>Ga0307373_10003594_pt1 | contig 26838 bp, 17 predicted proteins | sample OX2MG_FD_202534 | JGI IMG/M metagenome (GOLD analysis project Ga0307373, IMG submission 202534) | Soil microbial communities from Risofladan, Vaasa, Finland - OX-2 | ecosystem: Environmental > Terrestrial > Soil > Coastal area > Acid sulfate soil | place: Finland: Risofladan, Vaasa | collected...
GACCCCCGCGAGCGGCCCGGCGCATCTCGTCCGGCCACCCGACAGCCTGGCCCCCGAACCCGGGCATATGCCGACGGTGATCGACGCCGTCCACCACGCCGGCGAGGCCCTGACCCGGGTCGCCCAGGCCGAGCAGGAACGCATCCTCGAAGCCGCCCGCACCGGGCGCATCCTGGTCACCACCCGGTCCCTGCCCGACGGGTTCGATATCCCCCGCCCCTTCGCCCACGCGCCCCGCGAGCGTGTCGAACGCCTGCTCGCTTGCTACCGCGAGGCCGGGCAGGCGGGCCGCCAGGTCACCGCGGCGCTCGGCCCTGCCGCCGAAGTCACCCGCGCACCCAGTCGCGTGCTCACCGTCGCAGCCACCGCAACCGGCCCCGCCTGTGACATGGAAGACATGACGCCGAACGGCTCCGCCCAGCCAGACCCCAGCCCCGACGCCGACGTTGTGCCCAGGCCGGTCGAACGCACGCTCCGCGACCTCGGTATCACACACCCCGGAATGCTCCAGAGCGGCGCGGAGATGGACCGGGCCAGCGCCCGGCTGATCATCGACGCAGCCTTGGAGTTGCCGACTGGGCAGCGGCGGCCAGTTGCAACAGCGTTGAGCCGGTCAGCCGGGTCGGCGGAGGTAGTTAACCACGCGCTGGCGTCAGGTGATCCGCGTGCCGCCGCGCTGCTGCGTTCCTCGCCGGTGCCGGGCCGGGAGCCATCCGAGCGGGAACCGTGAGCGACAGGATGGGGTCGGATGGTCCATCGTGGCGGTCGGGTCTCCGAGCATGGGCTGCGTTGCGCTGGAGTCATCGCCTGGCCGTTTGACGCAGGGGGGCGACCGCAGTTGATACGACGTAGGGTTACGACCTCAACGTCCTGTATCGGTGTGCTGTCTCACCCGTGGCGCGTCGCTTTGCGGCGAAGTCCGTCGGTTGCTGCACGCAGGAGGGATGCTGATCCGCTCCCGTCAGCGTAAGTGATCACTGCCGCACCGGCGTTTTCGGTGATGAAACCTGTGGCGGCGTGCTTAGCGCAGCGCGTGGCCAGCGTTATCACGTCAGCGTTCCGCGCCTTCTGCTTGAGGGAATCCGTGGCCACCTTGTCGTGTGACGTGGCCACCCTCAGCGCAGGCGCAATCGCCTTGAGTTCACCAGCAACTCGGTCCAGGACTGCCTGATCCAGGGAGTACAGCAACACCGTCATCTCCGGGATAGCGGTAAAGGGCGTGCCTTCCTCGGCCCGGTCGGCGAGGACGTACCATTCGAGCGCAATCCCGAGTTCCTCAGACAACTGGCGCGCGAAAGCGAGATCTGAATCTTCGAGTCGCCGCTGCCGGCGGTGGAGTGGTTCGAGCAGGGCAAGGGCCAGGTTCATCCGGGCGCTTTCCTCGGGGCAGGCGGCCAGGACCAGGCGATCGGCAAAGTCGAGGGCCACCAGGGCGTTTTCCGGCGAGACCCACTGGGGGCACGAGTCGCGGAGTTCGTCGAGAAGGTTCCGGTAGTTGGGGACTGAAGGCGAAGCCCGCAGGCAGATCTCGGTCAGTGCCTGAAGCGCGACAAGGTCGCCGGGTCCGAGTTGGTCGAAGGCCAGGGCGTATGTGATGAAGGCACGGGCGGTCCGCGCGGCGGGCTTGTCGTAGCCGACCGCGTCGATTACGGTGCCGGCCAGTTGCCATGTACGGATCCAGGCGGTGTTATCGAAGGCTTCGAGGATGCGAGCGTTCTCTTCGTCGGTTTCCGCAGGCGACGGCCAGTCTCGCCAACTTTCATCCTGAAGCGCGGTTTTGGCCTCCGGCAGGTCTGCGGCGACGGCGTCGAGCAAGGCAGGCCAACTGGCCAGGACTGGCGGCACTGCGGGGGCGGCGGGGCTGACGTCGGCGGAAGGTCGGAGGGCCGGACCGGCTACCGGGTGGACAGGTGTTAGTTGCGCCTTTTCTTCGAGCAGTCCTAGGGCTTCCTGCCGGAGGGCGTGCGGGATACCGGAGTTGTGTAGGGAGGTGGCCATCCGCCTGAGCGCCGCTATGTCACGCCTGCCCACGGCGGCGGTCATGAGAACGACTGCGGCCTGATCGCCGTAGAGGTCGATGTCATCGGATGATGGGAGCGGCATTGGGTGTTCGGTGTTGCGCAGGCGTTCGCACGCGGACGCCACGTCGCCTCGCCCGAGTGGTTCGTCAAGGGTCGTGGAGTAGATGGCGTTGAGGATGGCCTCCTTGACCGGAAAGGGAGGATCTTGGATCAGCACGTTGGCGAGGCCCGGCATGGCGAGCAATTCGTCACTGCGGCCGAGGCGGTCTAGTCGCTTGATGCGCAGGTGGGCAAGGTTGGTCGCGGTGATTCCGCCCTGGGCCGCGAGTTGGTCGAGTGCGGCCTTGGAGGCTGTCTCACCTCCGGCGGCCAGGGCGGCATCGAACTCGGCAAGCAACCGTCCCAGGGGTTTGGGGACGTGCCATAGCCTCGTTGGGCGACTGGCCACAACACCTTGCATCAGTGAGAGGGCGTCCCGCAATTGCGCTCGGTCCGCCGGTTTCGGGCCAGCCTGGATCACGAAGGCTTCGCGCCGGCCTGTGAAGCTTGCCAGCGCGGCGTCCACCGGGTCGCCAGGGTCAAGTTCCGCGGGATATGTGTCTCCTTCGGTGCAGTATGTGGGGCCAGCGAATGCCTCGATGAGGTCAGCGATCGGAATGACCTGGGCCGCATCCGGCGGGACCACATACATCCTGGACTGGTCACCGCGCCTGATGTACCGGGGGAGGACGAGCAGGCTGTCGTTCCGGCGATGCAGCGCCTGGATGAAGGGTTCGATGATCTCGGGGTACTGCCCGGCATCGTTTCCGGTGCCGAAGAAGTTGCGGAGGAATTCTTCTGCCCGGCCGGGATCTTGGTTCGGTCTTTCCCGGCCTGTCACGGTCCACTGCCCCATCGTTCTGCGAAGTCGAGTTGCGCCTGTGCGACGTCGCGGGCATCCACCTTGTAGGTAACCGACTCCTCGTTGCTGCCCAGCCCGCTGACGGTGAAATTCATGGACCCACTGAGTATCCAGTTGCGTCCGCAAACCGTCTTCTCGTGCACGCCCGGATCAAGAACAACGCGCAATCGTTGCTCGCCTGGGATGGCGGTGCGGAGCCGTTCGACAAACTCCTCGTTATGAGACCCCGGCCGGGTGACGACGTGCACATGCGCCCCGGCCTCGGCGATTGAGGCAAGCATCTCGGACAGGCGGCATGTTGTCGGAGGGCTTTCGCCAAGGATCGCGTCAAACGCGCCGAGTGTGTTGTCCAGCACCTCTACGTCGGTGAGCCAGCCTGATACGACCCAGATCGCAACCCCAGGGCTCACGAGTTCAGATAGCAGTGCCGTGGCCAGAATCGAGTCCGCACGCAGTCTCATCCGGGCGCCGGTTCGCAGCGTCCTCTCCAGTTCGCTCACTGCAGAGCCTCCCGCAGTTCGACCCTGGCGCGGAACAGGCTGGCATGACGGGTGATGGCCGTGACCTCCCCGTACAACCGCAGCACATCGCGGTCCACTTGAAGAGCCGGGACCTGGGCCAAGGCGTCGGCCAGTGCCTGTCGTTCTCCCACAGAGCAGACCAGTTCTGCCGCGCCGACGGCTGCCAGCGCGCCTCGATATGACTCCTGCCAGCCGGGTTGGGTCACGTCGATCTGCTGGAGCCTTTCATCGTGAGCTGCGGCCAGCAGCAAACGGTCGAGGATAAGGGGATGTTCTGTGTCGACGTATGGCTGGTAGTGCTGCAGGTGAATGTTTCGTGCCTGCGCGCCCCTGGGCCACAGCATGCTGAAGGCCTGGTCCGCGCTCATCCGTCTGCCTGTGATCTGCAACTGGCCGGAGCCGACCGCGTAGGCGATGACCCGGGCGTCAACCTCGAAGCCAAGTCGCTGCTCCAATTCGGCCCATCCGGTGATCAGGCTCAGACAGGCGGCATCAGTCTCGGTGCTGCTGCCCGGCCGCAGCAGGCGGGTCGTCAGTGCTGCCACGGCACTGCGGCGCGGTGGCCCGTGGAGTTCGGTCCACGCTGCTCGCAGCATTAGCAGTGCGCGTTCCGCGTCTGTGGCTGAAGGTGCCGAGCGCAGCCCGGCTATGGCCGCAGTCGCCGGTCCATGTGGACTGTCCTGAACGACATCCCGGAGCAGGCGGCGGAGCGCCGCGTCAGTGTACTCGTACTCATTGGGCTGCTGAGCGGCAGCGACGATGTCCCAGAACCGGCGGGGATCCTCACCGTAGTACTGAGCCAGGTACTCGATGATTCCCAGCCCGCCGACCGAGGTTTCGCTCAGCCAGATGGTGGCGGGGTCCTCGGGCCCGGCCCCGGGGATCACGTCAACGATGAGGTCGTCGTCTTGTGCATCCGGGCAGGCCCGCAATGCCGCCGCAAGGATCCCCGCGGCCAGTGTGTCGAGGTACGCGCGCTGTGCCAGTTCAGCGGTTCGCTGCGCGATGTCTTCTGAGATGAGCAGCTGCCCGGCACGGTCCAGGGCGTCAATTACCTGAGGATCGTGGCTGAGGTCGGTGAGGCCGGCGGTCAACCGTTCGGTAGCTGATGATCCCTGGCCTGCCGACTGCTGGTGCTCGTCACGGTAGAGCGCCTGGAGGATGCGCGCCAGGTCATCCCGCCATGACCCGCCTGACAAGGTCGCCCTGACCTCCTTGACGGTCCCGCCGCCGAGTCCGCCCAGCGTGAAGGCGGTGATGTAGATAAGCGCCAGCCAGTCTCGCTGGAAGGTGTTTGCCACCTTGGTGAGCGAGTCGTCCTCAGACACGGTGCGCATGAACGCTAGCCAGCGCCATTGGGGAGACGTGAGATGCGCCTGAACTGATGGGCTGGTCAGGTCGAGGGCGGCGGCCTCGATCCGCATGGCATCGACGTCGAGGCCGAAGCCCAGAGCCGCTGGCGCGCCACGATAGTTGTACCGGACCGAGTGGCGCTCCCTGCGCCGCCCGCGGATCACTTCGCATTCAGCGCCATCGGTAACGCGGCGGACCTCGACCGGGTTCCCTGCCGCGTGAGTCGCGAAGCCAACTGACTTGATCCGGTGGCGCCAGGGTGACGGTTCGGGCACGTCGGCCTCGGCAGGAGGGCTGCCGGCGGCGGGGACGATCTGGGTGGCCCATCGGGGGATTCCCTGGGACTGGTCCGCGACCTCAATGGGAGGGTCGCTCAGCCGGATGCGGTACGGACGTAGGACCTGAATGCCCGCCCGATCGTGGCCAAAGGGATGCCAGATTCCCTCGACGCGGGCGCTTGGCACGACGTTGTCGTCCAGTTCGAGCGCTCCATGAGCCGACGGAACGGGAAGCCATGTCCGGTGCTCATCGCGCTTGTACCCGTAGCGGCGGCTGACCCTGCCCGGCACTGCCTCGCGGAGTGCTCTAGCGATGGGCAGTCGTTCGTCGTCGCGCCCAGTGTCGAACGGCAACTCGAATTCGACTTCCGGGACGTTCAGCGGCTCGAACAGCGCCCGGGTGACGAACTCCGGGAGCATTGCGCCAGGAGAGCCGCCGGGATCCGGGCGCAGGGGCTGCCAGTTGCTCCTTAGCCGCCGGAGCGCCGTTGGGACCACGGCGAGGAGCAGGGAGCGCGGCTGTTCCCACAGGAGGGCTTGCGCTTCGTCCGCGCTCACCCGCAGAGCAGCCTGCAAGTGACGCGCGAACTGGTCCTGCAGATCGCCGGCTGAGAGGAGTTCCTCCAGGCGGTCTGCCATCCAACTGCGGGGGCGTTCCTGATTCGTGCGTGACCTCGCGGGTTCTGGGGCGGTGAGCAGGGATCGGGGGTCTGCGGCGCCGTGGACGCGGCGGAGGTCCCGGCCCAGCCAGTCGAGGAGTGCCTGCGCGGCTTGGATCTTCAGGGCGTAGCGGTTGCCTACCGGAAGATTCCTGGCTGTGATCTGAGGCGCGAACAGAGCTTCGTATCCCTGATAGGCCAGGCGGTCGCGGCCGTAATCGGAAAGAGCGACAACTGTCACGGGCCTGGTCCCGCGCTGTCTCCCCGCCCGACCGCGGCGCTGGATGAATGCTGCCGAGTCGTGCGGTGCCTTGTGCTGGAGAATCAGGCCGGTGCGCAGGTCGTTGAAGCCCACCTCCAGCGAGGCGGTCGCAACGATGAGGTTCGCGTCGGGATCAACGCCAACATCCTGGGAGGAAGTCCGACCGACCCGGAGTTCCCCGGAACGCAGATCAGGGTCGAGATGGTGGCTGGTCCCCTCGACCAGGTCCCACGACTGCCCGTCCCGGTAACGGTCGGCTTGCTGTGGCAGTTCTGGTGACCGCAGCCCGGCCAGCACGGGCTTGCGGCCTCCTTTGCCCGACCGGAACTGGCCTCCCTCCGCGTCACGTAGGTCGTCGTAGAAGCGGTTGGTCACGTCGAGGTCGTCTGTGAACAGGAATCCGGTGGTTCCGAAGAGGAACGGCTCACCCGGGGGATCGAGCGCGCGGCCGAACAGCATGGCTGCCTGAATGGAGGTGGATAGCAGGCTGGTTCCTGAGACGGGGTCGCCGCGGAGCGCTATCGCGTATTCCCGGCCTTCCTCATCCATACAATCCGTGGCTGGTGCGATGTAGTCGATGCTGGCAATCGGGAGTCCTGTTATCTGGCCGAAGAAGCTCGTGGCGTCCCTGAGGGTCGCGCTGAGCCCGACGAACGTGACGGGCTTTCGCGCCGCGTGCCGCCAGCGGCGAAGCAACAGGGCGACCTGTGCGCCGTGGGGGCCGGAATAGGTGTGGACTTCGTCCAGCAGGACAAGCGATGGGGGATCCTGGCCCATCCATCCCAGCAACTGGCCGAGTTCGGGGTTCGCGCTGTAACGGTTGAGCATTTCGGTGGTGGTGAACAGAAGGTCCGGCGGCCTTTCTCGCATCGAGCGGCGGGTGAGGGCGAGGCGCCCATCAGGGACGGTGGCCTGGCATCTCAAGCAGGTGAGCCTTTCCGAACCGTTTTGGCGGTCGGCGTCGTACCAGATCAAGTCGCCCATGTCGCCAGGTGGGCACGCCGGGCAGCCGAGATATGGGCAGATGAGCCCTGCCCGACGGCGCGGCCAGCCTTGCTTACCGCCGTCACGGCGCTCGGCCGACTTCGGGTTCCAGGGCGTGTCGCCGTAGAGGGCGCCTAGTCGCAACGGACGCCTGCCGTTGCTGGTCAGCGCCGCGCCGATCGCTTCGGCGGCGAGGATCGCCTCGCGCAACTGGTCGCGGAGGAGTTCCTTGCGGGGATAGATAGCCAGGGTGTGCACCCGCCGATGGTGGCCGGAGGCGTGGTCGGCCATCGCGGCGAATGCCGGGATGTAGAAGGCGAGGGTCTTGCCGCTGCCTGTGCCGGTTCCGATGATGATGCCCCTGGACTGGCGGCGGGACAGCGAGGAGAAAATCTGGCACGTGGCGTCGGCCTGGAACCTTGCCAGACTGCGGGGGCCGATCTGCGCTGAGGCGACATCCTCCTGCAACTGCTTCCAGTCAGGCATCTGTGCGAACGCTCTCAGGGCTTCGGCGGGCGGGATGTCGCGGCGCGGGTACCGGCGTGCCGCGACGTGCAGTCGGTAGTCGGCGACCAGCCTGCGGCCGGATTGCCACCAGTTCGGTGCCGCGCCGGATGCGCCACCGTGTGGCGGGAAGAGTTGCCGCAACTGGGTGGCAAGCCGCAGAGTTTCGCCCAGGCGCGTACGGTACTGGCGCGGGCTGCTGCCGGGAACCCTGAACAGCAGACCTCTGCCCTCAAGTTGGTCTCGGGCGTCCTCAGGGGTGAGGATGCCGCAGTAACTCGGGTGAGCATTGATGGCGGAGCCGATCGTCTCTAGTACCTCGGCCTCGGAGAGCGTTCCGGTAGTCACTCCCCAGGAGAGCAGTGGGAGTTCGAGATCCTCGAGTTCGGTGAGCAGGTGTCCTGCGAACTCCCGGTCGTCTCCCGGTGTCATCCCTCCTTCCTTCGCAGTTCGATGGCACGGTCAAGGCCGTGTTCGCGGAGCAAGGCGATCTCCGCGTCGGTGACTTCCGAGAGCGTGCAGGGAAGGCGATCCAGAAGGACGGCTAGCTGTTCCCGCGCTTCTGGAGCCTGCTCCAGCATTCTCCGGAGCCGTTCGCGTTTATCGGCGAACAGACCTGGGCTGAGACTCGACGAGGGCGTGGCGCGTTTGAGTTCTGCGAGGACCGATTGAGCCTCAGCCTGGTCATCGGGAGGGAGCCTTGAGATTCCGTCCAGAGGCAGCGAATCCAACTGCGCGGCGGTCCAACTAGTCCATGCTTGCCGGATTTCCTGTGAAAGCTTGGTTGTAGTTTCTTCTACTTTTCCTCTCGCGACGAGGAAGGCCCGGTCGGACGGCAGGCTTCCCTTGGCGGCCAGGTTGGCCCGGCCGTCATCGAGTCCTTGCAGGGAAACCTCTGCGGTGGGGGCCTGCTGTTTGAGGGCGAGGGCGATCTCTCTTTGCCGCCTCAGTTTGTCCAGCGCGACACGGACCTCTTCGATACGCGAGGTCACCCGCAGGGCGTCCGCCTCGCTCTTGGCGCCAACGTCCAGTCGCCGCGCCTCGCCCTGCAACTGCGAGGCCTTCTCCAGCACCGACAGGACCACTACTTGTCACCTCCCACGCTGCCCAGGGCCTCCCACTCTCGCAGCAACTTCTTGACCTCGAGTGCTGCCGCATCGCCGACCGAGTCGCTTCTGGCTGCCGCTTGCCCGAGTGCCTGGTCGAGCCACCGATCGGCCTTGAGCAGGCAGTCGGAGATGGCTTCCAGGGACCCTCCCCGATCCGGAGCGACTGCGCGCAGTGCCGCAGTCCTCCATTCCTCGCTGCCTGGCTCGGATGACGAGACCTTCTCAAGGTCGTCTTCCAGTCGTGCGATCACGCCCCAGTCGATGTGATCGGCCGTCTCCAGCAACCCCGCCAATTCCTGTGCGTCCTCGCGGGAGGGCGCCAGGCCCACCTGCTCTGACTCCCGCAGTGCCGCACGGACTGCGGTGACGGTCTCACGGCCGCTTGTGCCGCGGGGAAGGACCTGCCTGAGGCCGCTCAGGAACTCAGTAAGTCTGGTTAGCTGGCCGCTTATCCAACTCTCCCAATTGGAGAAGTTCGCTGCCGCGGGCCTGGCCCACCCTGGTACCGACTGCTCTGTCTTCCACGTCCACTGGGCCATTGCTTGATGCAAGAGTGGGAGGGCGCGCGAGGCGTCGATCATTCGCACGGCCCCAGTTCCTTGCGCGACACCGAGGCTCGAACGAAGCTTGTCAACTAGTCCCACGCGCTGCTGGCGGTGCCGATCGAGCGCTTGCTGCCACTGCGGCGTGCGGAGCGCGTGATCACAACGGTGCCAGTCGGTACCGGCGTCGAGCGCAGCGGAGAGCAGTTCGGCGTCATCCATTCCGGGCCAGGCGCGGCCGCCTAGCACGGCACCTAGAAGAGACGCCCTCAACCCGACCACGAGGTACGCATCAGAGATTTCAAACTGACGCTGCATCGCTTGCGTCAGCGCGCCGCCCTTGGTGTCCGCGAGCTGGGCGAGGCGTCGAATGTCTTCAGCCCGCGCTCCGTCCGTTCCTTGGCGGGCTAGAAGGAGGCTACGAAAGAACTGGCTGTTGGCAGCGGTCCGCGTGAAGCGCAGCGGAGCACTCTCGGTTCCAGGGAGTCCCTCGCCATTAGCGCCTTCGATGGACACGACGGTGGACTTGTTCGGCCAAGCCTTCGAGATCTCGTATCTGGGAAGTTCGCGCATCAGCGGTGATTGCCAGGGGTAGCGACGGATCACTGACTCGGCGATGATCGAGCGGAGGTCGGCGGATACGGCCTGCGGCAACTGTCGGCCGCGGGAGCCCCACTCCTCTATTTCGTGCAACTTCGCCGTAAGCGACGAGGAAGCAGTTGGCGTCGCCGTGGGTCTCCGCACGGTCGTCGGCGGAGGCGTCTGGGGTGTGACCGCCCGGCCCTCGCGAACACGCAACGGGGGAAGCGCGAACGCCTCAAGGATGCCTGGTTCGAGGTCGCCTGGCGCTGCTGTTGGGTCACCCCAGAACTCCAGAAGGAGCTTACGGCGGTCGGCGTTTGTGTCGTCGTTATCCTCGATAACCTCTGCCACGGCAGTGGGCAGCGCCGCGTCGATGCCCGCAAGGGGGAAACGTTCGCGGAAACGGGGACTCGGGAAGGAGCCCTCCACCAGATCTTGCGATTCTTCGATCAATACGGGACGGACGACGCCGCCCAGGACAGCTCGCGGGACGAATGCCCACGGCCTGTCCGTGGGCGCGACGGAATGCACGCTGCGCACCAGTACCGACCTGTTGAACGGGTAGAGGCCGTACCCTTCGGCGCTGGCCCCGAAAGCATCGTGGCACTGGACATGGACCGGGCATGTCTCGCATCGGTTGGGCACCGTGCCGGGTCCCAGGCGAGTCAGTTCGGCCAGGCCGATGCGCGCTGCGTTGAGGTAGCGGCCGACGAAGGACGCGATCTGCTCGGTGCCTGAGTCTTCCTCGCTGAACACCACGTCGACGTCGTAGACGTAGCCGGTGGTGGCCGCAGCGACACGGGTCATGACGGTTTCCGGGAGATCCCGGACGTAGCCAGTGGTTACCGCCATCAGTGTCCGGATAGGGGCGTAGCGGGTCATGCCCTGTCGGATTGCCGGCTCGGTCACGGCATCCAGGAGTTCACGCTGGACCCCTTGAATAAGAGCGAAGTCTTCTATCAGGAGGACGATCTCCTTGCCCTGGCGTGCATAGTCCTCGCGGACCTGCAGCATTGCCTCATAGAGGCGGCCAGCGCCCAGGTTTGAGGAACTGCGGATTGCCGCTTCGAGATGCTGGTTCAGCAAGTCGACTGCCGCCGACCTCAAGTCGTGCTTGGTCATCAGTTGCCCGAGCAGCCGCCTTGACATCTCGGCTGCCTGACCGATGTCCCGGACCTTCAGTGGGAGATCGTCCTCAGTGAAGCCGGTAGGCCGCTCAGCAGAGTCGGCCGTCCGGTCGTGGAGCAACTGGCTGGCCAGTTGGGGAATGTACTTTCCCGTTTCAAGCATGTATTGCTGGATGTAGGGGTCCTGGAGGATCGCTGCCAGGCCTCTCGGGCCGGCGAGGATGCGCGCGGCACCGGCCAGGTCCCCCGGACTCGTTGCTGCCAGGGCCTCGTTCAGGGCATTGACAAGGCGGCGGGCCAGTGCGGTTTCATCTAGCGTCCCGCTGAACGCGCGGATCTGATCTCGCAGGCGAGCCAGCGACTGATCGCCCGCCCCTTCCAGCAGGGCTTCGATAACGGCCCGCAGGCTGGTGCGTGCCTTCTCCAGATAGATGACCTTGACGTGGCCGGAGTCGTGGATGTTGCTGCGGACCCAGCGCACCAGGTGCGACTTCCCAGATCCGGATTCCCCAACCACGGGCATCAGCAGCGTGCCGGTATCTGACCTTCTTTCAAGAAAGTCCCGGAGAACGCCTCTCTCGTCCGCCACCTGATCGGTCGGGATGAGGTTGCGGCCCTGGATGCGGGCTCTGCGGATGCGCAGCGGGGCGTGAGTGGCCAAGAACACGGCCTCCGGAGGGCTGACCGCCTCGGTGCTGATTGTGACGCTGACTGTCGCCGGGTCCCAGCACATGTAGCCACGGAAGTCAGCCACGACCATCCTCCAAGATCGCTATTGCTCCGCAGGCGCGGTCCGGATCGGGTCGCCCCAGCTCATGGATGCTCAGGAACCGCCGAGCGTCAGCTCCGGGGCGCTCAAGCCTCAGCCAGCCTTCATCTTCGCCGCGCAGCAAAGCGAAGGACACGGCGCGGCCTGCCACAGTGTCGCCAGGATGGGGGATCCCCACCGCTGCGGAGAAGGCGCTGCCTGGGAGAACGGGCAGACTCGCGCGCAGGGTCTGCAAGGCATCTACCGCATCCACCACATGTCTGGGCCTCCAGGTGTCCTGCATGACCTGCTTGACCGCCGCAGTGCAGTCAGGAACGATCCGATCGTTAACTAGGAGATCAGCTGCCGCGAGACCGAGCGCGGGAGCCCACGCGACGAAGCGAGGCCACCGGCTGTTGTTCACGAAGGCCTTACCGACCTCGGGCCGCAGCGCCCGTTCCTGGAGTCGCTCGGCATCGTTCCAGTTCAGAGAACTGGTCATAGGGTCGAGGGACAGGAACCATGCCAGTGCACGGGACAGGTCGCGCGGGCCGACTTGGCTGGCGTTGTCGCCGACGGCGGCATTGAGGTCCGGCGCCAGCACACGGGTGCGCAGGACCGCCGCGAACGCGCCGAAGTCCTCGCCGTCGAGTTGTCTGGCCGCGCCGTCGAGGCTCAACTGTGCGGAGTCGGCTTGAGTTACCATGCCGAGCATCTTCAGATCACTTACGGCCCACTCGAACGCCTTGCCATCGTCGTCCAGGCATGGCGGATTCAGGAGTGCTTTCGCCTGCTCGTACTGCACGGGTTTCTTGGCGAAGGCGAGATACCGCACGACTGCCCACAGCTGCGATGGAAGCGATGCGTCGACGTTAAGCAGGGCCATCAGAGTGCCCTCCAGGCGGTCTCGATGGAGATGTTCGCCGTGTGGATGTCGGCGAACCGAGTCCCGGGTCTGGCTGGATGCGGGAGCCAGCGCGGATGCAGCAGGTACGTCACGTCGGGACTCCCTAGGCGTCCGATCGCCACCACGTCCAGGGAGGCGACTGATTTGTCGAGTACCCATACCACGGGGTTGCCGTAGGTCTGCAGGAGGCTACCGTCATCGTCCACGATCACCGGGGAGGGGCGCACCTGGCGCTGAAGGCGGTTGACGGCATCCCGGGTCAAGCCAGGCCCTCCGATCACAGCCATTCCGCGGCGGCACAGGGCAGCCAGAAGTTCGGGAACCAGATCGCGTTGTTGCTGGTCGGTCTCCCACCAGATACTTAGGCAACCCTGGCCCGGAACGCGGAACCTGGCCAAGGGATCGCTAGGACGGGTCGCCCAGGCAATCACGTCCGGCCAGGGTGGCCACCCGCCGCGGTAGAAGCCGCCTGGGGGCGTCGGCGGGCACTCCTTCCTGTGGAACGGGCAACCGCGGCAGGCCGGGGCGGTCCGCAACTCGCTCCCGCCACGCCGTATGACGTAGTAATCGGCAAGGACGTCGCCGATGCACTGGTCTGCCCGCAAGGCGCTGAGCAACTGGCTGAGCGCGCGTCGTTGGCTATCAAGAATGGAGTCCCTGGCCGCCGCGATCCGCACAGTGAAGTAGTCGTGGCTGTTTGTCTGGCCGTCCCTCAGCGTGACGTCCGAGAGTCCGCCGGCGGTCCGGTAGAAGTCATCCAGGCGTGCCTGCCATTCATCGGCCGGTTCCTGATCGCCTCGTGGTGGCCTCTCGGGCGCGTGCGCATCGATGAACCCTGCCCTGATCATCAGGTTGAGAACCCGGATGTTCCACATGCGGTTCTGGTCGAACCCGATAGGCAGGTGGGGAGGGCGCTCATTGAGATCGATCCGGTACAACGCTCCGCTGCCAGCGGGGACCCGGTTCTGGAACATGGCTTGCCAGCGGCCCCAGGCATTCTCGGGACGGATGATCGCATTTGAACTGATCCTCTTCGCGAGCGGTAGGTCTCCCGGGAAGGTGGCCATGTAAGCCAGCGATGGGCTGCCGTCCCGGCCGCCGCGGCCGACTTCCTGGTAGTAGCGATCGACGGTCTCGGGAAGGCACGCGTGCACCACGGTCTTGACGTCTGGTAGGTCCACTCCGAGCCCGAACGCGGAAGTGCCGACCATCACGTCGAACCGGCTCACCGTAGGCGAACCGGATGACCGTCCTCCCCAGCCTTCCACGGCGGCCCGCCGCTGGCCGTCGGTGGACTGGCCGGTCACCTCGGCGACTCGCCGCAGTCCCTCCGCGCGCAGCAAGGCGGTCCAGGAGTGCGCGTCCTCGATCTTGGACACATAAAGCGCCATTGGCCGCGGGAGCAGGGTGACTGCGTCCAGGACTGCGGCGCGGCGAGTGGCGGCGTCGGGGAACGACTCGATGTAGTAACTTGGCTCGCTCCGCAGCTGTGACGCCCAGACGATTTCAGTCGGGCGCGTTGATCCGAAAAGGCTGTCAAGCGCCTCGACTTGCTGGGCGGTGAGGGTGGCGCTCATCGCGATGGTGCGCGGCTCCTGACCGGCCGGTGCCTTGCGCATCCATCCGCGCCGCTGGCCGGCGATCACCTGGAAGGCCGGGCGGAACTCATTGCCCCATTGCTCGACGAGGTGCGCTTCATCGATGACGAAATGCCTGAGGAAACCGGCATCTGCGGCATCATCAAGAGGTCCGGCCAGCGAAGTCGTGACCGCCTCCGGTGAGGTGAACAAGACTACTTGCCTGCCAGCGCGGACATCCTCGAGGATCTGGCGTTTCTCGTCGTCGAGCAGAGCACTTGTGTACGCGTAGCGCCTGCCGGGTTGCGCGTGGCCTCGCTTCGAGAGGAGTTCGCGGAGACGACGTTCCATGTCGATAGCCAGGACAACAGTTGGCACTACGATCAGCGAGACGCTGTGGCCGGGACCAACGAGCAGGGCCGCGGCCAAGATGACGTCGGTCTTCCCGTGGCCTGTGGGAAGGCAGATGATCGTCGTGCTGCCCGGCGGCGCCAAGACAACGGTCCGGGCGGCCTGCCGTTGTCCGATAGAAAGGTAACTGTCGTACCCCAGAGTTGCCGCCCAGAACGGGTCGCCCGGGCAATTGGCCAGCCGTCGCCGCTGACCCGAGTCCTGGCCTAGGTAGACCTGCGTGAGGTCCGCCTGGGCGGCAGCGAGAGTGGGACCGTCAGGCGAGCCCGGACACCACGGGTCGGCCCAGATGCGGACCGTTCCTGCGGCTGCGGGCAGAGCCGTGCATCGCGCAGCCTTCCACTGGGAGACGGTCGGGAAGGGCGGTCCAGCGGGTACGGTCAGCGGGGAAGAGTTCCCGTGGGCCTGGGCTTCGAGCAGGACCTGGCGGGTCAGCGCGGCGATGTCCCGCCAGTCGGCGGCCGCAGCGGGCAAGTCAGACAGGGCATCGCCTAGCCGCCGGGCGGTTCCGGAGGCCCCGGCTGCGGGGTGCGCGTTCGGCCATGCCGCGATCAGCCTCTGCGCCTCAGCCCATCCGTCAAGCGCCACGGCCGGCCTGCTTGATCCCTGCGCGCACCACGCATGTGGCCCCAACTGTCCGCACGTCTGGGCGGGACAATCCCTCGATAAGTGCCTGCGTTATGGTCACGTCCAGTATGTAACTCTCGGAGTCGCTGACCAGGTGGCCAGCTGCCTGCCTGGCCTGCGCTTGCGCTTTTGCCACGGCGAGGCGCTGGCGGCCTTGATCTCTGGCCTGTGAGCATCTGGTTTGCAGGTCGGTCACCTCAGCCAGACGCTCGCGAGCTGCTGATTCGGCGGCCTCTGCTGCCTGCCGGTAGGAGTCCCAATCGCTGAACATATCGACGAGTTCTCGGATGCGCAGGCCGCTGTAATTCCGGTCCCCGCTCCGCTTGTCATAGGGCCGATCTAGCAGTGTGCGCACTGGTCCGTCAAGCACCGGTTCCCTGGTCCCTGCCGCGATCCACCCCCGCAGGGTGAATGGGGCGAGCAGGCGGTCTGCCTGCCGACGCAATGCGGAAGCAGCGCTGGGCTGATCAGGAACCAGGCGCAGCGCTTCCCCGATGTCCGCCTCGACCAGGAAGTCGAACCCGAAGTACGGCTCGGGATCGCTGCTGAAGTCAGGATCGGCTCGCCGGAACGCGGCTGCCTGGCCGCGATCGTCGATGGCGAGGAACTCGGCTAGCGCATCGACCAGGGGATTCCCGCGACGCAACAGCCGTGTGCCGGGTGCCCGCAGCCCCGCTGACCGGTTGAAGGTGCCTTGAGCCATCGCGGGGGTCACGCGTCGAATCGCTGAATGCCACAGGCGGGGGCTTAGCAGCGGGCGTGATTGCCAGAGATCGAAGACTTCGCGTTCGCACCCGCCGACCATGCGGTGGTAGTGGCGCAGATTGATGCCGCCATCGCCTTCCGCCGTGTACCGAACGATTGCCTCACGCGTCGCACCCCAGGACTGCTCGATCTGGTTTAGGGCGATCGCGATGTCGCGGCCTTCGATCGACGTCTCATGGATCGACTCCAGCATGTCTATCTTGTCGATCTCCTCGCGCGCTGAAGCCAGATCCTCGTTCACGAGTTGCACGCGCTCCTTCAGGCCCGGGGGCCCGTGCTCGAGAGCTGACGCCCAGGTGTCCGTCAGGCCCGCCGCGATCGCGTCCTGCAGGGTGGACACGGATTCAGAGAAGACCCCGTAGCCATCCTCGAGGAGTTGCAGCCAGGCAGCGGGGAACGACTCGTCATCATCGATGTCGCTCAGCACGTACTGCCGTGCCGGTACACGCGGGCTCCCTATGGCCGTGCCTGGATAACGATCGACCCTGCCGAGACGTTGCTCAAGCTGGTTAGGAGACCAGGGCAGCCGCAGGTGGAGCAGAGTGTCGGCTGCCTGGAGGTTGAGGCCGTCTTCAGCGGAGTCATCCGCCACCAGCACCTGCCTCCGGCCAGGCAGCGAGTCTCCGGCAGACCAAATCGTCAGTGCGCTCTCACAGTCTCCGATTCCCGCCAACCGAGTGTGTTCATGAACGCCCACGCGCGGGAAGCGGGTCCGAAGTCGGCCGACGAGCACGCTCGCGAGACTCCCAGGTCCGCAAAAGATGACAGCGCGTCTGCTTGCCTGAAGTACGCGCAGCATGCCATCTACGAGAGCATCCAGATCGCCGTCTGAGCCAGCGGAGCCGCCGAGGCGTACTTCAAGCCCGCTCAGCACAGCTTGCTCAAAGGTAAGAACCTCGGGACCGGCGAGGATGGCGCGTTCGCGGGGAGCGAGTCCGGCGCGGTCAGCTGCAGTCTCGTCGCGGCGGGTCCGCCATCGCATAGCGTCGAGGAAATCATCCGCCAAGCCCGCTGCACGCGATGCGAGAACAGCAAGCACCAGCGCGTAGGCGTCGGCGCGCTCCATGGCGCGCGCATCAAGGAGCCAATCCCAAACCGCCGACCGCCATTCCAGAAGAGCTAGCCGCGTGGCTTCGTGTGCGTCGCCGCGGGGAGCGAGCCGCTCTGGGACCTGGCGGCCCCGTACTTCGAAAGGAAGGAACTCGGACGCAGGATCGTCCCGAAGCACTTTGTCACGCCGGTTCCGGATGACTCTGCGATGCAACCTGTACGTTTCGCTGATGTGAGCGCGCAGCGCTTCGACTCGGCTCTTCAACTCAAGCGAATCGGCGCCGCTCTTGAGTTCGTCGTTCTCATCGAGCAGATCCAGAACAGACTGGCTTAGTTCACCTAGCTGAGCGTCGTCGCTGGGAAGCAAAGCGAGGATCTGGCTGACCGTCGCCGGAAGCAGGTATGTGTACTCACTGTCAAGTCCGTAGACGGCATCCGCCAATTGTGACCGTATCTCATGCCGTAGCTGGAACGAAGCCGTCTCCGTCCAGCGGTAGAGATCCGGGTCGAGCAAGTGAAGCAGGCCAAGATGGGTCATGAACTGTGACGTCACCGGGGTCGCGGACAGCAGCAAAAGCCTCTGGGCCGAGTGGGCCACCCCGCAGAGTTCTCGGTACGGTGACTCTTCCGCGCTCGTCACTTGTACGAGCCGGTGAGCCTCGTCAATGACCACCAGATCGCAGTTGTGGTATCGCTCCCACCTGGCAGGCATCTCATGAGCGACGCACTTGACCTCGGCGTCAGGGAAGTCATCGATGAGGAATTTCTCGGCTAGTTCCCGGGCCCACTGGCGGCGGAGCACGTCTGGCGCGAGAACCGCGACCCGCGCCCGTGGGTTATCGATCAGGGTCTGGCGGATGACCAAGCCGGCCTCGACGGTCTTCCCCAAACCGACTTCATCGGCAAGGAGGTAGCGCTGCACGGGATCAGACAAGACAGTAAAGGCGGCGCGAACTTGGTGCGGATACAGTTCAACCGCAGAGGAGATCAGGGAGAATGCACTGGTGCACGCCGCTCGTTGGTCGATCAGATTGCGGAGCATTGGCAGCCGCGCGTTGCGGAAGTACGCCGACTCGTGGCCGCCAGCGGCAAGCACTGTGACCGGGTTCCTGACCGGGCGATCCCACCGGACCTGCAATTGGCCCATTGGCAGCGGGAAGTCGAACTCGGTGTTGGGGAACTGGACGAAGTAGCCATCGCTGGACGCACCCTTGACGCGACCGGCAAGCCAGTCGCCGGTGTCGGGGTTGCGCCAGTAGACGCGCGTCTCAGGGCCGAGAACTGCCTGGCTGCATGCGGTCCTGGGCATCCAGTTTGACTCGGCGACCGGTTCTGCGATCGACTCAAAGAAGTCGATCCGCAAGCGCTCGCCATCCTCCGCAACGACCCGGCCGATGCCAGGACTTCCTCGGTACTCGACTAGTTGACCCAGTTCGAGACGTGTCTTCATCTTGTTCCCCGGGCGCGCCGGGGCTTGCTAGACCGTGAACCGATCAACCCCCGGCGACCCTCCCCTCCGCGTTGCTGCACAGGCTACGCGCCGCCTCTGGCAGATTTGATCTTTACTTGTGCACTGACGATGTTCGTGGCACCCACATAGCATCCCGACCGGGCTGCCCATAGGGCCTGAGTACTGGACCATAATGAGGCTCCATGGCGCGGGCGTCCATTGCCTGTGGGCAGGCCGTGTGCGGCTCAGTGGCACCCGGCGACCTCAGTTGCAGTTCTGACAACCCTGACTGGCCCTTCCGTGACACACCGGCGCTCCTTCAACTGTTGGAGGCTGGGTCGTGCTTGACTTACAAAAGTGTGATTCGGCTGCTGGCATGATCAGCCGAAAACTGCAGCGATAGCCGGGACGGCGGTCCTGGAGTTGTGGAGCACGGTCGCCGACCCGGGCCACCAGGCGACGGAGGTCATGATGAGGAGCAAGTCTGCGGTGGTACTGGTCAGCGGAGGGCTGGACTCGGCGACGGTGCTGGCGATCGCCCGAGAGGAGGGCTATGAGCCGTATGCGCTGAGCTTTCGGTACGGGCAGCGGCACAGCGTGGAACTAGATGCGGCCCGGCGAGTGGCGGCGGCGCTGGGCGCACTGCGGCACGTGGTGGCGGACATCGACCTGCGGGTGTTCGGCGGGTCAGCGCTGACTGATGACATCGACGTCCCGCACCAGCGCAGCGACGCCGAGATCGGAGACGGGATCCCGGTCACCTACGTGCCAGCCCGCAACACAGTGTTCTTGTCGTTCGCGCTGGCATGGGCGGAGACCCTAGGGTCTAGTGACATATTCATCGGAGTGAACGCGCTGGACTACTCCGGCTACCCAGACTGCCGACCCGAGTACATCGCGGCGTTCGAGCAGATGGCGAACCTGGCCACCAAGGCCGGGGTGGAAGGCCGGCAGCACCTGAAGATCCACGCCCCGCTGATTAGCATGACCAAGGCGCAGATCATCGAGCGCGGCATGGCGCTGGGCGTGGACTACTCGATGACCCACAGCTGTTACGACCCGGACCCAGCGGGCCGGGCGTGCGGGACCTGCGACTCGTGCCTGCTGCGCCGCCGCGGATTCGCCGAACTCGGCCTGGAGGACCCGGCACTGGCCGACGCGGCGGGGCGGACGGGATGACCTACCGGGTCAAGGAGATCTACTACACGCTCCAGGGCGAGGGTACCCAGACGGGGCGGGCAGCCGTGTTCTGTCGGTTCACCAGTTGCAACCTGTGGACCGGGCGGGAACAGGACCGGCACCGTGCCATCTGCCAGTTCTGCGACACCGACTTCGTCGGCACCAACGGACCGGGCGGCGGCCGGTTCGCCACCGCGGTCGATCTCGCGGCGGCTGTCGGTAGCGTCTGGGATAGTCAGGCGCGGACGCGTGAGCGGGCCTTTGTGGTGTGCACCGGCGGGGAACCGCTACTGCAACTAGATGCGCCCGCCGTGGACGGACTGCACGCTGCAGGGTTCGAGGTTGCGGTGGAGACCAACGGGACCCGGCCTGCGCCGGCGGGCCTGGACTGGGTGTGCGTCAGCCCTAAGGCCGGGGCGCCACTCGTGCTGACGGGTGGGGACGAACTGAAACTGGTGTACCCCCAGGAAGGGGCGAGCCCCAAGATGTTTGAGGACCTAGGCTTCCCCCGGTTGCTGCTTCAGCCGATGGACGGCCCCGACCGGGACAAGAACACCCGGCTGGCGGTGGAGTACTGCCTGGCGCACCCGTGGTGGCGGCTGAGCCTGCAGACGCACAAGTACCTGGGGATCGCGTGATGGAGATCTTCCGCGAGTTCACCTTCGAGGCCGCGCACCGACTGACCCACCTGCCTGAGGGGCACAAGTGCAGCCGTCTGCACGGCCACTCCTACCGGGTGCAGGTCCGCGTGGCAGGGCCGGTGGGGGAGGAGACCGGCTGGGTCATGGACTTCGCCGATATCAAGGACGCGTTCGCGCCACTGCATGACCAACTCGACCACCGGTATCTCAACGAGGTGGCCGGGCTGGGCAATCCGACAAGCGAGAACCTGGTCCGCTGGATATGGGACCGGCTCGCCGACACGCTGCCGTTGGCAGAGGTGGTGGTCCGGGAGACTTGCACCTCCGGGTGCTCCTACCGGGGGGAGGCGGCCTGATGCTGGCAGATGTGCAGGCAGGCCGCGACGAGCGCAACCTGCCCGTGGATGAGGTTGGGATCGCGGGGATCCGCTACCCGGTGGCCGTCGCTGACCGCGAGCATGGCAAGCAGGACACCATAGCCGAGGTGAGCATGTCAGTGGACCTGCCTGCGGGGGTCAAAGGCGCGCACCTGAGCCGGTTCGTGGAGGTCCTGCACGAGACGGCGGGCGAGATCACGCCGCAGGCGATCCCGGAGATCCTGGAGGCGATGCGGGCGCGACTGGGCGCTAGCAAAGCCCGGCTGAAGGTGGCGTTCCCGTTGTTCCTGCGGCGCTCCGCCCCCGTTACTGGCGCTGCGGCACTGATGGACTACTCGTGCTGGCTGGAAGGCGAACTCGACGGCATAGGGCCGCAGGTGATGCTAGGGGTACGGGTGCCGGTGACCTGTGTCTGCCCCTGTAGCAAGGCGATCAGCGACTACGGGGCCCACAACCAGCGCGCCATGATCAGCGTCCAGGTCCGTTCCCGGGACGAGGAAGGGTTGCCGGTCGGCATCTGGGTGGAGGAACTCATCGAGGCCGCGGAGGCTGCGGCCTCGTCGCCGGTGTTCCCGCTGCTGAAACGGCCTGACGAGCGGCACGTCACCATGCGCGCCCACGATCACCCGGTGTTCGTGGAGGACATGGTGCGCGGCGTGGCCGAGGCCCTGGGCCGCGACGAACGCATCGCGTGGTTCGCCGTCGAGGCGGCCAGCGAGGAGAGCATCCACAACCATGCCGCGTTCGCCCGCATCCAGTCCCCGGCCAGCCCCGTGCCCTGGACAACGAGGAACAGTTCGTGACCGCGCCTTCTGCCAGCCTGGGTCGGCTAGGAGCCGTGCACGTGGTGGTCACCTGCACTAACCGCAAGACCACACCCGTCCTGCCCCCGCTGCGTCTGGGCAGCATCCCAGGCCGCACTATCGCTGAGTCCGCGCGGGCGTGGATTGCCCGGATCAGCGGCTCGGCCGACGCGTCACCGCTCCGCGCAGCGGACCTTTACGCGGGCGAGCATTGGATGGTTGCCCGTCGCCTGTCGGCCATTGCGGTGGAGCACGACATCAGGTTGTGGGTGTGCTCGGCAGGCTACGGGCTCATCCCCGTGACCGCCCCGATCCGCCCCTACTCGGCTGCCTTCAGCGGCCAGAGCGATCGCGTTCCAGGGGGCGCCGACGGCGCCCGCCGATGGTGGCAGGCCCTCGCCGGATGGGAGGGTCCAGAACCGGGTCAGGCGCGCAGCATCCGTGAACTGGCCGCTACCGACCAGTCAGCCAGTTTCCTGCTGGCGCTATCGGCCACCTACCTCGACGCCTGCCGGGACGACATAACCGCCGCTGTTAGGGAGCTGCCGGACCCGGACCGGTTCCTGGTCGTATCCGCGGGTGCCCGGGACACCGGTTCTCTGGCTGGGCTGATGGTGCCCACTGACGCGAGGCTGCAGGCCGTGCTGGGCGGCACGCGGCAGGCGCTCAACGCCCGGATCGCCGCCCGCCTGCTAGAAGCGGGGATCACCAGCCGCGCCGAGGCTACCCGCTACATGGCGGAGTTGCTGGCCGGCCAGCCCCCTGTTCCCCGCTACGAGCGGAAGAAACTCAGTGACGAGGAGGTCACCGCGATGATCGCCGGGCGCCTCGCCCAGGCACCGGGGATGTCGGCGAGCAGGATGCTGCGTGAGGTCCGTGACGCTGGGTACGCCTGCGAGCAGCAGCGCTTCGCGGGATTGCACCGCCAGGTCGCCGGAGGCGGGCGGTGAACGGCCGGTCCGGCCCCCCTGTACTGGCCAGGCGGGCGCTGCGGATCACCCAGGCCGCCCAGGCGCCGCTGTACATGTTCACGCTGACCGCAGAAGAGGTGCTGCAGGTCGCCGACATCTCCCGGGTCAGCCGGGACGACCTCGGGGACTTGATCGGCTATCAGCGGCCCGAGGTCCGCGGCCACATCCAGGAGATCACTGATTATCTCGACAGCGACCAACCGCTGTTCCCGAACCCGATCATCATGGCGCTGCCATCGACGGTCCGGTTCACCTGCAGCCGGGGGCCGAACGTCAGTGACGGGATCGCGGCCAGTGGGATGCTGGAGATCCCACTGCCGTACGGGAACGGCCGCAAGCCCGGGTGGATCGTCGACGGCCAGCAACGCGCCTACGCTCTGGCCGCCACAAGGCGCCAGAACTTCCCGGTCCCAGTCAACGCGTTCGTCGCCGACTCGGTGGACGTGCAGCGTGACCAGTTCCTGCGGATCAACAACACCAAGCCACTGCCGCGCGGGCTGGTCACCGAACTCCTGCCCAAGATCAGCACGCCGCTGCCGCCGCGATTGTCGGTCCGCAAACTCCCTTCGGCGCTGTGCGACCTGCTCAACACCAGCGACGAGTCCCCGTTCCGGGGCCTAATCCGGCGCCCCTCGGCCGGCCCGGGTGACCGCAAGACTGCGGTGGTCACCGATACCAGCCTGGTCGAGGCCATGAAGGAGAGCCTGACCTCCCCGTCGGGCTGCCTGTTCCCCTACCGCAACCTCAGCAGCGGCGAGACCGACCTCGCTGGCATCTGGTCGGCGCTGGTCCTGTACTGGACCGCGGTCAGGGACACCTTCCCGGACGCGTGGGGCAAGCCGCCCGGGCAGAGCCGCCTGATGCACGGCGCCGGCATCCGGGCCATGGGGCGGCTGATGGACCGGATCATGGCCTCGATCGATGCCCGCCAGCCCGGTGCCAGCGACCTGGTGGCTGCGGACTTGGCACTGGTTGCCCCGCACTGCCGCTGGACCGATGGTCAGTGGGACGGCCTGGGGCTGCGGTGGAACGAGATCGAGAACGTGCCCCGGCACATCCACGAACTGTCCAGCTTCCTGATGCGCACCTACCTACACGCCCGGGCGCCGCGGCCATGAAGTTCTTCTTCCCCGACAGCCAGGACCAGATCGACCCGGGCTTCGACCTGGTCACCGAGGAACGGTCCCCGCTGCGGGTCCGCCAGCGAGACGACCTGTACCTGCACGAAGCCCTCCGCGCACATGTCATCGACGGGCTGCTGGTCTCCAAGGCGATCGTCGACGGCCAGCCCGGAGCCGCCGGGAAATACACCCTGGCCCACCGGCACCGGCTCTACCGGGCAGGAGTGCGGCAGTTCTTCCGCCTGGACGCCGCTCCCGGCCCGCGGGTGCAGACGATGGGCGACTGCGGCGCGTTCAGCTACGTCCGCGACGATGCCCCGCCCTACACACCGGACCAGGTCATCGACTTCTACGCCGAGTGCGGGTTCGACCTGGGCATCTCAGTCGACCACGTGATCCTCGGCTACGACCCGGCCGCCGACAACGACCCTGATCACCCGCAGATCCAGGAATGGGCGGCCAGGCAGCGGCTCACCCTGGACTTGGCTGCGGAGTTCCTGGCGAGATGCCGCACCCGCAAGGTGGCGTTTGGGCCGGTCGGCGTGGCACAGGGCTGGAGCCCCGCCTCCTACACCCGGGCGGTCAGCGAACTGCGGCGGATCGGCTACACGCGGATCGCTGTCGGCGGGATGGTCCCCCTCAAGACCCACGAGATCCTGGCCTGCCTGCGGCAGATTAGCACGCTCCGCGACCCCGGCACCCAGTTGCACCTGCTGGGCATCACCCGCTGCGCCAGCATGGCCGAATTCACCAGACTCGGTGTCACCAGCTTCGACAGCACCTCGGCGTTCCGCCAGGCGTTCAAAGACGACAAAGACAACTTCCACACCCCCGAACGGACCTACACCGCGCTGCGCGTCCCCCAAGTGGACGGCAACCCCAAGCTCAAGGCGGCCATCCAGGCCGGCCGGGTCGCCCAGCGCGACGCGGCCGAACAGGAGCAGGCATGCTTGCGACTGTTGCGAGACTTCGACGCCGGGAAGGCACCCATTCGGAATGTCCTGGATGCGCTGCGCGGCTACCAGAAGACCTTTGATGGCCGCCGGGATTACAGCCAGGCCTACCGCACGATCCTCGAAGAAGCACCTTGGAAGCAATGCCCGTGCGGAATCTGCGAGCGGGCCGGGATTGATATCGCCATCTTCCGCGGGTCCGAACGCAACAAGAGGCGCGGATTCCACAACGTGTACGCCCTCCGCCAACGCCTGGACCGCGAACTGAGAGCTGGGAGAGCCGCATGACCGTCACTAGCCACAACCACGCTGCCCCCGGCGCTATCAATGGCCACGCCCACAGCGGCGTAAACGGGGACAAGCGGGGCCTGCGCCTGCCGGCGCTGGAAGTGCGCCAGGGCGACGGCCGGGTGCTGTACAGCTTCGCCGTCGACGGGAAGGAACTGCCGTCGTTCGCGGCGATCTCGCGGATCCGGCGTGACGGTGACGCGCAGGTCGAGGGCTATCAGCGGCCCGAGGTGCTCTCGCACATTGCTTCCATCCGCCGGTATCTCGAATCCGAGGCCCCGATGATCCCCAACGCGCTGGTAGTTGCGTTCGACAAGCGGGTCCGTTTCGAACCGCTGCGTGGCGTTCCCGCCGTCAGCTACGCACGGCCCGGTACGCTCATCATCCCGGCCAGCGGTGACCTGCCTGACGAGGACAAGCCCGGCTGGATCGTCGATGGCCAGCAGCGCGTCGCCGCGATCCGCGAGGCCAGGATCGACAGCTTCCCCGTGGTGGTCACCGCGTTCATGACCAACTCCGATCAGGACCAACGCTCCCAGTTCATCTTGGTCAACTCCGCCAAGCCATTGCCCAAAGGACTGATCTACGAACTGCTGCCCACAACGTCTGGCATGCTGCCCGCCCCGTTGCAGGCGCGTCGGTTTCCTGCGGTTCTGCTGCGGCGGCTCAACTGCGAGGTCAGGTCGCCCCTGTACCGGAAGATCCGCACCCCCACCATCCCGGAGGGGGTCGTCAAGGACAACTCGATCTTGAAGATGCTTGAGAACAGCCTCAGCGACGGCGCCCTCTACAATTTCCGGGACCCAGCGACCGGAGCCGGAGACGAAGAGCAAATGATGAACCTCCTGACCACGTTCTGGGCAGCGGTCAGAGACGTCTTCGCCGACGCGTGGGACAAACCCCCGCGCCAGTCCCGCCTTATGCACGGAGTCGGCATCGTCAGCCTCGGCTTCATCATGGACGCGATCTTCGACCGGTATAGTCGCAATCGCGCACCCGGCTCAGACGACTTCGCTCACGACCTGACAGAGTTGCGCGAGGTGTGCCGCTGGACCAGTGGGTTCTGGGACTTCGGCTCTGGCACCCAGCGCAAATGGAACGAACTGCAGAACACCACTCGCGACATTCAGTTGCTGACGAACTACCTAATGTACGAGTACAAGGCTAGGGTCTGGAGCAAGCCCATTCCAAGCTGAACCGTCAATTGATGCATCGGCGGACTGGCGGAAGCGAAGTGGCTGGGCGCAAGACGGTGCTAGACGATCACCGGCGAGTTGGGCATCGCGCTGATCTCGAAACGGTTCCTACAGGTGGGTACTCATTCCAACCTCGCCGCGTCGACGGTCATATCGATCTGGTTGACCAGGGCAACGGGGGCGGTGACCTTGACTTCTGGCTGGCCAGGAACGCCCAGTGATCCGTTGCCATCTACCGCGAACTGACCGCCGAAGATCCTGACCGGTACCGTCCCGAACTGGCCAGGTCCCTGGCAATCCTGGCAGCCACGTCCACGGCGGTCGGCCTTGACGCCGATGCTGATCGTCTTCGCACCGAGGCTATGGTGGCCTCAGATTCAGGCGATACAGCGATGGCCGACTAGCAGCCGGAACTCCGGGCGATACACCGGACTTGCAAGGCCTAACAGGTGTGGTTAACGCCCGGACCTGGTGTCACCCCGACACCGTGCAGGTGGCATCACGGGCCCGGGCGGTGGTGACTCGGCTTGGGGGATGGTTTCCGGTTGTGGGCCTATGTAAACGACTTGAAGAGGATCGCCGAGACTGAGACGGTGAGCATGCCAGTCTTGGCTGGCCTTCGCTCGATCTCGTTTTCGAAGGAGATCTGGGCGGCGTCCGGTCACAAGGAACAAGATCAAAGTGAGTGGCAGATTGAGTGGCAGATGGCGCTTGCGAGGGCCTGTCTGGGGCCTGCGGACGCTAGTCTGTGCTCGCGTTCTGCCTGGTCAGGCGTTCTACCTGCGGTTACAGAATCGAACAGCCATCTATGGTAAGGAGAAGGTCTACGGTTCGATTCCGTAAGGGGGCTCCAGGTTATGAGAACTTTTCGAATATAGAACCGGGCACCCCACCTCTGCGGGTGGCATTTTGAGTGGCACATGCCATGAAG
>Ga0307373_10003595_pt1 | contig 26838 bp, 27 predicted proteins | sample OX2MG_FD_202534 | JGI IMG/M metagenome (GOLD analysis project Ga0307373, IMG submission 202534) | Soil microbial communities from Risofladan, Vaasa, Finland - OX-2 | ecosystem: Environmental > Terrestrial > Soil > Coastal area > Acid sulfate soil | place: Finland: Risofladan, Vaasa | collected...
CTGTTCGAGTATCTGGAAGACATCACGAGCGCAGAGGTCGAGCAGGTCTAGCGCTCATCGCAGCGGGCGGTCGCGCAGCCGGACGAACCAGGTGCGGCTGCGTATCTTGTCGGCGGCTCGCAAATGGTGCACGCTCTCCGAACGCCGCCCGAGCATCCGGAATGCCGTGCCCAGGTTGTGGTGCGCGAGCGCGCACTCGGGGTCGATGCGAAGCGCCGCCCGGTACTGGTCCATCGCGGTATCGAACTCGCCCCGCTCCAAGGCCAGGTTGCCGACGTTCACGATCGCCGCGGTGCAGGCGGGATCGGCTTCGAGTGCCGCCGCGAAGTCAGACAGGGCTTCCTCGTGCTTGCCCTGATGCACGAGCGAGACGCCCCGCTTGTTGTAGATGGCGGCCGCCGGCGGGCCCGCGGAGGCGGACTCGTGGAGCGCGCGGGTCAAAAGGTGGTAGGCCTCGCGGTAGCGGCCGCCCTCGATGGCCGCCACACCCTCCTCAAAGGGGCCGGCCGGCCCCGGCCGGCGATGTCTCCAGAGGTCCGTGATCATCGAAAACATGGGTGAACGGCCGCTTCGCCGCGAACCGAGGCTCGCCATGCTGCGCGTCGACGTGATCACGCTCTTTCCCGAGTTCTTCGGTCCCCAGATCGCGCTCTCGATCCTGGGCCGGGCCATCGAGCGCGGCTTGCTGGACGTCCGCCTCCACCATCTGCTGGACGCCCTCGGCCGCAAGGAGCGCGCCGACGACGCCCCCTTCGGCGGCGGCGCCGGCATGGTGCTGCGCATCGAGCCGTTGGCCCGGGTGCTGGATCCTCTGCTCGCTGAGCCGTGCGAGCGCCGCCAAATCGTCCTCTTCACCCCAGCCGGCCGCCCCTTCGACCAAGCGAGCGCTCGGCGTTACGGAGAGCTGGAGCAGTTGATCCTCATCTGCGGCCACTACGAGGGCGTCGACGAGCGGATCGCCGAGCTCTACCCTGTCGAGGAGGTCTCGCTGGGCGATTTCGTGCTCACGGGCGGAGAGATTCCCGCCATGGCCGTCCTCGACGCGACCGCGCGCCTGCTGCCGGGGGTGATCTCCGAGGAGTCGCTGGTCCACGAGTCGTTCGAGGAAGCCGGCCTGGACTACCCGGTCTACACGCGCCCGCGGGTCTTTCGCGGCGTCGAGGTGCCTGCGGTGCTCCTCTCCGGCGACCACGCCGCCATCGCCGCATGGCGGCGCGAGGAGTCCCGCCGCCGCACGGCGGCCCGCCGCCCCGACCTGGGGGACGCCAAAGCGACCCCCCCGGGGGATTGACGCCGGCGGCCGTTTGCCGTTACCATGAGCGCCAACACGCCGCCCCAGGCGGCGCGACAATTCAACGAGGTGTCCCATGGCCGTGTTGCTCACTCAACCAGCACACTGGCACAGAGGCCGCCCCGACCGCGTCGGCATCGGATTGCTCGGACATGGAACGGTCGGTAGCGGCGTCGTCGCCATCCTCCACAGTCAACGCGAGTTGCTGCGCGCCGAAGCGGGCGTGGACTTCGATCTCGTCCACGTCTTGATTCGCGACGTCGAAAAGCCTCGCGGCACGTCGCCCGCGCTCCCGGTCCTCACCACCAACGCCGACGCGATCATCAACGATCCCAACGTCCACGTCGTGGTCGAGTGCATCGGCGGCACGGACGCCGCCGCCGACTACGTGGCCCGCGCCATCAGTCTGGGCAAGCACGTGGTCACGGCCAACAAGGACCTCTTGGCGGCGCACGGCGCCGAGCTCGAGGCGCTGGCCGACAACCACGGCGTCACGCTGTGGTACGAAGCGGCCGTCGGAGGCGCGATTCCCGTGATTCGCCTGCTGCGCGAGTCGCTGGCGGGCGAGCGGATTCTCGAGATCGCCGGCGTCGTGAACGGCACCACCAACTTCATCCTCAGCGCGATGGCCGCGGGCTCCACCTACGGCGATGCGCTCAAGCGCGCGCAGGAGCTTGGCTTCGCGGAAGCCGACCCGCGCAGCGACGTCGAGGGCCTGGACGCCGCGCACAAGCTCGCGCTGCTCTCGCGCCTGGCCTTCCGCCGGTACGTGCAGTCGAAGGTGATCCCGCGCCGCGGCATCACCGATCTGACGCCCGAGGATCTCGACCTCGGCAAGCGCCTCGGCTACACCCTCAAGCTGCTCGCCTTCGGACGCGACGACGGCTCGGCTGCGCTCACCGCGGCCGTGACGCCCGTCTTCGTTCCGGTGAACCACCTGTTCGCTCAGCCCGAGGGCCCGCAGTGCGCCATCCGCGTCACGGGTCAAGCCACCGGCGCGCTGAGCTTCATCGGCACCGGCGCCGGCCAAGAGCCCACGGCCTCCGCCATGGTCGGAGACCTGCTCGCCGTCCTGCGCCACATGGCATACGGAACGTCGTTCCGCACCAACCGCCGCTTGGCGAACGTCGCGCTGACGCCGCCCTCCGACGTGCGCTTGCCGCACGTGCTGGGCCTCGGGTCGGCCGACGACCTCGGTGCGGCACGCTCCGCGCTCGAACGCGCGGGCTATGCGCCGCGGGTCACGGAGGGCGCCATCGCCCTCGCATTCGACGAGCTCGCGCTCGAAGATCGTGATCTCATGCGCGTGCTCGAAGAGGCACGCATCGCGGCGCGCCGTCCGATTCCGATCTGGGTCGACCGCTAAGAGGCCGCCCACTACACCCTCGGGCTCGTCCCACCTCGGAATCGGACCCCAACCTCCACGACCTCGGTGCGCGGTCCCTCGGACCGTCTACTCACGCACCGACCTGAAAGGAGCCCCACCGGAAATGTCGCGTTTCGATACCATCGCCGTCCACGGCGGCCAGCAGCCCGATCCCACGACCAAGGCGCGCGCGGTACCCATCTACCAGACCACGTCGTACGTCTTCGACGACACCTCGCACGCCGCCCGGCTCTTCGCGCTCGAGGAGTTCGGCAACATCTACACGCGCATCATGAACCCGACGCAGGACGTCTTCGAGCAGCGCATCGCCCAGCTCGAGGGCGGCGCCGGCGCGCTCGCGCTGGCCAGCGGTCAAGCCGCGGCCACCGTCGCCATCCTCAACCTCGCGGGCGCGGGCGACCACGTCGTGGCCAGCGAGTCGCTCTACGGCGGCACCTACAACCTCTTCAAGCACACGCTCGCGCGCCTGGGCATCGAGTTCACCTTCGTCGACGCCGGCCGCCCCGAGAACGTGGAGCGCGCGATCCGTCCCACCACCAAGGCGATCTATGGCGAGATCATCGGCAACCCGAAGCTCGACGTCCTCGACCTGGAGCCGCTGGCAACGATCGGCAAGCGCAACGGCGTTCCGCTGATCGTTGACAACACGCTGGCCACGCCGTATCTGGTGCGCCCGATCGAATGGGGCGCAAACGTGGTGACCCACTCCGCCACCAAGTTCATCGGCGGCCACGGCACGTCGATCGGCGGCGTGATCGTCGACGGCGGCAACTTCGACTGGGAGGCCAGCGGGCGCTTTCCGCAGCTGGTGGAGCCCGACGAGTCGTATCACGGCGTCTCGTACACCAAGGCGTTCAACAACCTCGCCTACATCATCAAGGCCCGCGTGCAGCTCCTGCGCGACCTGGGTCACGCCATCTCGCCGTTCAACGCATGGCTCTTCGTGCAGGGTCTCGAGACGCTCCACCTGCGCGTACAGCGTCACGCCGACAATGCCCGCCGCCTGGCGGAATTCCTCGCCACGCGCCCGGAGGTGGCGTGGGTCTCCTACCCCGGCCTGCCCGGGCACCACTCCCACGAGAAGGCACGCAAGTACCTCGCGCACGGCTCGGGCGCGATCCTGACCGCAGGCGTCAAAGGTGGAGCGGCCGCAGCGCGCCGCTTCATCGACGCGCTCACGGTCTTCTCTCAGTTGGCCAACGTCGGCGACGCGAAGTCGCTGGTCATCCACCCGGCCTCGACGACGCATCAGCAGTTGACGCCGACGCAGCAGATCGCCGCCGGGGTCACCGAGGACCTCGTCCGCTTCTCCGTGGGCATCGAGGATCCGCAAGACCTCCTCGAGGACGTCGCTCAAGCCCTGGCGGTCTCCCAAGAGGCGGTGGCCGCCGATGCCTGAGGAGGTGCCCGTACCCTCGCGCGAGGCGGACGTCCGCCTCGCGCCCGAGGGCGGCTTCCCGCTCGAGGGCGGCGCCCGCCTCCCGCACGTCGTTCAGCGCGTCACCATGTACGGTGCCCCGCGGGCCGACGGCGCGAACGTGGTCCTCGTCCCCCACGCGCTCACCGGATCGGGGCGCGTGGGGGAATGGTGGCCCGGAGTCGTGGGCCCTGGCGCTCTGCTCGACACGGAGCGCCTCTGCGTCATCGGCATCAATTGCTTGGGCGGCTGCTACGGTTCGACGGGCCCCGCCTCGCACGCCGAGGACGGGCGCCCCTACGGCTCGCGCTTTCCGGTGCTCACCGTGCGTGACATCGTGCGCGCGCAACGAGCCGCGCTGGCAGAGTTGGGCGTGCACCGCGTGGGCGCGGTGGTGGGCGGCTCGCTGGGCGGCATGCAGGCATTGGCGTGGGGGGTGGAGTTTCCCGACGACGTCGCCATCGTGGCGGCGATCGGTGCCTCGGCCGCACTCACGCCGCTCTCCATCGGCATCAGCTCCACGGCGCGCGCGGCGATCGCCAACGATCCCAACTTCAACGGGGGCGACTACTACGACGGCGAGCCGCCGGCGCGGGGCTTGGACTTGGCGCGCCGCTTGGGGATGCTGACGTACAAGAGCGAGGAGCTGCTGCAGCAGCGCTTCGGCCGGCGCGGTGACCGGCGCGGCGCCGATCCCGCGGCGGGGCTCTGGGAGCGCTTCGACGTTGAGGGCTATCTGGCGCACCAGGGCGAGATCTTCGTCCGCCGGATCGACGCCAACACGCACCTCGCTCTCTCGAAGGCGATGGAGCTCTTCGACCTCGACCGCGATTACGGCTCCGTGGAGACGGCGGCGGCGCGCCTGCGCGCGCGCGTGGTGCTGGTGGGGATCGGCGGCGACTGGCTCTTTCCGTCGGCGCAGGTTCGCGAGACGTGGCGCCGGCTGCGGCTGGCGGGCGCCGACGCCGTCTACCTAGAGTTGGCGTCCGACCACGGGCACGACGCGTTTCTCGCTGAGCCGGAGGCGCTCACGCGCCTGCTCGCACCGGTGCTGGCACCGCTCTACACGCAGGAGGCGCGAGTGGCCGCAACGGCGCTGGGCTGAGGGCTCCCGCCGGAACGCGACGAAGGACGGCCGCGGCCGCCCTTCGGAGATCTCTGGAATCCAGTACCCCGTGTCTTCGTTGTCAGGAGCGGGATGCCGGCTGAAAGCAATCCCGACAGTAGACCGGGCGATCTCCCCGCGGCTGAAACGGCACCTGGGCCTCGTTGCCGCAACGGCTACAGGTCACCGTGTACATCTCGCGCGCGCCGCCGCGCCCGCCGCCGGATCCACCGCCGCCGCCATCGCGCTGAGCCTTGCGGGCGGCCCGGCACTCCGTGCAACGCGACGGCTTGTTGGTGAAGCCTTTTTGAGCGAAGAACTGCTGTTCGCCGCTCGTGAATATGAAGGGCCGTGCGCAGTCAACGCACGTCAGAGTCTCGTCCTTGTACATGAATCAACGGTCCTTTGCCGACTCGACTGAAATGAGCAACAACCGTTTGGTCTGTCTAGGTCGACGCGGATCGTGATCCACCAGACCGACCGACTGAACCCCAAACTTACGGTGAAGATACCATGAAGGCCCCACTCATGCAATGGGGCCAACGGTCCTAAAGGGCCACCTGGACAACGATCCCCTCTCTTGACTGTCTATGTGCTGTAGGCGTCGCGCTTCCGGGCGGCCGATGCCCTGGAGGCGCCCGTCTGATCGAGGACCGCCGACGATCACCCGCAGAGGCTCGGGCGCCATTTTAAGGTAGACCGCCTACGCGGCGGCACCCCTGGCCTCGGCTCCTTAACCACCTGTCGCATCAAACCGCATCGCGCTTATGCGCTCGCCACAGTCCGCGCTCCCCTACCTTGATGCAAGGCGATACCGCACCCCGCGGAGCGTTACGTTTGGAGAATGGCAAGCCATGCGCTTGGGTTGTACAAACTGAGTATTCATCGGGAGCAGCCCTACGGTTGCGCGGACGCCCCTGAGAGGGAGAGAGAGAGAGAGCGTGCAGTTGCGGAAAGCAAAGAGATCCTACCTGGCCGCATTGGGGGTTGCGGCCGCGCTGGCTTGCGCGAGCGCGCCGGCCCTCGCCGATGGAAGCGCCGATGCCGTGACCGTCAACGGCGCCTTCAGCGCCGGGACGATCTTCACGACCAGCGGCGTCAATGCCGTCGGAAGCTTCGACAGCTCGACCGGTGCCGACGAGTCCACCCGCACCAACGTGACGAACGCCTTGCTCACCGTCTCGAAGACGACCGGCACGCTGCGCTTCGGCTTGACCGCCGGCATCTACGACTTCCCCGTCGTCGGCTTCGCCGGCAACCCGACGATCCAGAAGGGTGCCAACACTACGCTCTTCACGCCGTTTCCGTCGGCATACGTGGCCTACGCACCGACCTCGAACCTCACCGTCAGCGCCGGGCAGCAGCTGACCCTGATCGGCTCCGAGGGAGTCTTCACCTATCAGAACGTCAACATCCAGCGCGGCTTGCTGTGGAACATGGAGCCCGTCGCCAGCCGCGGCGTGCGCGCCACGTACACCGGCGCGAAGGTCACCGCCGCGTACGAGGTCAACGACGGCTACTACTCCGGCACGCACTGGGCGCAGGAAGGGATGATCGGCTACAACACGAGCCCGTCGACCAACGTCGCGTTCGCGTTCATCCTGCCGCAGGCCGGAACGCCGGGCAACGTGACGGCCGGCATCGCCAACAAGCGCGAGTACAACCTGATGCTGACCACCACGGCCGGCCGCTGGTCTCTCACGCCGTATCTCCTGTTCGTCGACTCCCCGGCCAACAGCGGCCTGGGCTACACGGTCGACGAGCACGCCGCCGGCGGATCGCTGCTCGGCTCGTACGCGCTAACCGGCGCCTGGTCGCTCGGAGCCCGCGTGGAGTACGTCAAGAACGGCAGCAGCACCACTGACACCAGCCCCAACGCGGATCTGATCGGCTACGGCCCGGGCAGCAGCGCGTGGAGCTACACCCTCACGCCGACGTACCGGTACGGGCACGGATTCTTCCGCGCCGAGGCGTCGTCGGTATCCGCCAGCGACGTTGCGCCCGGCATCGGCTTCGGCTCCGCCGGAACGCAGTCGTCGCAGTTCCGTCTAGCCGTCGAGGTGGGAGCCTCGTTCTAACCGTCCTGGGCCGGGTGCCGCGTGGCGACCCGGCCTAGGGGCGATCAGCGGTCGAGGTTCGTCGCGGGGCCTCGGCCGCTTTCATGTCTCGCGACGGCGAGCCGTCTTTAGACTCTTCCTCTCCACGGTACCAAACGCGACTCGAGCATGCGCAGGCCGCGGTCGAAGACGAGCGCGATCGTCGCGATCAGCACGATGCCCACGAAGACGATCGACGTCTGCAGGTAGTTGCTGGCCTGCCAGATGAGCCAGCCCAGCCCGCTCTCCGCGGCGATCATCTCCACGGCGACGAGCGAGCTCCAACACGCCGCCGTCGCCAGCCGCGCGCCCGTCAAGATGCCGGGCAGAGACGCCGGAAGTACCACGTAGAGGAGAACCTGCCAGCCGTTCGCGCCGAGGCTTTGCGCCGACAGCTTGAGGTCTTTCCGGACGCCGTCGATCGCGCCGGCCGTCGCGATGGCCATCAGGGGCGTGGCCGCCATGATCAACAGCAAGATCTTGGGCAGCTCCCCGATGCCGAACCACACCACCAACAGTGGGATCCAAGCCAACGGCGGTATCGGGCGCAAGAGCTCCAGAATCGGGTCGGTGATGGCCTTCGTGAGCTTGTTCGTCGCAATGCCGAAGCCGAGCGCGAGACCCAACAGCACGCCGATGAAGTACCCGGTGAGCACGCGCACCGTGCTGACCCAGATGTCCGTCCAGAGCGACGGCCCCTGGAACGAGCCCACGGCGATCGTCCACGCGGCAACTGCCACGTCGATCGGGGACGGCAGCAGCACCTTGGAGTGCAGCAGGACGCTCCCGATCGACCAGGCCGCAAGGACGCCGACGATCGAGGCGGCCGATACCGTGAGCGAATGGTCGTCGCGAACTTGGCGCTGCGTCGCGCCGCGGGCGCCCGCGGGGATCTGCCCGGCGGGTCCGGTCTGTGTTTCGTTGCGTGTGATCATGCCCTCACCGATGCTGCCGCGACCCGGGGGTCGGAGCGCTTACGTCGTATGGTCCGCGCGGACGCTCGGCCGTCCGCCGTTCTCCACGCGCCCGCTCAGCTGGCCGGCGTGATAGTGGACCTCGCCGTTGCGGACGATGAGACGGATGTTGTCGTGGTCGGACAACGAGTCGATCTCCGGGAGCGGATTCTTGCCCACCGCCACCAGATCGGCGAACTTCCCCACGGCGATCGAGCCGATCTCCTTGTCCAAGCCGATGGCCTCGGCGGCGAAGCGCGTGGCCGCGAGCAACGCTCGAGACGGGCTCATGCCGGCTTCCACGAGATGGTGAAGCTCGTCGGCGTTGTCTCCGTGATGGGTGTGCAGCATCCCCGCATCCGAGCCGGCCGCGATTCGCACGCCCGCCTCGAGCGCCATCTGGAAGCTGCGCATCTGCGCATCCCGGACGGCACGGGCCTTCTCCAACGCGAACTTCGGCGCGTTGGCGCTCGCCGCCATCATGTTCTTCACGAACGAGAGCGTCGGAACGAGGTAGGCGTCACGCTCGAGGAACATCTCGACGGCCCGCTCGTCCAGAAAGCTGCCATGCTCGATCGTGTCGACGCCCGCCATGAGGGAGTTCTTGACACCGGCCAGGCCGTGCGCATGCGACGCGACGCGAACGCCCTTGTCGTGCGCGGTCTCCACCGCCGCGCGCATCTCGGCCACCGTCAGCTCCGCCTGCGAAGGGTCCGTGCCCTCCGTGTGGACGTTGCCGGTCGCGCGCAGCTTGATGAAGTCGGCGCCATGATAGACCACCTCGCGGACGACGCGGCGCGCGTCATCCGGGCTGTCGACGCGCCCCGGAAAGCGAACGCTGATCTCGGGGCGCCAGCGCGCGTACTCGTGCCGTCCGCTGATGCTGAGCCAAGGCCCCGCGGCCATGATGCGCGGGCCGGCGATCAGTCCGGCGCGCACCGCCTTGGCCACGGCCACGTTCTCGTACTCGTGCGCGCCGCAGTCGCGAACCGTCGTGTATCCCGCGTCGAGAGTGGCGCGCGCATTGACGGCGCCGCGAATCGCGGCGTAGCTCGTCAACTCCGCTGCCAACGCCAGCGGCGCGGGAGTGCGGGAGTCGTGGTCGTCACTGTCGATTACGTCAAGAGCGCTCTCAAGCGCTTGCTTCCTATCCTGCGCGAATCGCGCTCGCTGCAGCTCTCCGAAGGCGATACGTGCGTTCGCGTTCTCTCGGTCTTGACGGATGCTCTCGGCTACGACCCGTTCCACGATGTCGCCCGCGAATACCCCGTGCAGGCTCATCGCGTCGACTTCGCCGTGAAGGTAGACGGCACAGTACGCTTCTTCATCGAGGCGAAGCCGATGTCGATCAAGCTCAAGGAGACGCACGTCTACCAGGGGGCAAACTATGCAGCGACCGAGGGTATCCCCTGGTGCCTGGTAACGAACGGCAATGAATGGCAGGCCTATAGGATCTCCGCCGACGCCAGCGGCGTCCAGCACACTCTCGTGCTCGACGTCAACCTCGTCGACGACGACCTCGACGAGGTGGCGTCGCTGCTCTATCTCCTCGGAAAGCGCGCAATGCAGCGCAAGGAGTTGGACGACTACTTCGAGCGCGAGGCCAAACTGTCACCCTCGAACCTCTTGGCTGCTCTTCTCGAGCCGAGCGTGCTGAAGGCGGCACGTCGGCAGATCAAAGCGGCCACCGGCCTCGCGATCGACAACGAGGGTCTCGCTCGCGCTCTCAAGCGCTGCTGGGATCCGGAAACGGTGGAGTTGGCTGAGGCACAGATCAAGCGAGCCAACGCGCGCGTGCGACCGCGGAAGCCGCGCGCGAACACCGCAGTTGCTCCTGACGGAGCGGCACCGCCGCCCTCGGGCTGAGAACGGGGACACGCATTGGGACACGGCGCTCAGTTCGCGGTCGCCAAGCAAGACGAGCAAGAAGCCCCGATCCCTTGCGGGCCGGGGCTTTGACGTTGGTGGGCGATGACGGGCTCGAACCGCCGACATCCTCCTTGTAAGGGAGGCGCTCTCCCAGCTGAGCTAATCGCCCACGGCACGCTAGGGGTTCGCTTCGCTCGGCGCGGCCATCCTCTCTGACGGGGAAGGACCTCGCCTCCGCTCCGACCAACGGCGCTCGAGAACTCTCAACGCAGAAAGGGTGTCTCTGCACGATGCGTTCTCTTTATGCAGCATTGGCGGCGACTCTGAGCGCCGGCTTGATTCTCTTAGCGCCCTCGACGGCGACCGTATCGGCCGCCGCTCCCGCCCCGGCAGCCGCTGTCCCCGACCCCCTCCAGATCTTCGCCAGGCACGAGGCCGCCGTGGGCTACTCGCTCTCGGACGGCAAAGCTAAGCCGTTCGTCGAGCGCTTCACCGAGTCGTGGACAGGCGGCCACGGCGCCAAGCGCACGGCCACCGGCGTGGTCGACGTGGCCGGAGCATACTACCGCCTCGCCGTCACACAGCACGGGTCGAGGTACGAGAAGGGGTTCGACGGCGGCTTCTGGCGCACGCTCGGCAACGGCAACGTCGTCGACATCCTCGGCTTCGACCGCCCCTTTCAGGTGACCGAAGGCGTCATTCGGGCCGAGGCCTACGGCCCGGCGCTCCGTCCCCGTCTCGTGAAGACGACCGCCACGGAGGACGTGGTGCGCATCCATCCCCCGTCCGGCTCACCCGCTGACATCTTCTTCAACGCGAAGACCGCGCTCATCGACGAGACCGTCATCGAGCCGGGAGGCGACGACGACGTCACGACGTATGCCGGCTACCGGCGCATCGACGGCGTGATGGTCCCCACGACCGAGACCGAAGGCACCGTCACCACCACCGTCACATCGTTCGCGTGGAACGCGCCGCTGACCGACGCCGACTTGCGGCGCCCGTCGCAGCCAGGTTCTTCAACGAGAATCCCGGCATCATCCAGACGGGGCTCGAGGCGGGCTTCGCCGGCGTCGGCGGCTCGGAGGGTGCGACGCTGGGCAATCTCCCCGAGATCGATCTTGGGCCGCTGAAGTTCTACGGCATGCTCACCGCCGGCATGGAGGGCTATCGCGGGTTCTCGGCGTTTCGGACCGTGGCCGGCCTGATCGGCTACGACGTGATCCACCGCTTCGACGTCACCTTCGACTACCGCGCCGACCGCATGTTCCTGAGGTTCAGCAACTACGGCAAGCGGACCAGGTTTTCGCGCTCCCTAGCCGATCTCGTCCCAGGCGCGGGCGGGAATGACCCAGCGCAGCGTCCCTGCTCCCGCCTGCGGGCGGGAGAGATCGATGCGGCAGAGCGCGCCTTTGCCGAACCGGAGCCGCAGGCCGTTGGGGGCCGCGGAGCGCGCCACGAGCAGCCCGCAGAGCGGCTCGTGACTGACGATGATCACAGCGTCGCCGTCGAGCGTGGCCAGCTCCTCCAAGACGCGATCGGGATCCGCCCCTGGGGTCAAGCTCTCGGTCTTGAGGATCGTGGCCCGCGGCAGAGCGGCCTGTGCCGTTTCCAGGGCTCGGACGTACGGGCTGGAGAGGGCGACGTCAAAGCGCAGGCCGAGCCGCCGGAAGGCCTTGCCGGCACGCTCCATGCGCATCCGTCCCTCGCGGGAGAGCGGCCGCTGGGCGTCGTCAGGCCAGCGGGCCGGGTCGCGCTCCCCGGCATCGCCGTGGCGCAGGATGTACAGCTCCATGCGTTGGCCTTCTGAACGACGAAGGCCCGCGCCTCTCCAGGCGCGGACCTCCGCCGGTTTCGACCAATTTGAGAGAAGATCCCGAGCTTAACCTTATGCCGCGAGGTCCGAAGAGATCCCGGCGACCGACTGGTGCCCTTTTTGGGCTCGGGGAACCGCGGGGAGGATCATCCACGCGACGACCAAGGCTGCGAACGAGACCAGACTAGCGACGAGCATCTCCATGCGAACCTCCTTGACTGTACTCAGTATAGGGCGGCTGATGACCGCCGGCATTGGACGGGTGACAAAACGTGAGTGGCCTTTGGCTCATCGATGGTCGATACGGTGCTCGATTCCGGCGACGTTGCGCCCCGTATTCTCGCATGTCGGAAGAGTGGAGCCAGGACCGCCTAGCCCCACCCTCCGGTACGGCGCTACGGGGTGCCGGCGAGAGCCTCACGGTGCTGGGTGAGGTCGAGGCCCATCGCCTCTTCCTGCTCGCTCACGCGGAGCGGGACGAAGACGTTGACCACCTTGAGGATGATGAACGTCATCACGCCGGAGTAGATGAACGACGCGGCGACGGCGATCGCCTGGATCAGGAGCTGCTTGGGGTTGCCGTAGAACAGGCCGTTGGCCGCGCCCGAGTTGATCGCCACGGTGGCGAAGAGACCCGTGGCCAGGGCGCCCCAGACGCCGCCCATGCCGTGCACCGCGAAGACGTCGAGAACGTCGTCCACGCCGCTGCGCTTCATCAGCTGGACGCAGACGTAGCAGACGATGCCGGCACCCAGGCCGATCAGGATGGAAGCCGGCGTGGTCACATAGCCGGAGGCCGGCGTGATCGCGACCAGGCCGGCGACGGCGCCCGCCGTCGCGCCGAGAACGCTGGGCGTCCCCTTGTGGAACCACGAGATGGTCATCCAGGTCAGCGCAGCCATCGCGGTGGCCGTGTTGGTGACCACCCAAGCGTTGGCCGCCAAGCCTCCCGACGTGATCGCGCTGCCGGCGTTGAAGCCGAACCATCCGAACCACAGCAGGCTGGCGCCGAGGATGGTCATCGTGGCGTCGTAGGGATCCTCGGGGTGCGACTCACCGCGCTGCAGCTCGATGCGCTTGCCCAGCACCATCGCCGCCACCAGGGCGGAGACGCCGCTGGTGATGTGGACGACGGTGCCGCCCGCGAAGTCGAGCGCTCCCAGCTTCGAGCCCAGCCAGCCGCCATGGCCCCACACCCAGTGGGCGACGGGATCGTAGACGAACGTGGCCCACAAGAGGCTGAAGATCACGAAGGCCTTGAAGCGCTTGCGCTCGGCGAACGCGCCGGTGATCAGCGCGGGCGTGATGACCGCGAACATCATCTGGAACGCCATGTAGGCCAACTGCGGAACGGTGGCCCCGTAGTCGGGGTTGGCCGTCATGCCCACGGTGTTGAGGCCCACCCACGAGAGATCGCCGATGATGCCCCAGCCGTGGAAGTCGGGGCCGAAGGCGAGCGAGTAGCCCCACAGGACCCACTGCACGCTGATCAGGCACAGAATGAAGAAACTGTGCATGATCGTCGAGAGAACGTTTTTGCGCCGGACCAGTCCGCCGTAGAAGAACCCCAAGGCCGGCGTCATGATCATGACGAGCGCGGCCGAGGCCAATAACCAGGCGGTATCCCCGGAATCGATCTTGGGATGCATCGGCTCCTCCTTATGGAGGCGATGCTACCAAGATCACCGGGCGACCGGCATTCGCCCTCGCGTTAACGCTGTTCGGATTCAACGCGCCGTTTGCAGAGCGGTGGGGCGTCGCGTCACTCGATTCCTGGCCAAAACGTGAACGAGACGCCCCTTCGCTACGTCAAACGTTCAATGCGCGTCAGCCCCCCGAACAGACGACGTACACGTTGGCCGTGCGGTCGGGGCGCATCGGGTGCCCGCACTCGACGCCGCTGACGCTCCGCGGGAGCGCCCGGTCGCCCACGGGGTAGAGCACCAAGCGCCCTGCGGACTGGTCGCGTTCGTGGGAGCGCACCTCGAGCGTGTACGCCATCGTCTGGTAGCCGGGCTTCTCGATCCGCAAGCGATACTGCCCGACCTCGAGGTCCTTCAGGGTGACCTCGCCGTTGCTCCCGGAGGTTGCCTGCTCGAAGGGGCGCGCGCTCGCGCCGTACGCGCTGACGTGGGCGCCCGCCAACGGCCGGCTCGTGTGGACGTCGACGATGGTCGCGCTCACCGAAGCATCGGCCCGCCGACCGGCCAGCGCAGACTGCGGGTCCAGCACGAGCAGGCTCGTGACAACGGCAGCGCAGATGGAGATCTTGAGCGTGCATGAAGTCATAGCAGGTCCTCACCTTCCTCGGTGAGGGATTCCCATACCCGCTGGCAATGCACGCCCCGCGCGTCGACTGTGAAGAGCGTCACAGCGGCACCACGAGAGACCCGGAGAATATCCGAAATCGGGTGAGGCGGCACGACGGTGTCCCCCAACGCCTCCGTGCCGCCCCCAACCGCAGGGATCGGCCTTGCGGACCGCAGACTTTCGTGATCTTGCGCACACACCCTAGGCCAGGCGTGCGGATATCGCCAAACTTAACCAAGGCTGAACCTTTCTGGGCGGGCGCGGGCGCCGTCGCCCGCCTTCCGCCCGGACTGACGCCTGCCGCCTTCTCCGGTCGCTCACAAGGTCCTCACAAGTCCTTCCCGATGGAGCGAGCGCCCTTCGGTTAGGCTTGGGTCATGGAGGACGATCGCCCGGCACGGGTATGGCTCGGCTCGGCCCCGTTCGCACTCCGCTGCCGGATGAACGGGTAGGTATGGCATGTCCGCCGCCAAGCACATCCTGATTGTCGACGACGAGCCGCAGATCGGCGAGGTCCTGGGCGCCTACCTCCAGCGCGAAGGGTTTTCCACGTCGACGGCCGAGTCCGTCGCCCAAGCCATCGAGACCGTGGAGCAGGAGAACCCGGATCTCATGATCCTCGACCTGACGCTCCCCGACGGCAGCGGCCTCGACGTCTTTCGCGCAGTTCATGCCGAGAGAGCGTTGCCGACCATCATGCTCACGGCGCGCTCCGATGAGATCGACCGCATCGTCGGCTTGGAGCTGGGAGCAGACGACTACATCACGAAGCCGTTCTCTCCGCGCGAGGTGGTCGCACGCGTGCGCGCGGTCCTGCGCCGCTCCGGTCACGAGCCGCCGGAGGGCACCCGCGATGAGAAGGGGCTCCAGGTCGGCGACCTCGTCGTCGACGAGCAGGCGCACGAGGTGCGCCTGGCCGGGCGCTCGATCACCGTCACCCCGGCGGAGTTCCGCATCCTGCTCGTGCTCGCGCTGCACGCCGGGCAGGTGCTCACGCGCGCCCAGCTGCTCGATCTGATCAACGACGAGGGGACGATCTACGAGCGAACGCTGGACCGGCACATCAACAACCTACGGCGGAAGATCGAGCCCGACGTAGAAAATCCGACCTACATCTTGACCGTCTACGGCGTCGGCTACAAGATGCGCAAGGACTGAGGGATGGAACGACTCCTGCACGCTATCGACGGCGCGATGCTTGGCCGTTGGTCCTCGGCTAAGGCTGAGCTCCATCGCGCGGGCGATGCTTCGGTCGACGCCGTCGCCGCGCGTCTTCTCGCGTTCGTCGATCAGCTCGAGCGAGCCGAGCACCTGCGCGGCCACCACGCGTCCATGCTCAAGCACGAGATCGGCAACCCGCTGGCCATCGCGCAGGCGACGCTGGAAGGCATGCTCGACGGCGTCCTGGAGCGCAGCGACGCCGGCCTGGAGACCGCGCTCGAGGCGGTGGAGGCCGCCGGAGCGATGCTCGGCGAGGTGAGCCGAGAGCCCAAGGCGCCGGACGATCTTCCACCCATCATGCTGGCTGCGTTCACCATATGCTCCGTGGTGGTGCCCGAGATCGAGGCGATCTCCCCATTGGCCTCGTCGAAGGGCGTGGGGCTCTCCTATCACCATTGCGGCGGCGCGAACAACGCCTGCACGCTGTTCCGCGGCGACCCCTCCCGCATCCGCCTGCTGGTCCGCAACGTCTTGATCAATGCCGTGCGCTTCACACCGCCCAGCGGCGCCATCGAGCTCCGTTGCGACCGCGACGGCACCGACCTCACGCTCGAGATCGCCGAGGGGGACGGAGTGGACCACGGCGAATCGCGCATGGGCCTAGCGGCCGTGAACCAATTGCTCCGCAACATCGGCGGCAGCGCGCGTATCGACTCGATCACATCCCGCGGGACGGCGCTCGTGATCGCGCTGCCGGCCGCGGCCATCTGAAACGGAGAGGGACGGTGTTTTCTAAGCTCCTGGTCCCCGTTGACGGCTCCGAGCCGTCCAGCGCCGCCGTCCGGCTTGCCGTGGACGTCGCCCGCCGCTACGGCGGGGAGATCGTGCTCTGCCACGTGCTCGACATCGCCTCCATCGTCGCGCTCAGCGGCTCCATGACGATGGACCCGTCGATCGCCGTGGAGGCGCAGCGCAGCCTGGGCGAGGAGCTGCTCAAGGCCACGGCCGCCGAGGTTGGTGCCAAGGGAGTCCCCGTCTCCGCGGAGTTCCTCGAGGGCGAGGTCGTCGCCCAGATCCTCGACTTGGCGCGCGCAAAGGGCGTCGATGCCATCGTCATGGGCAGCCACGGGCGCAGCGGCATCGCCCGCGCCCTCCTCGGGAGCAAGACCGAGGGGGTCTTGCGCCGCTCCCCGATTCCGGTGCTCGTCGCGCCGGCGGCTATCCCCGGACCCCCGGCGGGCCCCGAAGTCAAGTAGGGTAAGGGGCTCCAGCGCGGCGAACTCGGCCGCCGTGGTGGCACAGCATATTCTCGTCGTCGACGACGAGCCTCAGATCGGCGAGGTGCTCAGCGCCTACCTCCAGCGCGAGGGTTTCACGACCAGCGTCGCGATGACCGCCGCCGATGCGCTGACGGCGGCGCGGGACTCCCGGCCTGACCTCCTGATCCTGGACCTGACCCTGCCGGACGGGAGCGGCCTCGACGTCTTCCGGTCGCTCACCGAGACGCAGCCGCTGCCGACGATCATCCTCACGGCGCGTTCGGACGAAGTCGACCGCATCGTGGGGCTCGAGATCGGTGCCGACGACTACATCACCAAGCCATTCTCTCCCCGTGAGGTCGTCGCGCGCGTCCGCGCGGTGCTCCGGCGAGCCTTGCCCGAGAGCCACGGGGAGCATGCTCCGGCCGGCATTCGCGTGCGCGACCTCATGATCGACGAGCAGGCGCACGAGGTCCGGCTGGAAGGGTGCCCCGTCGCACTCACCCCGTCGGAATTCCGCATCCTGGTAGCGCTCGCCCGGCACGCGGGGCAAGTTCTGACGCGCGCCCAGCTCCTCGACGCGCTGCACGACGACGGCTCGATCTACGAGCGGACCCTCGACCGGCACATCAACAACCTGCGCAAGAAGATCGAGCCCGATGCCGACAACCCCTCGTACGTGGTGACCGTGTTCGGCGTCGGCTACAAGATGTGCAAGACCTGAGCGGTCAGATCACCCCGCGCGTGCCCCCGGCGGCCGAGGCGGTCGCGCGCTCCCCGGCGCGCTTGCTCCGGGAGCGTACGTCCAGCCGAATCCGGGCCAAGCGAAATGCTTCGATGCTCGCCAGATAGGCGTCGCGGTCGATCACGTCGATTTCCAACGGCGCGTCTTCGGAGACGGTCAGGTCGACGCGCACGTGCAACGGGCCGCCGGCGTCGTCTTGACGGTGACGCCGAGCCACGAGGACGCGACAACCCGCGATCTGCTTGTGGGCCCGCTCCAGCTTCTCCGCTTGGTCGCGAATGAGCCGTTCGAGGAGCTTCGCCGGCTCCATGTTCCGAAAGGCCACCTGAACGGGAAACGCCACCTTGGATCACCTCCGATAGCCGCAGTCTACGCCACACATGCGATGGGCTTGGGAAGCCGGTGAGAACGCGGCCGGGTCACTCCGCGCGCACGGGCGTGCCGTCGCTGAGATCGTCGCCGGGATTGAGCACCAGGCGATCTCCTGCGGAGAGGCCGCGCAAGATCTCCACCTCGGCGTCGCTGCGCTGCCCGATCTCGATCTCGCGGCGGTGCGCACGCCCGTCCCGGATCGTGAACACGCACCACTGCCTGCCGCACCGGAACGCGGCGCTCAGCGGCGCTTTGAGCACCTCGGCGGCCCGCCAGACGACGATGCTCGCCTCCACGCGGTAGCCGTCTCCGACTCGGGCCTCCGCGGGCGATGGGGCGAGAGATCCGATCACGTGCACGCGCTGCTCCTCGATCCCAAGACTTGAGACCTTGGTGAACGCCGACGGCTCCACCCGGGTCACGACCCCCTGCAGCGGCGCTCCGCTCCCCACGTCGACCGACATCCGCGCCCCCGGCGCAACGCGCACCGCGTCCGATGAGAGCACGTCGACCACGATCTCGAGGTTGCCGGGATCCCCGATCTCCACGAGCGGTGCCCCCGCCGAGACGAACTGCTCGCTCTTCTGCAGCACCCGCAGAACCCGGCCGCCGGCGGGAGCGCGCACGTCCGTGCGCGCGGCCGCATCCCGCAGCTTGGTGAGATCGGCTTCAACGCCCGCGATGCGCGCGTCGTAGACCTTCAGCAAGTAGTCGGGATCGCTCCGGCTCGCCTCCAGCTCCGCGCGCATGGCCTTCGCCGCCGCGACCTCCGAAGCGGCGGCTCGGGACTCCATGAGCGCCGCCTCCAGCTCGCGGCTCTTCACCTGCTCGTCGACACGCGCGCTCTCCACGGCGCTCCGCGGGAGCCCTCCGACGCCTGCCAGCCGCTCGTCGCGCGCCAGATCGCTGCGGGCCTTTGCCACGAGCGCGCGCGCCTGCTCCACGCGAGCCTCCGCGTAGCGACGCCGTGCCTGCACTGCCGCGATCTTCGCGTCCGCCTGCGCCAGCGCCGCGGCTTTCGGCCGCAGCGTGGCCACGCCGGCGCGCTGCGCCCGCAACTCGTCCAGTTGCGCCAATGCGGCCCGCACATCTGCCCGCTCGGGCAAGGGGTCGATGCGCGCCAGCAGCATCCCCGCCCTCACGCGATCGCCCTCCGAGAGCCCGACGCGGCCGAGCCGGCCCGCGACCGGCGCCGAGACCACGAAGCGGTCGCGCACGCGCGTGACGCCCTCCGCCTCGACGGTCACCTGGAGCGGTCCGCGCATCGCCGCTCCGACCTCGACAAGCACTGGACGCGGCCGGAACGCAGCGAACGTCAGCGCCGCCGCGAGGGCAAGCGCCACGAGCAGGACGACGATGGTGCGGCGCGTCTTGGGCATCGCGGCTCACTCTCCCGTCTTCAGGACGCCGATCAGGTCGAGGTGGTCGAGATGGGCGCGAACGATCGACGCCGACGCAACCGCCGCCGCTGCCACCACGAGCACCGCGAACGCATAGGTTTCCGGAGACACGGTCAGCGGCAGACGGAAGAGATCGGTTTCGTGACCGAGCGAGACCACCGCCGCGAGCCCGTAGCCGAGCGCGGCGCCGATCGGCATCGCCAAGAGCGTCAAGATGGCCTCCTCCCCGAGAAGCACCGTCGCCACTTGCGCGCGCGTGAACCCGATGATGCGCAAGACCGAGAGCTCGCCGGAGCGCTCCGAGAGTGCGATGCGCCCCGCGTTGTAGACCACCCCGAACGCGATGATGCACGCGAAGACGACGAACGTGATCGTGGTGACGCGCAGCGTCTGCGCGAGGGTTCGCTCGACGTTGGCCATCGCCGCCGCTCGGAAGCTCACGCCCGCGATCGCGGGGGTGGTCTTGAGCCTCGCGTCGAGACGCGCGGCGGCCAACGGATCTACGTCCAAATACGCGCCGGAGAACGTCTGACCGTCGGCGGCCAGCCGATTCAGCTCGCTCAAGCCCATGTACGCGTTGAGCCCGATCGCCTCGTCGACCACGGCGGCGACGCGCACCGTGCGCACGCGACGGTGCCCCTCCTGGAAATCCACGCGCACCGCGCCTCCGGGTACCACCTCCAAGATGTGCGCCAATCGCTCCGTCAACAGCAGGCCGCCCGCCGGGATGCGAGCGAGGCGTCCGTCGCGCCCGACCAACCGCCGCAACGTGCCATCGAGCGGTATGCCTTGCAGCGCGACTCGGCGCGACCGATGACCGGCGCTCAGCCGTACGGGAACGGCGCGGAACGGCTCCTCGCGCAACACTCCCGGCAGATGCATCAGATCGAAGCGCGCCCCCAGCGGCAGAGGCTGCCGAAAGACCACGGTGGCATCGGAGCGATCGACGGTGTGGAACTGGAGGTCGATCAGATCGCGCACGGCGTCGCCGGCGTATCGCCCTGTCACGAGCATGGCGAACGCGAGCGCGATGCCCAGGCACGAGAGGATCGCCTGTGCCGGCTTGCGCTCGAGATTGCGCACGATCATCCGCGCGCCGGGCGAGAAGAGCCGCTGAAAGCCGAGGCGTTCCAGCACCGTGGGGCGGAACTGCGGAGGTGCCGCAGGACGCATGGCCTCCGCGGGGGGGAGGCTTACCGCGCGTGAGACGGCCAGCAGCGCTCCGGCCGCGGCGGCAACCGCGCCGACCGCCGCCGAGCCGGCGAGGACCCTCGGGCTCATCACGTAGCGCAGCACCGGGAAGTGGAAGAACACCGTGTAGTACGCGGCCAACTGGAACCCGAACCAATACGCCGCAGCGATGCCCACCACCGAGCCCGCGGCCACGCACAGACCTGCGAACTTGAGGTAGTGCCATCCGATCGCGGCGTTGGAATAGCCGAAGGCCTTGAGCACGGCGATCTGCGCGCGCTGCGTCTGGACCAGGCGCAGCATCAGCACGTGCAGCAAGAAGGCGGCGACGGCCAAGAAGATCACGGGCGTCAGCACGGCGCTCGTTCTCAACTCCTCCAACTCATTGGACAGGAAGCGATCAGAGATCTGCTCGTCCCTCCCGTAGGCGCCGATGCCGCCGTAGGGAGCGAGGATACGGTCGACGCCGGCGATCACGTCGGCCTCGCGGGCCCCCGGCGCCAGCGAGAGCGCGAGCGAATCGAATGCGCCGGTCATGTCGAAGGCCGACGCCAGCTCGCGCCGCCCCATCCAGAGGACGCCGAAGCGTCGATCGTCCGGGAAGATGTCGCCCACTCCGCGGATCTCGTAGATGAACTCCGGACTAAGCCCGATGCCAACGATGCGAACGCGCTCCCACCGCCCGTTGATCGCGGCGCCGATGCGGTCGCCCACCCGCAGGCGGTTGGCCTTGGCGAACGCCTCGCTGACGACCGCCTCGCCGCGCTTGCCCGCCTCGGGCAGTCGGCCGCTGCGCACGTAGAGCGCGTTGAGCGCAGGCTGCCTCCCCTCGGGAAGAGAGACCAGACGCCCGCTCACCGGGTCGGTGCGGCCGGGAAGGTCGAGCGTGACGTCGTAGACGAGCCGCGTGACCACGGTATGCACGCCGGGGAGCGCCGCGATCCGCACGGCGACGCTCTCGGGAGCGCGCTTGGCCTCGCCAAAGACGTCCGCGAAATGATAGGCTCGGTAATACGACGCCAGCGAGGCGTCGAGCGACTCGTAGAGGCTCACCATCGTGGCGAAGGCGGCGATCCCGCATGCCAGGATCAGCGCGATCGCCGCCATCTGGCCGCGCCAGCGCGCCACGTCTCTGAGCACTTTGCGGTCCAGCGCGCGCATGCCTACCACTCCAGGTCCGCAGGCGCCAGCTTGCGCTCGTTCTCGCGCACCTCGGCGATCCGGCCACTATGCATGGTGACCACACGGTCCGCCATGCCCGCGATCGCTACGTTGTGCGTGATGACGGCCACCGTGGTACCCAGGTCGCGGTTCACGCGCTGCAGCACCTCGAGAACCAGCTTACCCGTCTGCGCGTCGAGCGCTCCGGTCGGCTCGTCGCAGAGCAAGAGCTCGGGACGCTTGGCTACCGCTCGAGCGATCGCCACGCGTTGCTGCTCTCCGCCGGAGAGCTGGCCGGGAAAGTGGTCGAGCCGATCCCCTAGGCCCACGAGGGCGAGCGCTTCCTCGGGAGGCATGGGGTCATCGGCGATCTCCGTCACCAGCGCGACGTTCTCGCGTGCCGTCAGGCTGGGCATCAGGCTATAGAATTGGAAGACGAAGCCCACGCGCTCACGGCGATAGAGCGTCAGCTCAGCCTCCCCCGCCGCGGTGATCTCGACGTCACGAAAGCGGATGCGGCCGGACGTCGGAACGTCGAGCCCGCCCATCAAGTGGAGCAGGGTCGACTTTCCGCTCCCCGATGGTCCCAGCAAGACGAGGAACTCGCCTGCGCGCACGTCGAGGTCCACGTCCCGCAACGCGACCACCTCCACCTGCCCCAGGCGGTAGGTCTTGGTCAGGGAGCGCACCTGGAGAATCGGCAGATCGGGCGGACCGCTCATCGTATGAAAGCATGCAGCAGGCCTTGGAAATCGTTGGGAAGGCCCGCGCGGCGGCGGTTCACGAGACCTTCCCGATGGGGTAAAAGGCTCCATCTACGATTCCATGTGACCCGATCGATTCATCGCTCAGAAAGGCAGAACAGCCGTGTCACCCATGCTAACGCAAACGCCCAACGGCTCGAAGCTCGCCGCTCCAAAGGGACTCTTCGACATCTTCGGAGATCGCTTCGCCGACGAGATGCAGGCCGAGCTGAACGCCATGCGCCGCACGATGTCGCAATTGGTCGACTCCGCGATGCGGTTCGGCGCCACCTCCGCCTCGGCGCTGCCGCAGCTCAGCATCGACCTCTACGAGAAAGACGGAGGGTACGTCGTCGAGGCCGCCCTTCCCGGCGTCAAGAAGGAGAACGTCGAAGTCGAAGTCGCGGGAGACACCCTCACGATCCGCGCGAAGCAGGAAGAGAAGAAAGAGGAGAAAGACGCCCGCTACCATTACCGCGAGCTGCAGCGCGGCGAGATGGTGCGCGCGGTGACGCTGCCGCAAGCCATCGATCCCGGCAGCGTCAAGGCCTCGTTCAAAGACGGCGTGCTGAACGTCGCCTTCAAGCCCGTCAAGGGCATGGAGACCAAGAAGATCTCGATCGGCGGCTAGCTCCGTCCCCTGCGGCAGACCGATTCAGGGCGGCGACCTCAGGGCACCGCCCTGAAGGCTTTCACCGGCTCGTACCACAGCGTCGCCGCAGCGGCCAGCGCGACCGCGATCAGCCACTGCGTGGCGTCGAGCGGCGCGAGCTCCACCAACTGATTCACCGCGGGAATCTGCACCGCCGCCACGACGCTTGCCAACGAGAGGGCCACGACCAGCAGCAGCGTCGGGTTGGCCGTCAGCGAGGTGCGCCACACCGGGCGCAGCGGGTCGCGCTCCACGAGGACGAGCAGCAACTGGCCAACGATCATCGTCGCCAGCGCGGCGGCCCTGGCCTCCGGCTCGCGCATGCCGCCGGCGAGCGCAACCAGATAGAACGCGATCACCGCGGCGGCCAGCACCGTTCCGGAGACCAACGGACGCAGCGCCGCGACCCGCCCGATCAAGCCGTTCGTGCGCGTCCGCGGCGGCCGCGTCATCAGTTCGGCATCCGCGGGATCGGCCTCGAAGACGAGCGAGGCGGTGGGGTGCACGATCAGCTCGAGCCAGACCAGGTGCACGGGCAGCAGCAGCAGCGGCGCTCCGAGAATCGGGAGGACCAGCGCCGAGAGCAGCAGCGGAACGTGGAAGGCGAGCAGGTACGAGAACGCGTGCATCAAGTTGTCGAAGATGCGCCGGCCGTCGCGCACCGCGCGCTCGATGGTCGTGAAGTCGTCGTCGAGGAGCACCAGGTCGGCCGCCTCTCGTGCCACCTCGGTGCCGCGCTTTCCCATCGCGACGCCGATGTCGGCTTCGCGCAGCGCCGGCGCGTCGTTGGTGCCGTCCCCGGTCATCGCAACGACCTCGCCTCGCGACTGGAGCGCGCGCACGAGACGATACTTCTGCTCGGGGCGCATGCGGGCGAAGACCGTCGTGTGGGCCACCATCTCCGCCAGCGCCGCGTCGTCGAGCGCGTCGATGCGGTCGCCGCTCGACACCGCCGAGCCCCCGTCGAGCGGAAAGCCCAGCGTCGCGGCCACGTGACGCGCCGTCTCCGGGTGGTCGCCCGTCAGCATGATCACGCGCACGCCGGCTCGCCGGCACTCCTCCAGCGAGCCCCGGACGTTGGGACGCACGGGGTCGCTGAACGCCAGGAGGCCGAAGAAATCCAGCGCCGACTCATCGGTCTCACGGTCGCCGGCCTGCGGCAAGGCTCGCCCCGCGACGGCGATGACACGCATTCCCGCAGAGGCCAGCGCGCGATTCGCCTCCTCGATCTGGCCGCGCTGCGCGGAGGATAGTCGCGAGCGCGCCGTGATGCCCTCGACGGCTCCCTTGGCATACAAGAACGCCTGGCCGTCGCGCTCGCGCACGTACGAGACCAGCTTGGCCGCGGGATCGAACGCGTAGCGGCGCACCAACCGTGCGGCACGCCAGGCATCGTGGCCAAGAACGGCGCCGGCGGCAAAGCGCTCGACCGCCTGCTCCAACGGGTCGAACGGGGCGCTCTCGGAGGCCAGGAAGGCCCCCTCGACGACGCGCTCGGCCTCCGGCGACAGCGGCAACGCCCCCGACGGCGTCGCCTCCCCCCCGAGCGGCACCACCGCCCCAACCTCCAGACGGCCATACGTGAGCGTTCCCGTCTTGTCCGTGCAGATGACGGTCGTCGCGCCCAAGGTCTCGGCGCTCGCCAAGCGGCGGATGAGCGCGTTGTCGCGCGCCAGTCGCCACGCTCCGAGGGCGAGGTAGAGCGTGTAGACCATGGGAAACTCTTCGGGGATGGCGGCCATGGCAAGGCTCACGCCTGCTATCACGGCGGCCGGCCAGCCGCGTCCGCGCAGTACGTCGACCGCCACCACGACGGTGCAGAAGACGAGCGCCACGACGCCCAATTGCTTGACGAAGCGCTCGACGACGCGCTGCAGGGGCGTGCGAGGCTGCTCGATCTCGGAGAGCAAGGCTCCGATGGCTCCATGGCGGGTACGCATGCCGGTGGCCGTGACCGCGACGAGGCCGCGCCCGGAGAGAAGCGTGGTCCCGGCATAGACCGCGCGCTCGCCGTTGGAGTCGTCGGCGTCCTTGGTCACGGGCTGCGACTCGCCCGTCAAGAGCGACTCGTCCACCATCAGCTGCGAGCCATCGACCAGCGTGCCGTCGGCGGGCAGAAGGTCTCCCTCCTGCACCACCAGCAGGTCTCCGGGGACGACCTCCGCTGAGGGGATCGTGGCGCGGACACCGTCGCGGATCACGGTGGCGGTCGGCGAGGTGAGCCGCTTCAGCCGCTCCAGCGCGCGCTCAGCGCGACCCTCGAGGATCACGGTGACCAGCACGATGGGGACGAGCGCCACGCCGGTGACCGTGGCGTCGAAGCGGTCTCCCAGCAGCGCGTAGGTGACGCTGGCGACCACCAGCAGCACGGCCATCGGGTCGGCCAGCGGCTTCAGCAGGCGCAGGATCAGGGGCGGGCGCCGCGTGGCGGTGAGCTCGTTGGGGCCGTGGAGGGCCAGGAGCGAGGCGGCCTCGGCGGCGGTCAGCCCTGCGCGGTCTTGGGGCTCGGCGACCATGCCGGCCTCAATCCGAGGGCTCTCCCCCGGGAGCCTGCTTCTGAGCCGCGTCGGCGCGGTAGGCTTCCTCCATGCGGCTGGCGATGGTGCGCAGCAGCTCTCTGCCCGTCGCCTCGGCGATGCGGCGCCCTACCGCGGCATCGAAGACCTCGCCCGCCACCCCCAGCGGCGGCACGTACGACCCCTCCAGCACCAACCGGCAACTCTCGTAGTCCTCGCCGGCCATGATGGCAAGCGTGCCGTCGAAGCTGGGATAGAGCCGGCGATTGCGGGGCGCCCAGCTCAGGTGCCAGGGCTCGCTCTCGTGGGTCGGATCCTGAGCGGGAGACCACGTGGCGATCACCTCGTGCTCCAGGCCGGCTCCCGCGGCTCCGGGCACCGGGACCGGCAGGCGCAACTCCAGCCTCTGGGGCACCGGCGAGTCCACGGGCAGAACGCGCGCCAGGTAGCGCCGGGCGTGAGCCAGGGGGCAGGCTACGAAGACACGCTCGCGGATATCGCTCATGGGCCGATCATCTCTTCGCGGTCGGAAAGGGTGATGAACCGGGTCTTCCCGATTCCTTCCGCTCCGATTCTCGGCGGGACGGCATCATCGGCCCATGGCCCACGTATTCTACGAAGACGAGGTCGCCTGCGCTCCCGAGGGTATCGTGGAGCGGCTGAAGGCGCGTTTGGCTCCGCAGGCGCGCGGCGAGGCCGATATTTGGTACGAGCTGGAGGTGCCGTTCGAGGACCTCCACCTGCCAAAGATCGGGCGCTTCTCCCGCAAGGTGCTGATGCACATCGGCACGCCGGAACGGCGCAAGTACGCAATGCTGCTCCCCATCTCGTGGCGCGTCGAGGACAGCAAGGCGTTCCCCGAGTTCACGGGGTGGATCGAGGCTGTGCCGTTGTCGTCCACGCGGACGCAGCTCGCGATCCTCGGCGACTACACCCCGCCGATGGGGATCGTCGGGTCCGTGATCGACGCGGTCGGCGGACACGTGGTGGCACAGGTCACGGTACGCCGCTTCGTGGAGCGATTGCGCGTGCTGCTCGAAGACGCGGGCGTCACCGGCAACGGTTCGTGACGCTCTCGCGCCGCGCGACTATCCACGTTATCCGCACGTTATCCACGGAACCCTAGCAGGGTGCGGAAAAACCCCTGCTAGCGGACCACGATCAAGTTCTCGACGCGTTGCACGCCGGGAATCGCCCATGCGGCGCGGGCCACGGCGTCGCGCTCCCCCCACGATCCCACGCGTCCCTTCAGCGTGACGGTGCCTTCGCGCGCCTCGATCTCGATGAGCTGCGCCTCGAACACCGCGGCGCGCTTGAGCTGCTCTTCGATCTGACGACGCACGTCCTCTGGATCGATGCGGCTGGGATCGCGGCGAATCGCCGGATCGGTCTCC
>Ga0307373_10003597_pt1 | contig 26816 bp, 27 predicted proteins | sample OX2MG_FD_202534 | JGI IMG/M metagenome (GOLD analysis project Ga0307373, IMG submission 202534) | Soil microbial communities from Risofladan, Vaasa, Finland - OX-2 | ecosystem: Environmental > Terrestrial > Soil > Coastal area > Acid sulfate soil | place: Finland: Risofladan, Vaasa | collected...
TCGTGGAGGGCGAGCGCGAGCGCATCCAGGCGTTCGAAGGCGTATGCATCGCCCGCCGCAATGCCGGCCTCAATTCGAGCTTCACGCTCAGGAAGATTTCCTATGGCGAAGGCGTGGAGCGTGTCTTCCCGCTCTATTCGCCGCGCATCACCGCGCTCGAGGTCGTGCGCCGCGGCGCGGTCCGGCGCGCCAAGCTCTATTACCTGCGCGGCCGCACCGGCAAGGCGGCACGCATCGCCGAGCGCGCGCGCGAGATCGTCGTCGACGATGCGGCCGCGCCGGCGGCCGCGCCGGCGGCTGCACCAGCCGAGGAGTGACCGCCATGGCCGCGCCGCGCACGCTCTACGACAAGATCTGGCAGAGCCACCTGATCGACCAGCAGGACGACGGCACCTGCCTCATCTATATCGACCGCCATCTCGTCCACGAGGTGACGAGCCCGCAGGCCTTCGAGGGCCTGCGCATGACCGGCCGCAAGGTCCGCCGGCCCGAGGCGACGCTTCTGGTCTGCGACCACAACGTGCCGACGACCGACCGCTCGCACGGCATCGAGGAGCCGGAATCGCGGCTCCAGGTCGAGACGCTGGAGCGCAACGCCCGCGCGTTCGGCCTGACCTACTTCGACATGGTCGATGTGCGCCAGGGCATCGTCCACGTGATCGGGCCGGAGCAGGGCTTCACGCTTCCCGGCACCACGCTCGTGTGCGGCGACAGCCACACCGCGACCCATGGCGCGGTCGGCGCCCTGGCCTTCGGCATCGGCACCTCCGAGGTCGAGCACGTGCTGGCGACCGAGACCATGATCCAGCGCGCGTCCAAGAACATGCTCATCCGCGTCGAGGGCGATCTTCCCTTCGGCGTCTGGGCCAAGGACGTGATCCTGGCGATCATCGGCCGCATCGGCACCGCGGGCGCCACCGGCCACGTCATCGAATATGCCGGCAGCACCATCCGGGCGATGTCGATGGAAGGGCGGATGACGATCTGCAACATGTCGATCGAGGCGGGCGCGCGCGCCGGTCTGGTCGCGCCGGACGACACTACCTACGCCTACCTGAAAGGGCGGCCGATGGCGCCCAAGGGCGCGGCGTGGGAACAGGCCGAGGCCTATTGGCGCACGCTCCCCTCCGATCCCGGCGCACGCTACGACCGCGAGGTCGTGTTCGAAGCCGCGGACATCGTCCCGCAAGTGACCTGGGGCACGAGCCCGCAGGACGTGCTGCCGGTCACCGGCACGGTGCCGAATCCCGCCGACGAGAAGGACGACTATCGCCGTCGCTCGATCGAGCGCTCGCTCGAATACATGGCGCTGAAGCCGGGCACGCCGTTGAGCGCGATCCCGGTGCAGAAGGTCTTCATCGGCTCCTGCACCAACAGCCGGATCGAGGATATGCGCGCCGCCGCGGCCGTGGCCAAGGGCCGCAAGGTGGCGGCGGGGGTGAACGCGCTGGTTGTTCCCGGCTCGGGCCTCGTCAAGCACCAGGCCGAGGAAGAAGGCCTCGACCGCATCTTCCGCGACGCCGGCTTCGAGTGGCGCGAGCCCGGCTGCTCGATGTGCCTGGCCATGAACGCCGACAAGCTCCAGCCGGGCGAACGCTGCGCCTCGACCTCGAACCGCAATTTCGAGGGCCGCCAGGGCCCCGGCGGGCGCACCCACCTGATGAGTCCCGCCATGGCCGCCGCCGCGGCCGTCGCGGGCACGCTCACGGACGTGCGCAAGCTGGGCTGAGGTCCTTGGCGTCGTCCGGGCGGGGGTTTCGACGCGACCCGATCGCTCGCTAAGGCCGCCGCGGTCCGCGCAGGAACGCCGACACGATCACGCCGACGGCGATGATGCCGAGGAGCGGGAGCCACAGCACGAAGAGCCCGAGAAAGACCAGGAACCCCACGGCCAAAAGCGCGGCGAGGCCGATGAGGCCGAGCAGCATGCCGAGCGGCCCGGGCCGCGCAATATAGATGCGCTGGCCCGAGACCCACACCGGTTCGTCCTTGCGCCGCCGCCGCGGATCGTCGCGCGCGGCACGGCCGGGCGGAATGATCTCGACCTCGCCCGGGCGGCGGCGGTCGTCGTCGTCGGGATGATGCATCGGACCTATGTGTGGCCCCGGCGCCGGGCTTGCAACCCTCCGCCTCGACTCACGTCTTGCCGAGGCGCTTCAAGGCCGCTTCGCGCACGCTCGGATCGATCATCTTCTTCATGTCGTAGGGCTGCTTGAGGATGCCCTCCTTGACCAGTTCCGCCGCCATCCAATTGATCTTGTCCATCGGCAGCGACAATTCCGGATCGATGCCGTGGGTGCGCACGGCGTCGTCATAGATATAGGCCGGGCGCGGATCGTCGGGCGTGGCGCCGGTGAGCTTGCGGGTGAGCGCCAGCGTCGCATCGCGATGCGTGACGGCGTAGCTCAGCCCCTGCATCTCCGCCGCCATGAAGCGCACCGCGGCATCGGGATGGGCCTTGAGCGCGGCGCCGGTGGTGAAGATGCAGACGCGCATGTAGAGCGGCAGCACGTCGCGCCCGGCGATCAGGAGCTTGACCCCGTTCGCAGCGGCGATCGGCTCGTATTCGCCGGACACGACGGAGGCATCGGCGACGCCCGCCACCAGCGCCTTGTAGCGGTCGAGATCGCCGCCGAGATTGGCGAAGCGCACCGACGCCGCGGGGATGTCGTATTTGGCGAGGAGCGCACGGGCCAGCACGTCGGGCAGCGAATTGGGCGTCGAGATCGCGAAGGTCTTGCCCTTCAGGTCCTGCGGCCCGGCGATGCTGTCGCGCACGAAAATGCCGTGCGGCAGGCCCGGCCAGTCGCAGCCGAGAAGGCGCACGTCGATGCCGTGCGCGCGCGCCGAGACGGTGCCGGCGAAGGTGCCGTCATAGCTGTCGATAGCGCCCGCGATGAGCGCGCGGAGCGCGATGGCGTCGCTCTTGAACTGTATCAGGTCGAGTTGCACGCCCTGCTTTTGCGCGAAGCCCTGATTCACCATCATGTAGATGCCGGCATCGCTCTTCGCCTCGAGGATGCCGTGGCGCCATTGCAGATCCTCGGCCGCCGCCCATCCCTGCAGCGCCAGCATCACCGCCGCGGCCAGCGCCGCCGCCCGTGCCACCCCTTTCCCGGTCATTCACCGCTCCTCTGCCGTGGGGCCGCGCCCCGTTGCCCGCGATGATCGCATGCTTGCCTTCGTCTTCCTACTCCGCTAACCATCGACCGATTCCGAGCACCGAAGGCCCGCCATGGAAAAATTCACGGTCCTGACCGGCATTGCCGCGCCGCTGCCGCTCATCAATGTCGATACCGACAAGATCATCCCGGCGCGGCACCTGAAATCGGTCGCGCGCACCGGCTTCGGCAAGTTCCTGTTCGAGACCCTGCGCTTTCGCCCGGACGGGACGGAGAACCCGGATTTCGTGCTCAACAAGCCCGCCTACCGCCATGCCGAGATCCTGGTCGCGGGCGCCAATTTCGGCTGCGGCTCCTCGCGCGAGCATGCGCCCTGGGCGCTCCAGGGTTTCGGCATACGCTGCGTCATCGCGCCGAGCTTCGCCGATATTTTCTTCAACAACTGCTTCCAGAACGGGCTCCTGCCGATCAAGCTTCCGGAAGAGACCATCGCGCTCCTGATGGACGACGCGCAGAAGGGCGCCAATGCGCGCCTCACCATCGATCTCGCGGCGCAGACCATCACCCGGCCCGACGGCACGGCGGTGCATTTCGACATCGATCCCTTCCGCAAGCATTGTCTCCTGAACGGGCTCGACGATGTCGGGATCACGCTGCAGAAGGAGGCGAAGATCGCCGCCTTCGAGACGAAGCGGCGCACCGTCCAACCCTGGGTCTGAGCGGCATCATGGCGGCGAACCGGAAGCTTCTTCTCCTGCCGGGCGACGGCATCGGTCCCGAGGTGATGCGCCAGGTCGGGCGCGTCATCGAATGGTACGACCGCCGCCGCATCGCCAGCTTCGAGGTCGAAGAGGGCCTCGTCGGCGGCTGCGCCTATGACAAGTTCGGCACGCCCTTGACCGACGACACGATGCGCCAGGCGCTCGCGGCCGATGCGGTGCTGCTGGGCGCGGTCGGCGGGCCGAAATGGGACGGGCTGCCGTTCGCGGTCAAGCCCGAGCGCGGCCTCCTTCGCCTGCGCAAGGACATGGACCTGTTCGCCAATCTCCGCCCGGCCATGGTGTTCAAGCCGCTCATCGGCGCCTCGACCTTGCGGCCCGAGGTGATCGACGGGCTCGACATCATCATCGTGCGCGAGCTGACGGGCGGCGTCTATTTCGGCGAGCCGCGCGGCATCGAGACCCTGCCGGACGGCACGCGCCGCGGCATCAACACCCAGGTCTACACCACCGCCGAGATCCGCCGCGTCGCGCGCGTCGCGTTCGAGCTGGCGAAAAAGCGCGCCGGCCGCCTGTGCTCGGTCGAGAAGGCGAACGTGATGGAATCGGGCGTGCTGTGGCGCGAGGAGGTGCAGAAGCTGCACGACGAGGAATTCGCCGATGTCGCGCTCACGCACATGTACGCCGACAACTGCGCCATGCAGCTCGTGCGCAACCCCAAGCAGTTCGACGTCATCGTCACCGACAATCTCTTCGGCGACATCCTGTCGGATTGCGCGGCGATGCTGACGGGCTCGCTCGGCATGCTGCCCTCGGCCTCGCTCGGCGCGGCCGACAAGAGCGGGCGGCGCAAGGCGCTCTACGAGCCCGTGCACGGCAGCGCGCCCGATATCGCCGGCCAGGACGCCGCCAATCCGCTGGCCTCGATCCTGTCGCTCGCCATGATGCTGCGCTATTCCTTCGACCTTGAGGACGAGGCGAAGCTCATCGAGGCGGCGGTGCTGGCTGCGCTCGAGAGCGGCGTGCGCACCGGCGACATCCTCCAGCCCGGCACCGCGCGCGTCTCCACGACGGCGATGGGCGACGCCGTGCTGAAGGAACTGGAGAAGCGCGCTTAACTTACCGTGCGTCCTTCGACTTCGCTTCGCTCGGGGTGAGGCAATTTGCACGGCGCGACAAAGTCGTTCGCTCATCCTGAGCGAAGCGCGCAAAGCGTGCGCCGTCGAAGGACGCACGGTGTCGCTTATTTGCGCGCGCGATGCGCGCCGGCGAACGCGGGCGCGACCTCGGCCATGAAGCGCGCCATCTCGTCCTTCACTTGCGCGTGCGGCTTGAGGCCGACATTGAAATAGAGGATGACCTCGTCGAATCCCGCCGCCTCGACCTTCTTGAGCGTGTCGGTGATCCGTGACGGCGACCCCAGCAGCACCGCGTTCTCGGTCAGATCCTCGGGTCGCGAATTCTTCAGCTTCGCGACCATGTCGATGAAATAGCGATAGCTCGGCGGCGCCGTCTTGGCATCGCCGGGCAGCGCCGCGACGACGCATTCCTTGTAATAGCGGATCTGGCGCGCGCGCGCCGCCGCCTCGGCCGCCGCGTCATCGGCGAAATGCGTGAAATAGCTGCACATCAGCCGGCCCGGCTTCTTGCCGTACTTGGCGCAGGTCGCGTGATAAAGCTCGGCCACCTTCTTGAGGCCGCCGAAGGTCATGGCCGCGGCGAAGGGCGCGACGATGAGGCCGCAGCCGAGCCGTCCCGCCAGCTCGATCGACGGCTGCGAGAACGACGCGACATAGGCCGGCAGCGGCCGCTGCACCGGCTTCGGCGTGATGCCGACATCCTCGAACTGGTAATAGCGGCCCTGGTGCGAGATCGGCCCGTCCGCGTCCCACAGGCGCCGGACCACCTCCATCCCTTCCTCGAACACCGCCTGGTTGTCGTCGAACGAGACCTTGAATGGCTCGTATTCGCGCCGGTCATAGCCGCGCCCGGCAGCGAAATCGACGCGCCCGCCGCTCAGGAGGTCGAGCGTCGCCCATTGCTCGGCGACGCGGATCGGATGATGCAGCGGCAGCACGGTGACGGCGGGCGCGAGCCGGATGTGCTGGGTGCGCGCCGCGACATAGGCGAGCACGAGGTCGGGGCACGACAGCACGCCGAGGCTCGAGAAATGGTGCTCGCCGATCCAGGCCGAATGCAGGCCCAGCGTCTCGGCATAAAGCGTCTCGTCGAGGATATCGGCGATGAACGAATTTGCGCCGCGCGGATTGTCGACGTAATGGTTGTCACTCAGTGTGAAATATCCGAAATCCATCGCTTCCTCCTTACGGCTCGGCCTTGGCCTTGAGTTTAGCCCGTTCGGGGCGGTCCGGTAACCATTGCCGATCGCGAAACCCTAATTTCCGGTTTGGCAAGATTCTTTGGTTATACCGGCGCCCGGTGCCGTGCCGGCGGAGGGTGGCTTGTTACGCATATTCGGACATTTCGTGCCGCTGCCGGCGCTTGCGCTGGGGCTGTGCGAATTGCTCCTGCTGTGCGCCGCGTTCTATCTCGTCAACGACCCGATGGCGGCGGCGCATCTGCAACTCGATGTGCTGCCGGCGCAGATGGCGTTCGGGATCGCGGCGCTGGCCCTCGTCGCGATGACGGCGGTGGGCCTCTATCACTACGACGTGTTCCTCGACGGCCGCCTGATGGCGATCAAGGTCGGGGCCGCGCTCCTCCTGGTGGCGCCGGCGGCGGCCGCCATCGGCATCGTCTATTCCCGCGCCGCTGCCGGCAGCGACATCGACTGGGCGGCGTGGTCGCTCAAGGCGAGCGCCGCGTGGGTCGCGCTGGTGATGGCGACGCGCGCGGTGTTTCTCCGGCTGTTCGATTCCGATCTCTTCCGCCGTCCGGTGCTGGTGATCGGCACCGGCGTTCGCGCCCGCCGCATCGCCGAGCTGGTCGCCCGCGGCCAGAACCATTCCTTCGCGGTCAGGGCCTATGTCCACGCGGCCGGCGATCTGCGCCTCGTCATGGGTTCGGGGCTCGATCTCGACCGCAGCGACGACGACTATGCCTTGAGCCGCTTCGTCGCCGAAACCGGCGCGCGCGAGGTGGTGGTGGCCACGGACGAACGCCGCGGCATGCCGGTGGCGCAGCTCCTCCACTGCCGGATCGCCGGCGTGAGCGTGGTCGATTATCTTACCTTCTGGGAGCGCGCGACCCGCAAGGTCGAGCTCGAATCGCTGCAGCCGAGCTGGCTCATCTATTCCGACGGGTTCCGCCAGGGGATGCTCGTCGACGCCGCCAAGCGCGCGCTCGACCTCGCCGTCAGCATCACCCTGCTCGTCTTCGTCCTGCCGGTGCTGGTTGCCGCGCTCGTCGCCATCAAGCTCGACGATGGCGGACCCGTGTTCTATCGCCAGGAGCGCGTCGGCCGCTTCGGGCGGTGCTTCACGCTCTTGAAGCTCAGGACCATGCGCCTCGATGCCGAGTGCGACGGCACGCCGCAATGGGCGCGCAACGGCGATCCGCGCGTGACCCGCGTCGGCATCCTGCTGCGCCGGTTCCGCGTCGACGAGTTGCCGCAGCTCATCAATGTGCTCGAAGGCCGCATGAGCTTTGTCGGGCCGCGCCCGGAGCGGCCCTTCTTCGTCGACGAGATCGCGAAGAGCGTGCCGTTCTATCGCGAGCGCCATTCGGTGAAGCCGGGCATCACCGGCTGGGCGCAGGTCAACTATCCCTATGGCGCCTCGCTCGACGACGCGCGGCAGAAGCTCGGCTACGATCTCTATTACGTGAAGAACCGGACGCTTTTCCTCGACGTCCTGATCGTGCTCCAGACCGTGCGCGTCATCCTCTTTCACGAAGGCGCGCGCTGAGCCCCCAGGCCAAGGCCAGGCGGCGTCAGATCAGCCTGGCGGCGAGCCACATCGCCCCGATCGGGATCGCCCAGGCGCAGCAAGCGGCCAGCACCAGCGCCGCCCCCCAATAACGGAACGGCGCATCGTCCTCGTTCCGGGTCTCGAACGGCCGTACCGGAAGCCGAGCCTTCATCCTGCGCTCCCACGCGAAAGGGCGGATGAAGCCTGTCGCTTGCGCGTTAAATTCGCGTAAAATTTTTGGCGAATTCCGGTATTATGGCGCAAGTGCCGGAAACGACACCCTAGCGTCCTCCCGTACACACACCAATTTTGGTGTGAACGGTTGAATATGTTGTCAAATCATAAGACTCAGGCCAGCATCGCCGCCGCTAAGCGCGGGAGGGTGGATGCATGTCTGACAGCGACATTCTGGCTGTCCAACTCTGGATTGGCGCAGCCGCAATCGCGGTTCTGGCGATGGCTATGGCGGCCGCCGGCTGGAAGCATAAATATTTTATCCGAGGTTTGTTTGCGCTCGTAGGCCTCTTAGCGCTGGTTGCCATATTTTGGCGTGAGATCATGCCGATTATACCAGATGCGGCCGGCGGGTTTGTGGCCTCGCTAGCCAATAGTCGTCTTGCTTGGTTCATAACGTTTGTGTGCGGGACCGGCACAATTTGGTTCATTGCTAAAATGCGAGCGCGAAAACCAGAATTAGAAAACCCTGGCAATGATGCTTGGGAAGACAACATGCCTCTTATGAAGATCTACAACCGAAAATTTGTAAATGAGACGGTTTCGCTCGACGGCAGGCATTTTGTGAATCCTGTATTCGATAATGTGACGCTGTTTTATCAAGGGACTGGGCCGGTGTTTATGGAGAACCCAACCTACATTCTTCACGACGGTAAAATGAAAAGCCGTTTCGCTTCACGAAACAAAGTCATCACGATGGCGATAAAGATTCATGATAATCTTCTCAAGGCTGCCAGCGTTCAAACAACGCTGATGACTCTTGGACCGGAAGCGACATTCGACGCGCCAAAGGTGGAGCGTGATCCTCACTAGATTGGTCAAAGGTCTTCCAGACTAAACCCCTCTAGTTCCAGCGCTGCTAGCACGCGAACAGGAACGTTGCCGCGAACGTACCGCGCTTCAATTTTGCTTTGATGGACACCGAACATCAACCGGCATCCCCATCGGTGCGCCGGACAAGCCGGCCGATGATGGACGGGCTGAATCAGTTGCATAGGCAATAATAGCGGCGTCCTCCACACGCCACGCCGGATCCTTTCACAAACCAACGGATACGGCTGATCCCGGCGGTTGCTCCCCGGTTTCCGCGCGCGCTGGCGCCGGGGGCGATCGAGGCGGCGTCGCAAAAACAAGCGGCCGGACCTTGCGGGTCCGGCCGCGTGCAGCGTGCGCCGCGGATGGTCAAGCCATGCGCGGCTTCATTCGAACCGCGTCAGAACAGGAATCCAGCTTCGATGAGGCCGCGAAACTGCGACTTGTCGTTGCCGCTGAAGCCGAAGACGGAGCCGGGGGCGGTCTTGTCGGCCCCGACATAGGACGCCTCGACCCGCGTGAAGAAGATCTTGTACTGATAGGTCGGCGTGATCGTCAGCGACCAGGCCTTGCTGCCGGCGCCGTAGCCCAGGAGGTTGGGTCCGGTCGCCGTGCTGCCATCCGACGAGATGTATTCCGCGCGGAACGGCAGGCTGAACCCGCCGAGGCTCATGCCGCCCAACATGGTGGATGAATCGAACGTGTAATCGACCAGGAGCGCCGCGCCATAGGTCGAGCCGCTGGTCGTCGTCCCGAGGGCCGGGACCGCCGGCGCATGGGTGTATTGGATATAGGGGTTCAAGGTCCACGGCCCGGACGTGTGCAGAAACGAAATATCGTACATCTGCTGGTCGTTGAAGATCCCGGCGACGGGCCCGGTCGCGCTGGGAATCGTCGTCGTGGTCGTCGCCGTATTGCCGCCGCCGGCGAAGGTGAGGGAGTTCGTGCTGTTGAACGTCCAGGTCGCCGCCCCGGTCAGATACGTGTAGTCATTGGAATAGAATCCGTCGTTCCATGACAGCGACAGGGCCAGCGGACCGGTCGAATAGTTGATCTGGACGCCGCGGTTGAAAATGTTCTCCTGGTTCCACAGGAGGCCGCGTTCGATGTTCATGTTCTGGAACGTGTAGGTGCCTTCCGCGCCGATCAGGGTTGGCAGTTTGCCAGCCTCGATCGACCAGTTGTCGTTCGGCACCAGTTTCACGTAAGCCTGCGGCAGCAGCCCGAACGTGTTGCTGGTGGTATGGGACGCGTCCGCATAGGGGACGCCCAGAACCGGGAACGAGTAGCCGCCGGCCTGGATGAAATACTGGAAGAGACCATCGGTCTTCTGGATCTGGACCATGCCGTTGGACAGGTCCGCTTCCCAGGTGCGGTTGGCGGGAATACCAGCCCCGAGCGCGCTGGCCGCCGAAGTGGGATTGGTCTGCCCGAAACCGATGCCGGTGAGTTCGCCCGTGATGTAGGTCTTGCCAAGCGGACCGAGATCGACGCTGTACGGATTCGGATTGGCCGCGAGCGGTCCGGCCATCGCCGGCGTGGACATCGGGCTGGGGGCCGGCGGCGCCGCTTGCTGAGCCTCTGCCGACATCGGCAGAGCGAGGCTCATGGCGGCGCCGGCGAAAGCTGCACGGCGTACGATTGCCGCAGTAGCACGTGGTTTAACATTCATGGGTCGTGACCCCTTCTTGAAATTTACGATCAACATGCGACCCCGCTGCACAGTTTATGGGCGGCGTGCCCAGGAATGCGCCAGCACCCTCGCGGGAAAGCCCGCCGCCCGTGCGTTTCGGGGCCCTCATTGCAATTCGCTTGCCATAGCGTCGTCATCCCCGCGTTGATAGACATCGAACTGCAATCGGGGCGCCGGGTGTTGCCGCGGCGCCACGACCGAGGGCAATATGGCCCGGGCGCTGCCGACCGCACGGCAAGACCGAGGAGTTCGAGATCATGAAGAAGCTGCTGATCGGATTGCTCGCGCTGATCGTTCTCGTGGTCGTCGCCGCGCTCGTCGCGCCCTTCGTTATTCCCGTCGCGACTTACAAGGACCGGGTCATCGCCCTCGTCAAGCAGTCGACCGGGCGCGACCTGCGCATCAACGGGCCGGTGCGGCTTTCGTTCCTGCCGCAGCTCGAGGTCGATGCCAAGGACGTGGCGTTCGCGAACGCGCCGGGGGCGGCCGAGCCCGAGATGATGCGCCTCAAGGAGCTCGAGGTGCAGCTCCGGCTGCTGCCGCTGCTACACGGCGCGATCGAGCTAGGCCGGTTCGTTCTGACCAACCCGGTGATCGCGCTCGAGGTCGATCGGCAGGGCCGGCCGAACTGGGTCATGACGCCCCCGGGCGCTGCGCCCGCCCCCGGTGCGGCGCCGGCGAAACCCGCCGCTCCGCCGCCGGCCGCGGCGCGTGGCGGCAGCGCGGCGCTGTCCGAGCTGCGTCTTGAGGATGTCAGCATCGTCGACGGCCAGGTCAGCTATCGCGACGACCGCACCGGCAAAGCCGCGCTTTTCACCGCCGTCAACATGAAGCTGTCGCTGCCCGGTCTCGACAATCCGTTCAAGGGCGATGGATCGCTGGTGTGGAACGGCGAGAAACTCGCACTGACGGTTTCGGTCGCCAAGCCGCGGGCGCTGCTCGACGGCCAGGCGAGCGCCCTCGCGATGAGCCTGGCATCGAAGCCGGTCAATTTCGGCTTCACCGGCCAGGCGACCGGAATGCCGCCGGCGCGGCTCGGCGGGACGGTCGATCTCGCCGTTCCCTCGCTGCGCGGCCTCGCCAAGTGGGCGGGATCGCCGCTGCCTCCGGGCGGCGGCCTGGGACATCTTGCCATCAAGGGGCGGATCGACGTCGCCGGGCCGAAGATCGCCTTCTCCGATGCCGCAATCGCGCTCGACGACATCACCGCGAAAGGCGCGCTCACGCTCGAGACCGGCGGCGCCAAGCCCTACCTCAAAGGCCAATTGCAGGTCGGTCAGCTCGACCTCAATCCCTACCTGCCGCCCGAGACTGCCCCGGGAGCGAAGCCGTCGGCCACGGGCACTGCCGCGCCGGGCAAGGCGGCCCCTGGCGCGCCGTCGCCGGCGGCGGGGTGGAGCGATGCTCCGTTCAATCTGTCCGGGCTCGGCGCCGCCGACGCCGATTTCGCTTTGCGCGCCGGCGGGATCGTCTATCGCAAGATCGTCATCGGCCCGAGCGCACTCGACCTCCACCTCAAGGGCGGAAAGCTCAGCGCCGATCTCAGTCAGCTCACGCTCTATCACGGCACCGGAACCGGCAAGGTCGTGCTCGACGGCAGCGGTTCGGTGCCGGCGCTGGCGCTGAACTTCAACCTCGCCGGGCTGGAGATTCAGCCGCTGCTCGTGGCGGCGGCGGGCATCGACCGCTTCAGCGGCACCGGCAAGCTGGCGCTCGACGTCACCGGCCGCGGCCAGAGCCAGCGCGCGCTGGTCAGCGCGCTTAACGGCAAGGGCAGGTTCGATCTCGCCAACGGCGCGATCAAGGGCGTGGACCTGATCGGGCTCGCCGAGAACCCGACCGGGGCGATCACCGGGCATAGCAGCGGCAAGACCGATTTCGGCGCGCTGACCGGGACCTTCACCATCACCAACGGGGTGGCGAAGAACGACGATTTGCAGCTCAAATCGGGCGTGGTCCCGATCACCGGCGCCGGCACCGTCAACCTGCCGGCCCGGACCGTCGATTACCGTCTTACCGTGAGCCTCGCCGGCGCCATCGGCGTGCCGGTGCTGGTGACCGGCCCGTGGGACAATCTGAGCTATCGGCCCGACGTCGGCGGCATACTGAAAGGCGCGGTGCAGGAGCCGGGCAAGGCACTCGATCAGCTCAAGAAGCTCGCGCCGAGCGGCGGCTCGGGCACCGTGCCCAGTCCCGGGTCGCTGCTCAAGGGCTTGCTCGGGAAGTGAGCGTCAGGACCGGAGGCCGGTCTCCTGCCGGTACCAGTCGAGCAGCTGCTCGCCGGTCCAGAAGGCCACGCCCTCATGCCGGCGTGCATAGGCGAGGAATTCCTCGAGATACCTGATCCGGTGCGGCACGCCGGTGATGTAGGGATGGATGGCGAAGGACAGGATCTTGGCCCGTGCCCCGCCCTCGCGGTAGAGCCGGTCGAACTGGTCGCAGGCGCGCTTGAGAAAGACATCCGAGGGGTGGTGCTGCACCATCGCCAGCGCGATGTCGTTGAGCTCCACCGTATAGGGCAGCGTCACCAGCGGGCCGTGCGCGGTGGCGATCACCGCGGGCTCGTCGTCCCAGACCCAGTCGCCGACATAGCGCACGCCCGCCTCGGTCAGCAGGTCGGGCGTCTCGAGGGTCTCGGTCAGGCCCGGGCCGAGCCAGCCCACCGGCCGCTTGCCGGCGAACGCCTCGAGCCGGTCGAGCGAGCGGTGGATGGTAGCGCGCTGGTCGTCGAGAAGATGGATCGGCATCTGCACATAGCTGTGCCCCATGAACTCCCAGTTCCGCTCGCGCGCGGCGGCGGCGACGCGGGGATAACGGTCGACCACCTCGGCGTTGATCGATAGCGTCGCCCGCGCCATCACCGCATCGAGCGCGGCAAAGAAGCGCCAGACACCGACGCGCATGCCGTATTCGTGCCAGCTCCAATTGCACAGATCGGGCATCACCGCGACGCCGGTCGGCGCCGGCAGCACCTGGCGCGCCATCGGCCGCTCGATCTCCCAGACTTCGAGATTGACGATCGGCCAGATCACCAGACGCAGCCCGGCCGGGAGCCTGAGCGGCGGGCGATCGACGATGGCGGAGAAGGGCGCGCGCTCGTGCGGCTTCATGGCGGACCTCGTGTCTCGCGGCGGCGGATCGAGCATAGTCGAGCCCCAAACCAGCGCAACGTCCGGTTCCGCGCGCCGCGCACCCAAGCGGACCCGCCGCGCCGCGCCATGGGACTGTGATATTAAAATCACATAATTTAACTATGTTTCGACCGTGAGGGCCACCAGGCTTGCCGCGGTCCCGCTAATCTTTTCAATGGCCCCCAGTGGATGGAGCGATCCGTCCGCGCTCCGCGGAACCTTTTTGCTGGGGGTTACATGAAAAAGATTTGCAGCTCGAGGCCGGCGCTGGCGCTGGGCGGCTTGGTCGCCGCTGCCGCCTTGCTCGTCGGCCTGCCGCAAGCTCAAGCCCAGGCGCCGGCGCCGACCACGCCGCTGTCGGGCGCAGGCTCGTTTCCGGAATCCTTCATCGTGCCGGGCACCAACACGTCGCTCCATGTCGGCGGCCAGGCCCAACTCGACGTGTGGTACGACACCAGCTCCTTCGGCAACTCGACCACGCCCGGCGCGATCGACCATCTCGGCGCGAACTCCCTTTCGCTCCAAGGCGGCGGTATTGGCGCGCCTGGCACGGGCCATACCAATCACGGTGCCTTGCGATATTCGGTGCAGGCCTCGAAGGTGTTCCTCGAGACGCGGACGCCGAGCGACTACGGCGAGATCAAGACCTACATCGAAATGAACTTCGCCGGCAGCACCACCAGCGCAACTGCCCCCCCAGGGTTCTCGGGCGGCACCGCCCAGAACCCGCTGACCCAGAACAGCGCCGCCCGCGTCACGCAGGCTTACGGCACCCTGGGTCCGTGGCTCTTCGGCATGGCGCCTTCCAACTTCGCCGATCTGGCGGCGTGGCCGGACACGCTCGATGCGCCGGTTGAAGCCGGCGGGTTCATGGGGGTCGCGAACTTCAACGAGCCGCAGATTCGCTACACGCAGCTTTTCCGGGACGGCATCAGCGCGTCGGGATCGCTCGAGACGTATGCAAGCGGCGGAATATTTGCCGACGCGCACACCGGCACCCTCGTCGGGACGTGGAACGACTTCAATTCTCCGGGTTATTCGGAGCATTTGCCGGCCATCACCGGCACGGTGCGCGCTGACCAGCCGTGGGGCCATGCCGCCGCCCACATCGCGGTGGCCGAAACGAGATTTAAAAACCTTGGCTATGGTGCCAGCCCCACGCCGGTGATCAGTACGACAGCGCTCGCAACCGGATCCAACATAAAGCGATGGGGCTATCAGGCGAGCTTGACCGGTCACCTCAACACGTTCGGCAAGGACAGGTTCACTTGGCAAGTGCAGTACGGCCAGGGCGCCGGTGCCTACTCCTGGGCGGTGGAAGATTTTGCGACGCAATGGATTGAAGACCTCGTCTGCTCAGTGAATGGAACGACGATCGCCTGCTCGCAGCCGCGTAACATGGGCATCAACGTCGGCTACTCGCACCACTGGAACGCGACCTGGCGCACCGGCATCGGGTTGGGCTATGACCAGACCAGCCGGCCGAACGCGGCCGCAGACTGGGGCCAGGCAGGGATCAGCGCGGCCACCAGCAACGCCTTGGCCCAGCTCAGCCGCAAGACAATGTCGGCGACGGCCAATCTGTTGTGGACGCCGGTCGCGGGGGTGCAGTTCGGTCTCGAGTTCGAGCATTATATGCACACCGTGTGGTCCGGTGCGCATGGCCAGGACAACCGCATCAAGGGCCAGGCACTGTTCCGGTTCTAGCCGCTTCGCAGGTATCGTCTCGGAACCCGCCAGCCGCAAGGCTGGCGGGATTTTCTTGGGAATACGGCGTACGCGCCTTTGCCCAGGGGAAAATGAGGATGACGCCATCGGCGATCCATCCCGATCTCGAACGGGGAACTTCAGACGAACCCGCCGGTCATCAGCCGGCGGGTTCCTTGTCGGCATCGAGGACGTCAAAATCGCCGGGACGGCGCAACTATGGCGGGGCATAGCGGCACGCCGGGCGCCGTTTCCGATCCAGCCGGACGCCGTCCGCTGATCGCCGCGAGAAGCGAGCGGCGCGCGGACGACGGCAATCCCATCGCGCCTATGCGCCGACCGTCCGTTTGCGCACCGCGATGCGCTCAGACGAAGGCTCGCCGCGTTGCATCGCGGCTTCGACCGTCTTCGCGCGCGCCTCAAGCTGTCGGGCCCGGTCAAGAAACATGGCGATGGATGCCGGGTCGTTGATCTCCCGCGCGAGATCGCGACAGATGGCAGCTTCTTCCCTCAGGTTTTTGTACGTGCTCACCGCGAAATCCCTGTCCCATGGTATCGATTTATAATCATTGCCCATAGGCTATCGTTCGTGAGAACGGTATCATCGATTGGGCGCCATGCCAAATCCGAAAGCCGCCGCGCCGAACGTGCGCGCAAGCCGTGTCGTAATCGCTACGGAATAGACACCGCCGCCGCTTCCTGCCGGGCGACTACATGCCGCCGATCTTGAGTTCGTGGGCCAGGATCTGGTCGGCGCGGTCGGCGAGGCGGTTGACGAGATCGCAGGCCGAGGCAAGCTCCGCGGCGCTGAACCCGTGCGTGAGCTCCTGGTCCAGCCAGTTCTCGATGATCGTGTTGAACACGGCGCGGCCCCGTGCCGTGAGGGCGACCTGCGCCTCGCGACCGTTCGCCGGATTCTTGGTCCGTGACACCAGATCGCGCTTGGCCAGTTGACCGACCGCGAGAGCGGTGCGCTGCGTGTCGAGACTGGCACTGCGCGCCAGGACCGTGAGCGATACGGGTGCCTCGGCCGCGAGATGGGCGATGACCAGCCATTCGACCATCGATACGCCGAACATCCGTCGGAAGCGCTGCGTCGCCGCACGACGTACCGCGGTGGCAAGGCGGATCACGTGCCACGCGAGCAATTCACGCTGCTCCGAAAACGCTACCGGCGCTGCAACGGGCATTGCGATGGAATCGGCTGGCATCGCCAACGGGTCCTTATGACGCCGAGCGGCGCCGGGAAAGCTACGTCACGCCGACATGGTAGGCGCCATGTCAGCGGACCATCCCCGGTGGAAATTTATTTCGAAAAATTAAGATTGCCAATAGTGTCTCGATATAGACATATGATTACTGTGTTTATTTAACAACGTTATCGTTGCATTTATGATACATCAATGAGCAAATCACGGCGCCAATCGATCGGTTTGCTTGCCCGGGTTAAGCTTAACCGCCAAGAGATGAGGGCAGCGGACCCGCTCGTCCGCGCTCCGCGGAACCTTTTTGCTGGGGGTTACATGAAAAAGATTTGCAGCTCGAGGCCGGCGCTGGCGCTGGGCGGCTTGGTCGCCGCTGCCGCCTTGCTCGTCGGCCTGCCGCAAGCTCAAGCCCAGGCGCCGGCGCCGACCACGCCGCTGTCGGGCGCAGGCTCGTTTCCGGAATCCTTCATCGTGCCGGGCACCAACACGTCGCTCCATGTCGGCGGCCAGGCCCAACTCGACGTGTGGTACGACACCAGCTCCTTCGGCAACTCGACCACGCCCGGCGCGATCGACCATCTCGGCGCGAACTCCCTTTCGCTCCAAGGCGGCGGTATTGGCGCGCCTGGCACGGGCCATACCAATCACGGTGCCTTGCGATATTCGGTGCAGGCCTCGAAGGTGTTCCTCGAGACGCGGACGCCGAGCGACTACGGCGAGATCAAGACCTACATCGAAATGAACTTCGCCGGCAGCACCACCAGCGCAACTGCCCCCCCAGGGTTCTCGGGCGGCACCGCCCAGAACCCGCTGACCCAGAACAGCGCCGCCCGCGTCACGCAGGCTTACGGCACCCTGGGTCCGTGGCTCTTCGGCATGGCGCCTTCCAACTTCGCCGATCTGGCGGCGTGGCCGGACACGCTCGATGCGCCGGTTGAAGCCGGCGGGTTCATGGGGGTCGCGAACTTCAACGAGCCGCAGATTCGCTACACGCAGCTTTTCCGGGACGGCATCAGCGCGTCGGGATCGCTCGAGACGTATGCAAGCGGCGGAATATTTGCCGACGCGCACACCGGCACCCTCGTCGGGACGTGGAACGACTTCAATTCTCCGGGTTATTCGGAGCATTTGCCGGCCATCACCGGCACGGTGCGCGCTGACCAGCCGTGGGGCCATGCCGCCGCCCACATCGCGGTGGCCGAAACGAGATTTAAAAACCTTGGCTATGGTGCCAGCCCCACGCCGGTGATCAGTACGACAGCGCTCGCAACCGGATCCAACATAAAGCGATGGGGCTATCAGGCGAGCTTGACCGGTCACCTCAACACGTTCGGCAAGGACAGGTTCACTTGGCAAGTGCAGTACGGCCAGGGCGCCGGTGCCTACTCCTGGGCGGTGGAAGATTTTGCGACGCAATGGATTGAAGACCTCGTCTGCTCAGTGAATGGAACGACGATCGCCTGCTCGCAGCCGCGTAACATGGGCATCAACGTCGGCTACTCGCACCACTGGAACGCGACCTGGCGCACCGGCATCGGGTTGGGCTATGACCAGACCAGCCGGCCGAACGCGGCCGCAGACTGGGGCCAGGCAGGGATCAGCGCGGCCACGAGTAACGCCTTGGCCCAGCTCAGCCGCAAGACAATGTCGGCGACGGCCAATCTGTTGTGGACGCCGGTCGCGGGGGTGCAGTTCGGTCTCGAGTTCGAGCATTATTACCACACCGTGTGGTCCGGCGCGCATGGCCAAGACAACCGCATCAAGGGCCAGGCACTGTTCCGGTTCTAGCCGCTTCGCAAGTATCGTCTCGGAACCCGCCGGCCGCAGGGCCGGCGGGTTCTCTTTTGGGCGCTATCCCTGAGTGAAGCGCAGACCCCTCATCTCGTACTGGGCGACGGTCGGGTCCACGATCACGACGACGAACGTGTTCCGACACCCCGACGGGCTGCCGCCGCCGCGGTCGCTGCCGCCGCCGCCGCACGACGACCACGTCAGCAGCGATTCGATCCGAACATAGATGACTTCGCCGGGCTCGAGGGTCACGGTCTTGAACTGATCCGGATAGACCTCGTCGCTCTGTACCGAGATCGTGTATCGGCCCGGCGCCACGTCGCGATAGAACACCGATCCGATGTCGCTGACGCCGACCGGCCGACCGTTAAGAGAGACGGCCGTCGGGCTCAGGGTCTCGTACGGCTCGAGCCAGCGATAGACGAAGATGCGCGCCATGCCCTGCGGCACGGGCCGCAATGTGCCGGCGACGCTGGCGAAGGGCGGACCCTGCGGCGCACAGGCGCCGAGCGCGAGCAGGGACAACAGAACGGCGCGTCTCGGAAGGTTCATGCGGGTCACCATGAGTAGCCGGGTCGCATCGGGTATGGAGCGTTATTGAGAGGCGCGCAATTCCCCAGCGCGCCGCAAACCGGGTTCGTGTCCTGGTCGTAAGGTGCGTAGGCCGCGCCGCCCTGCGCGTCCTGTGGCGCGGCGCATCCGGCGAGCAGCGGCGCGCCGAGCGCAACGAAAACCGCCGCCAAGATGATTCGTGTCATGCTGCCTCCATGGGTGCGTATGCCGGCACCCGCTATCGCCTATCACCGTTACATAGGTAAGTAGGCGCCGGTTCAACGGCGACCCCGCCGGACACCATCACGTTTCGGTGACAGCGGACGTTATCGCGCCATGGTTGCAACCCCGTCGCGCGACACGCCCATGAGCGCGGCGAGGAGCTCGGGCGCGGCGAGAAGCTCGCGGCTCGGCCCCGCGTGGACGACCCGGCCGCGGTCCAGAACGACGGCATCGGCGGCAAATGTGAGCGCGATGCGCGCATGCTGCTCGACCAGCAGGATGGCGAGCTCGTCCTCGCGCTTCAGCCGGTCCAGTCCGGCGAGCACGGTCTCGACGATCACTGGCGCCAGCCCTTCGAGCGGCTCGTCCATCAACAGCAGCATCGGATTGCCCATCAGCGCCCGACCGATGCTCAACATCTGCTGCTCGCCGCCGGACAGCTCGTTGCCGCGGTGGCGCCGACGCTCGGCGAGCGCCGGGAAGAAATCATAGACCCGCGCCATGGTCCACCGCCCGGCCGATCGCTTGCGATCGACCGCCGCGACGGAAAGGTTCTCCTCGACCGAAAGCGATTTGAAGATCTCGCGCTCCTGCGGCACGAAGCCGATGCCGAGCCGCGCGCGGCGATAGGGCGGCAGGGACTCGATCGCCTTCCCGGCGAACCGGATCGTGCCGCCGTGCAGCGTGGTATGGCCCATGATCGTCGCGAGCAGCGTCGTCTTGCCGACGCCGTTGCGGCCGAGAATGGCCAGCGTGGCGCCGGCGGGCACCGCAATGGACACGCCCTCGAGTACCACGGTGTCGCCATAGCCGGCGCGCACGCCATCGACCATGAGTCCGGTCGCATCGGCGGTCGTCACGCGTGTTCTCTCTCGCCGAGATAGACCTGGCGCACGCGCGGATCGGCGGCGATCTCGGCGGGCGGACCCTCGACCAGCACCGCCCCCTGAACCAACACCGTGATGCGCCGGGCGAGGCGGAATACCAGATCCATGTCGTGCTCGATAATGAGGAGTGCGATCTCGGCCGGAAGCTGCTCGATCACCTCGATGATCGTGCCGCTTTCCGCCGACGGCACGCCGGCGGCGGGCTCGTCCAGCAGCAGCACCTTGGGATCGAGCCCGAGCGCGACCGCGATTTCGACCAGGCGCTGGCGGCCATAGGCCAGCTCGCGCACCGGCCTGAGCGCCTCATCGGCGATGCCGAGGCGCTCGAGCAGAAGGAACGCCTCTTCGATCACGGCGCGGCGCGTGCCGGCGGGGCGGAAGATGTCGCCGGCGGCGCCGAGCCTCTCGCCCACCGCCAGCGTCACGTTCTCAAGCACGGTAAGGCCGCGGAACAGGGCGGTGATCTGAAACGTGCGGACGAGGCCGAGCTTTACCCGCTGCGCCTGGACGAGCGCGGTGATGTCGTCGCCGCCGAGGAGGATGCGCCCCTCGCTCGGCGTGAGCGCACCCGTCACCAGATTGACGAAGGTGGTCTTGCCGGCGCCGTTGGGGCCGATGAGGGCGTGGCGCGCGCCGGGCTCGAGCCGGAAATCGATGGCGTTGGCGACGCGCAGCGCGCCGAAGCTCATCGACAATCCCTGCGTCTCGAGCGCTGCCGCCGCGGTCACGGCCGCCCGCCCGCCGCCGCGCGCCGCCGCGCGCGCAGGATCCGGTCGGCCAGCCCATGCGCGCCGCCGGGCGCGAACACCACCACCAGCACCAATGTGAGGCCGATCCAGAAATACCAATAGACCGGATCGATCGCGGCGAAGCGGTCCTGCAGAATCATGAACAGCGGCACGCCGATGAACGCGCCGTAGAGCCACCCGACCCCGCCCAGGATCAGCATGATGAGGATCTCGCCCGAGCGGTCGAAGCTCAACACGCCGAGCCCGACGAAGGCGGTCGTCTGCGCCACCAGCGCGCCCGCTGCGCCGGCCATTCCCGCCGCGATCGTGTAGATGGTGACGCGCCGCAGGAACACCGGCGAGCCGATCGCGTGCATGCGCCGCTCGTTCTCGCGGATGCCGGTGAGCGAGCGCCCGAACGGCGAATGCACGATCGCGCGCGCGATGAGCCAGCACACGAACAGCACCGCCAGGCAGTACCAGTACGCGGTCCTGCCATAGAGATCGAATTGACATCCGAGCACCGGCCACACATTCATGCCGCCGAGCCCGTCGGCGCCGCCGGTGATGGCGCTCGCCTTGTTGGCGGTCTCGTAGAGCATCGACGCGACGACCAGCGTCAGCATCAGCAGCGTCAGGCCGGTCGTACGCAGCACCACCGCGCCGCTGACGGCGCCGACCAGGGCGGCCGCCAGCGCAGCGACGATGAGACCGGTGATCGGCTCGCCCCAGCCATGCGCCGCCAGCAGCCCCGCGACATAGGCGCCTGTGCCGAAGAAGGCCGCGTGCCCCAGGGTGATGATGCCCGCATAGCCGAGAATGAGATCGAGCGACAGGGCGAACACGATGGTGGCCAGGATCTGCGCGCCGAGGGCGAGATAGTCGGGAAACAGGAAATAGAGCGCCACCGCGGCCACCCACGGCAGCGCCTCGGCGACGCGGAAGCGGTGGCGGTGGGCGAAGACCTCGACGACGCTTGCGGCGCGAGGCGTGGGCGCGGCGGTTGCGGTCATGCGTGGCCGAACAGGCCGTGCGGTCGCCACAGCAGGACGGCCAGCGTCAGCGCATAGATGAAGAATGCCCCGAACTGCGGCAGCAGATACTGGAAGGCGGTGTCGGTGACACCCAGCAGCAGCGCCGCGAAGAACGGGCCGCGGATGCTACCCAGGCCACCGACCGAGACGACGATCAGGAAATACACGAGATGCTCGAGCGAATAGGCCGGCTCGATCGCGAGGATATCGCCGCCGAGCGCGCCGCCCAGCGCGGCGAGACCGCTGCCCAGCGCGAAGGCGACGGTGAAGAGGCGCGAGGTGTTGATGCCGACCGATTGCGCCATGCGGCGGTTGTCGACCGCGGCGCGGATCTGCGCGCCGAACCGCGTGCGCTCGAGGCCGAGCCACAGCACCGTCACCAGCACCGCGCCGCTGACGATGAGAAAGCTGCGATAGGTGGGAAACTCGCGGGTGCCCAACGTGATCTGGCCGCTCAGCGCCGGTGGCGGGTTGAACGGTTGCGGCAGCGGCCCCCACAGGAACTTCGCCGCCGCGACCGACATGAACGCCAGGCCGATCGTCAGCAGCACCTGCTCGAGCTCGTCGGCGCCATAGAGCCGGCGATAGAGAAAGCGCTCGAGCGGCACGCTTACCGCCATCGCGACCACCACGCCCGCCGCCACCGCCGGCACGAACGGGACGCCCATGCTGGTCATCGTCGTCGCCATGATGTAGCCGCCGAGCGCCGCGAACACGCCGTGCGCGAGGTTGACGAATCCCATCAACCCCATCGTCACCGACAGGCCCACCGAGACGAGGTAGAGCACCATCGCGAAGGCGCAACCATGGAACAGAATGCTGACGGAAGCGGAGAAGGCCTCGGCCATGGCTCTCTCTGCCCTCGTCCTCTCGCGCGCGCGCGGGAGGACGAGGGGGGTGATCGAGACGGTTACTTCTTGCTCACGACCTGTCCGTGCGCGTCCACCATGCCGAGGTTCTCGAACTCGACGTTGACGAGACGGCCGTCCTTCTTCTCGATCCGGCGCATATAGACGTTCTGGACGATATCGCGCGTCTTCGGATCGATCATGATCGTTCCCCGCGGGCTGTGCTCGTCCTTGTAGCCCCTGAAGAACGCCATCGCCTGATCGCCGGTGAACTTGCCGTGCGTGTGCCTGACCAGCTCGAAAATCGCCTTCATTCCGTCCCAGGCGTCGGCGGACAGGAAGTCGGGCCGCAGTTTGGTGCCGTATTCCTTGTCCCAGGCCGCGACGAACGCCTTGTTGGCCGGCCGGGTCGCGTCGGCGGAATAGGTCCCCGAGGTGATCAGGCCGATGATGGAATCGCCCATGCCCGGTATCTCCTCGTCGGGGACGAGGTCCTGGGTCGAGACGATGGTAATGCCCGCGGCCTTGATTCCGAGATCGACCGCCGCCTTCATGACCGAGACGGCCTCGCCGCCGGCGGGAACGAAGATGTAGAGCAGGTCGGGATGCGCATCCTTGACGCGCTGCAGGAAGGGCGCGAAATCAGGCGTCGTGGGCGGCGCCGGGAAGACGAGCTGACCGACGACCTGTCCGCCGGCTTCCTTGAAGGCCTTGGCAAAGGCGTCGCCGGCGTCGTGCCCCGGCGCGTAATCGGTCACGGCGATGTAGGCCTTCTTGTAGCCCTTCTTCGCCGCCCAGAGACCGAGAGGATAGGCCTCCTGCGGCAAGGTGAAGGAGATTCGCGTCATATAAGGCGACAGGCCCACGGCCTCGGTTGCGGCCGCGTTCATCGAAAGGGTCGGGATCTTGGCCTGCGTCGCCACCGACGCCACCGACATGAAATTGGGCGACCAGACGAAACCGGTGAGCAGCTTCACGTGATCGCGGGTGACCAGTTCCTGCGCCAGCCGCTTGGCGACCTCGGGCGCGAGCCCGGTATCGTCGCGCTTGATGAGCTCGATCTTGACGCCTTTCGGCAGGTCGTTCCGGTGCAGCTTGTAGTAAAGCTCCAAGCCCTTATCCAGCATCTCGCCGACTTCGGCTTGGGGCCCGGACGACGTATTGATCACGCCGATCTTCACGGTCTGCGCCGCGGCCGGCATCGCCGCCGTGCCCAATGCCAGCGTCGCAGCGGCAATCACCGGCAGCACCAACGGAATCTTTCGCATTCTCCCTCCTCCCTCACCGGCAGCCGGCCGCATCGCAGGGCGTGCGCCGGGCCAGCACACACTATAGGGGGCAGGCATTGCACAGGCAACAAAGCGACAAATGCACTCGATCAGACGCGATTGCGCCGTATCGTGCAGTCGCCGCTTTCAAGACAATCGCGACAGTGATCGAGCGCCCAGCGGACCGATGGGAAGGCGCGATCGATGAGCTGTCCCTGGCTGATGCGCGGAATGTCGTAGACCGCGAGCAGCTCGTCGATCGCGATCGGCGCTTCGGCCTCTTCCCACGCCTCGCGCATCGCGCCGGCCGGCGTCGATTCGTTGAGTCCCAAATATCCCGCCGGCAATGTCCAATAGCCCGCGCGCGGATTGATTGCGCGGCGGCACAGCAGAATGCGCGCGTCCCACCGGCACACCGCGCCGACCACGATCTCGGGATTTTGTAGGCGACCAAGCCGCAATCGGGACAGATCCTGCGCTCGCGATTGTCGCCGCCGGGAATGGTGCGAAGGCCGGGTCCCCGCATGCCCGGGCGGTCGGATACCGGCCCGTCCCCGAAACGCCGCTAGACCAGCAGGTCGACGATCCGGCCGCGCAGCAGCGTCTCGGCAAGCCGCGCGTCCCACAGCGGCCGGCGGGGGGCAGCACGCGCCACCGTCACCGGCCGCACGTCGAACGTGTCGACGTTGCGCTGGCGCGGCGGTATCACGACAAGGTCCCGCCCGTTAACGATATGCACCGTGCGCGCTCCCTTTGCAGCACGCAAACGATAGCATTTTATCGGTCTTTTATTCAATCACCACGATGCGCGTGGTTAACGCCGCCGATTGCGGGCAAGCGCTGCGACGCCTGGAAGCTCACGTCCTTCGAGCCATTCGAGAAAGGCGCCGCCGGCGGTTGAAACATAGCTGAACGCGTCGGCGACGCCGGCATGGTCGAGCGCGGCCGCGGTGTCGCCGCCGCCAGCGACGCTCGTCAGCGATCCGGCGCGCGTGAGCCCGGCGGCGCGCTCGGCCAGTGCCGTCGTTCCGGCATCGAAGGGGGGCGTCTCGAACGCGCCGACCGGTCCGTTCCACAGCAAGGTGCGGCTCTGCGCCAGCCGCGCGCCGATCGCGGCGACGCTCATCGGGCCGATGTCGAGGATCATGCGGTCGCGCGGGACGCGGTCGATCGCTACCGTCGTTGCGGCGACGCCGGGCGCGAGCCGCTCGGCCACCACCGCATCGATCGGCAGTACGAGTTCGACCCCTTCCGCCTGGGCGCGCGCGAACAGGCCGTGCGCCGCCTCGCCCGCATCACGTTCCGCGAGCGACGTGCCGATCTCGATGCCGCGCGCAGCCAGGAGCGTGTTCGCCATCGCGCCGCCGATCACCAGCACCTCGACCTTGCCGAGGATGTAGGCGAGCAGGTCGAGCTTGGTCGAGACCTTGGCGCCGCCGACGATCGCCATCACCGGCCGCGCCGGCGTCTCGAGCACGGCGGCGAGCGCTTCGAGTTCCGCCTGCATCAGCCGTCCGGCCGCGGCCGGCAGGAGATGGGCGATGGCCTCGGTCGAGGCATGCGCGCGATGCGCCGCCGAGAATGCGTCGTCGACATAGAGATCGCCCAGTGCCGCCAGCGCGCGCGCGAAGCCCGGGTCGTTCGCCTCCTCCTCGGGATGGAAGCGCAGATTTTCGAGGAGCGCCACGCCGCCCGGCGCGAGCGCATCGACCACGCGTTGGGCGGCGGGGCCGATGCAGTCCTCGGCGAAGGCGACGTCGCGGCCGCCCAGCGCCTGCGACAGCACGGGCGCGACGGCACGCAGCGACAGCGCCGGGTCGCGGCCCTTCGGCCGCCCGAAATGTGACATGACGACGATGCGGGCGCCCTTGGCCGCCAGCTCGATGATGGTGGGCGCGAGCCGTTCGATGCGGGTCGCATCGCTGACCTTGCCGTCATGCATCGGCACGTTGAGATCGCCGCGCAGCAGCACGGTCTTGCCGGCAGGATCGATGTCGTCAAGGGTAAGGAAGTTCATCGCGGAAGCAGCCGGCTCCCGGCTCAGGCGTCGGTCAACGGGACCCAGGGTATCGAAGCGACTTCGATCCCGTCCTCGGTCAAAGCTTTCGATTCGGTCGGCGTCGCCTCGCCATAGATGCCGCGCGCCGCGGCCTCGCCATTATGGATGCGCCGCGCCTCATCGGCAAAGCGCGGCCCGACATAATCGCAATGGGTCTCGACCTGCTTGCGCAGCTCCTGGAGCGCGCGGCGCAGCTCGGCCGGCGAGGGCGGTGCCTTCTCCTTGCGCGGGTGCGCCAGGCGCGGCGCCATCACCGCCTTCTCGACCGCGTCGTCGCCGCATTCCGGGCACACGATCTGCCCGCGCGCATGCTGCCGGTCATAGGCGGCATTATCGCGGAACCAGGCCTCGAATTCGTGGCCGGTCGCGCAGCGGAGCTTGAACAGCATCATGGTCGCGGGCTAACCATCCTGGGACACTCGGGTTCCGACCCGAGGACATAAAGTTAGCACTCGTCAGGGTCAAGGGCTTATGAATCCGCCCACCCCTTCCGCCCCGTCGGCCTGGGTCCAACGCTTCCACCACGCCATCCGGCCCGGCGGCACGGTGCTCGATCTCGCCGCCGGCGGCGGCCGGCACACCGCGCTCCTGCTCGCCGCCGGGTGTGCGGTCGTCGCGGCCGACCGCGATGGCGCGGGCCTTGCCGCCTTCGCTGCGGTGCCGCGCTGCCGGATCGTCGTGCTCGACCTCGAAGACGGCGGGCCCTGGCGGCTCGGCGGCGGGTTCGACGGCATCGTGGTGACGAACTACCTGCACCGGCCGTTGCTGCCCGATCTCGCCGCCGCGCTGGCGCCGGGCGGCGTGCTCATCTACGAGACCTTCATGGCAGGCAACGAGCGCTTCGGCAAGCCGAGCAACCCCGACTTCCTGCTGCGCCCGGACGAGCTGCTCGATGCCTATCGCGACCGGCTCGGGGTGATGGCGTTCGAGCAGG
>Ga0307373_10003599_pt1 | contig 26815 bp, 20 predicted proteins | sample OX2MG_FD_202534 | JGI IMG/M metagenome (GOLD analysis project Ga0307373, IMG submission 202534) | Soil microbial communities from Risofladan, Vaasa, Finland - OX-2 | ecosystem: Environmental > Terrestrial > Soil > Coastal area > Acid sulfate soil | place: Finland: Risofladan, Vaasa | collected...
GTGCGCGCCGTGCGCGCGCCGCCGGCTCGAAGCCATCGAACGGGGCGTTCAACGCCATCTTTTCGAGGCGCCCTGGATCGGCTACGACGGCATGTCCGCGCTGGTGGCCGGACTCGACTTCGCCCTCTACGCCCGCGTGCGGGCACGCACGCTGGAGCGCTGGTGGCGCATGCTCGAGCAGTTGCGCCGCCGGGGCCAGCCCAGCCGCGACGGCCGGGAGCGCAAGGTGGCGCAGTCGTACGTTGCACTCAAGAGCGGACTGGCGCCGGAACGCTTGACTCCGGTGATCGTCCGCGAGATCCTGGGCGACCAGATCCACGAGCTACTTTGGGGAGTTCATGACGCGAGATAACGGCCGGACGTCGGCCACCAACGGTTACACGAGCGAGTCCATCGAGGTCCTCAAGGGGCTCGAGGCGGTGCGCAAGCGGCCGGGCATGTACATCGGCAACACCTCCACGCGAGGCTTGCACCAACTGATCTGGGAGGTGGTCGACAACGCCGTCGACGAAGCGCTGGCGGGCTTCTGCGACCGCATCGTCGTCACGCTCCACAAGGACGGCTCAGTCACGGTCGAGGACAATGGCCGCGGCATCCCCGTCGACATGCACGCCGAGGAGAAGATGCCCGCCGTCGAAGTGGCGATGACCATCCTCCACGCCGGAGGCAAGTTCGGCAAGGGCGGCTACAAGGTCTCCGGAGGCCTTCACGGCGTGGGCGTCTCCGTGGTCAACGCGCTCTCCGAGTGGATGGTCACGCGCGTCCGCCGCGACGGCAGGGAGTACGAGATCCGCTTCTCGCGCGGCATCACCACGCAGAAGCTCAAGACCATCGCCACCAATGTCGAGGGCAGCGGCACCACGCAGATCTTCAAGCCCGACACGGAGGTCTTCGAGGAGACGGACTACCACTGGGATCTGGTGGCGGGGCGTCTGCGCGAGCTCGCGTTCCTGAACCGCGGGCTGACGATCTTTCTGGTCGACGAGCGCGGTGAGGAGCCGAAGACGGCGACCTTCAAGTTCGACGGCGGCATCGTCTCGTTCGTGGAGCACCTCAACGCGAAGAAGGACCCGCTGCACGACATTGTCTACGTCTTCGGAGAGCGCGAGGACACGGTGGTCGAGTGCGCGCTGCAGTGGAACGACGGCTACGCCGAGCAGATCTTCGCGTTCGCGAACAATATCAACACCGTCGAGGGCGGCATGCACCTCACCGGCTTCAAGTTCGCGCTCACCAACGCGGTGAACGAGTACGGGCGCCGCAAGAACTTCATCAAGGAGAACGAGCCGGCGCTGCGCGGCGAGGACGTGACGGAAGGCCTCACCGCCGTGATCAGCGTCAAGCTCAAGGACCCGCAGTTCGAGGGCCAGACGAAGACCAAGCTCGGCAACGCTTTCGTGCGCGGCATCGTGCAGCAGCTCGTCAGCGAGAAGATGGGCTTCTGGTTCGAGGAGAACCCGCGCTTCGGCAAGATCGTCGTCGACAAGTGCATGCAGGCCAGCCGTGCCCGCGAAGCGGCCAAGAAGGCCCGCGAGCTGGCGCGCCGCAAGAACGCGCTCGACGGCTTGGGCCTGCCCGGGAAACTCGTCGACTGCTCCAACAAGGATCCCATGGAGAGCGAGATCTTTCTGGTCGAGGGCGACTCCGCGGGCGGCAGCGCCAAGGGCGGCCGCGACCCGAAGAGCCAGGCCATCCTCCCGCTGCGCGGCAAGATCATCAACGTGGAGAAGGCCCGCATGGACAAAGTGCTGGCCAACGAGGAGATCCGCACGATCATCACGGCGCTGGGCACGGGCTTCGGCGAGGAGTTCGACCTCGGCAAGCTGCGCTACGATCGCGTGATCATCATGACGGACGCCGACGTCGACGGCTCGCACATCCGCACCCTGCTGCTCACGTTCTTCTACCGGCAGATGCAGAAGCTCGTGTCGGACGGCCACGTGTACATCGCCCAGCCTCCGCTCTACGGCGTCAAGCGCGGCAAGAAGGCCCTCCAATACGCCTACTCGGAGCCGGAGCTCAAGGATATCCTCGGTCCCTCCGACGGCAAGGACGTGCAGATCCAGCAGTACAAGGGCCTCGGCGAGATGGATCCGGAGCAGCTCTGGGAGACCACGATGAACCCGGAGCACCGGGTCTTCCGGCAGGTGTCGCTGGAGGACGCCGTTTCCGCCGACGAGGTCTTCACCACGCTCATGGGCGACAAGGTGGAGCCTCGCAAAGAATTCATTCAGACCTATGCCAAGAGCGTGAAGAACCTGGATCTGTAGGCGCCGCAGCGCGTATGGGGAAGGCGAGCGGCGATCACACCGCCTGGGATTTCGCTGGGAATCGGCCGTTTCGTGAGGAGGTTGCGCGGGCGCCTCGGAAACTAGGTGGGGTGTTCCGGCGGGATGCGGTCTGGACCGCGTGGAGGCGGCTCTGAAGCGGAGGCGTTGGCCTTGGATCATCGGCGCGGTCGCCGCGTGCGTCGCGGCGTTCGCCGTGGCGTTCTCCCACCCGCTGCTCCCGAGGACGGTCGGCCTGCTCGTCTCCCTCGCCACCGGGACGCACGCGCAGTTCGCCGACGTGCGCATCCAGCGCGACCGCATCGTCGCCACGGGCATCGAGGTGCGCAGCCGCGCGGGGCCGCCGATCTTGAGTGCCCGGCGCGTGGAGGTCCGCTACGACCTGGGGGCGTGGCGCCGGCGCCGCTTCGGCATCGTCTCGCTCGCGGTCGATCGGCCGGTGCTCCGCCTCGAGCGCCTCGCCAACGGCAACTGGAACGTCGGAGCGGTCTCCGCGGGCGGCGGCGCGCCCCAGCGGGGCGGCGTGCCGCTCTGGTTCGGAGTCTCCGTCCAGGACGGCACCGTCCAACTGCGCGACCCCTCGCGCCCGTCGGCCGGCGCGCGCGCGCTGGACGTTGATCGGGTGAACCTCGACCTGCGCGCGGGCGCTCCGCTCACCACCGCGACGTTTCGCGCGAGTGCCGAGCTCGCCGATCGCGGGGCGAGGTTCCCCATCTCCGGCGAAGGCTCGCTCTCGTACGCGCGCGGCTACGCGATCCAGCACTGGCATGCCGCGGAGCTGCCCATCGCCGACCTCGCCGACTTCTTCATCGCCTCGCCCACGGTGCAGGTCGCCGCCGGCACGGCGCGCGACCTGCGGGCGACGGTGTTCGCCGTCGGATTGCAGCCCGACTCCGCGCCGTCGTATCACCTCTCCGGCACGGCGGAGCTGCGGGGCGGGGCGCTCGATCTCTCCATGCTCGCGGCGCCCGTCTCCGGCGTCTCGGGGCGCGTGCTGCTCTTCGACGGCGGCTTCCTCGCACGCACGCTGCGCGGCGACGTCGGCGGCATCCCCATCGTGGCGCACGGCGGCCTCTTCGCCATCACCAGCGGCAGACCGCAGCTGCACTTGGCTCTCGAAGCACGGAGCGACTTGCGCGACGTGCGCCGCATCTTCACCTTCGCGCAGGAGCAGCCCGTGGCGGGTACCGTGCAGATGAGCGTGCAGCTGCTCGGCACCACGGGCGACCCGCTCATCGTCACGCGGCTGCAAGCGCCGCGCGCGGCGTACGGAGACCTTCCGCTGCGGGACGTGCGCGGAGCGGTCACGTACTATCAGAGCGCGGTCACCTTCGACCCGTTGCTGGGCGCCTACGGACCCATCGACATCGCGCTCGGCGGCACGCTCACGCTGGGCGATCACCTGCTCACCGATCTCGCGCTGACGGCCGACGCCCCCAGCGCGCGGCTGCCGTACGCGGCGCAGCTCGCGGCCAACCCGCGCATCGTGGGCGCCCTGCGCCTGGGGGGAACCGACCTCACCTTCAACGGCGACGCCTTCCTGCGCGGCGTCGAGGGCTCGGGCTCCACGTTCGCGGCGGTGCGCTACGATCCCACGGGCCTCCGGGTCGAGCCTCTCCACGTGAGCGAGCCCGACGGCGCCGATCTCTGGAGCGGAGCGGTGATCGGCGGAGCCGATCACCGCTTGAAGATGTGGGGCACGGCACGCGCCGCCGTGGTTCGCGCGCCCAAGGAGACCGTCGCGCTCCCCGGGCTCGACCTTCCCGGCATTCCCCCGCTCGACGGCCGCATCGACGCGCGCGTCGCCCTGGAGGGAAAGCTCGACGACCTGGCCATCAGCGGAGCCATCGGCGGTCGAGACGTGCGCGTGGGCCCGCTGGCGCTGAGCTCGTTCTCCGGCAGCATCGCCGGCGCCGGAACGAACGTCGACGTCTTCGACGGGCAAGCGCGCGGGCCGTGGGGGACGGCGCGGCTCTCCGGCGGCTACGACGTCGCGCACAACGTGCTTGCGCTGCGCGGGCCGTACGTGGCGGATCTCGCCGGCGCGGAGCCGCTGATCGCGAACACGCCGGCGACGGGAACGGCCGACGGCACGCTCTCCGTGGTCGTGCGCGCCGCGCGGACGCTCGTGCAGCTCACGGGCAAAGCGGTTGGGCGCGATACCGTGCGCGGCGTTCCCGTCAGCGCGGGCTTCGCCACGCTGGGCATCGACGACCGCGGCGTGGACGTCTACGCCGGCGCCGCCACCGTGGCCGGAGGCGCGGCGGCCGCCGCGGGACGCTTCGCGCCGGGCGGCGCGCTGGCGGTCACCGCGCGCGACGTGCAGGTGGCGCAGCTCCGCGGCGTCGGCATCCCGCTCGACACGGGACGCGTGCTGCTCGTCGGGCGCGCCATGCCCGGGCAGCGCGGACCCTTGGCGTTCAGCGGCGGCGCGGCGCTGGTGGCGAGCCGGGTGTTCGGAGAGAACGTCTCCGGGAGCGCGCGCTTCGATCTCGACGGCGACCACGTGGTCGTGGACCGCGGCAGCGGCGCCTTCGACGGCACATGGGCGGGCGCAGAGGGCACGATCGACGGCGTCGGCTTGCGGCAGCCGTCGCTCGACCTTGCCGTCGACATCCGCGCCATCGACGTGGCGCCGTGGATCCGCCGCATGGGTTACGCCTCGCTCTACGCCGAGGGCGACGCGGCGGCGCGCCTGCACCTCACGGGAACGATGGCGGACCCGCACGTGGACGGCACGGCGCGCATGAACGTCGGCTCCATCCACGGCATGGACTTCACCGACCTCTCCGCCGATTTCGAAGCCTCGCGCCACGGCGGGATCGTGCGCAACGGCAACGTGCGCGTCGGCGGCTCCCGCCTCGCGTTCGGAGCGCGCGTGGTCGACGGCGTCTCGGGATTCTCGGTGCGCGGCCAGGGCATCGACCTCGCGGACTTCAACGACTGGTTCGACGAGTTCGCGATGCTCGCGGGCTCAGGCAACCTCGATGTCAGCGCCTCCGGTATCGGCAGCGAGTTGAGCGGCCACGCCGACGTCGCGCTCGACGGCGTGCGCGTGCGCTCGCTGCCCTTCGGCGAGGTGCACGCGGCGCTCAAGGCGAGCCGGTCGGTGGTCGACGGTTCGGTGGACCTGGGCAATGCCGCGCTCGGGACCCTGGCCGTGCGCGGCTCGGTAACGCTGCCGCGCGGCGGGGCAGAGAGCCCGCTCGCCTACGCCGAGCGCACCGAGGCGCACCTGCGGGGCTCGCTCAAGTCGTTCGACCTCACGAAGTGGCTGCCCGCGGTCGGGATCGAGGCGCCGCTGGTCGGCGCCGTCGACGCAGACCTCGCGCTCGACGGCCGCTACCCCAACGCGCGACTCATCGGCACGGCGCAACTGCGCAACGGCGTGGTGCAGAAGCTCCCGATCGATCGCCTGGCGCTCTCCTTCAACACCGATTTCCGCACCACGCAGATCTCCGACGCCAACCTCGAGCTACCCAACGTCTCCGCCACGGGCTCGGGCACCGTGGGCCCCGAGCAGCGTCTGGCGTTCGCCGTCCACCTGCGCTCGCCGAGCGTGCGCCGCTTGATCTACGACGTGCTCCAGCGCTCGGTGGACATCGACGCCTCCGGCGAGGCGGACCTGCACGTAGCGGGGACCATCGCCGCGCCTGCGCTCTCCGGCGGCTTCGATCTGTTGGGTGGTACCTTCGGCCACCTGCCCTTCCACGAAGCCTTCGGCGAGCTCTCGTTGCAAGGGCGCAACCTGGTGCTGCGCGACGGCGAGCTCCGCCTGCCGCACGGCACCATCTCCTTGGCCGGGCGCCTGCCGCTCCAGCTCGCGCCGCTGGGGCTGGGCCCGGCAAGCTCGCCGCTCGGCCTCAACCTCTCAGCCGACGGCCTCGACCTGATGGACCTCTCCGGGTTCCTCCCGTCCGACAGCACCGTCGGCGGGCTCGTCGACGGACGGTTGGCGGTCTCGGGCACGCTCGCGGATCCCCTCGTCGCGGGGCAAGTCACGTTGCGCGATGGCAAGCTCACGACGCCCTTCGAGCGCGAGCCGATCACGGACGGCACGGTGCGAGCGACCTTGGGCGGCCACACGATCACCGTCGACCGCCTCCACGCGCGCGTCGGCGGCGGCTCCATCGACGGAAGCGGCAACGTCGAGATCAATCCCGCGAGCACGGGGGCGACGTTGGCCTACGACGCCCGCATGAGCGCGCGCCGCGCCCGGCTCGACGTCCCGGCGATCGGCCAGGGGACGCTGGACGCGCGGCTCACGCTGGCGGCCGCCGCCGGGAAGGTCCCGCAATTGGCCGGCAACGTCTCGCTCAGCAACACGAGCCTCTCGCTCTCCGGGCTCTACGCGATGGCGACCAGAGGCGCGAGGCCGTCGGGCGCGTCGAGCGCGCCGCTGGGGCTGGGCCTCGACCTCCACGTCGCGGCGGGCAAGAACGTGCGCGTGCAGGGCAGCGTCCTAGACATCGGAGCCACGGGCTCCATGGACATCGCAGGCACCCTGGCCGATCCCAAGCTCAGCGCGCTCTTCCAGTCCACGACCGGGACGATCTCCTACTTCGACCGCGTCTTCCGGGTCGACCGGGCGACGCTCACGTTCGATCCGCAGAGCGGCTCGGTGCCGTTCATCGACGCCACCGCCAGCACGCGCGTCACCACCGTCTCGCCCTCGGTGGCGGTGACGCTGCACGCGACCGGCCCGGTGACGAACCTGAACGTCGTGTTCTCCTCATCGGACGGCAGCTTCGACCGCCAACAGCTCCTGGCGCTGCTCCTGGACGTCCCCGCCTTCACGGGCCAAGGCATCACTCCGACGCAGGGCCCGGGCGCTGGTACCCCATACACGCAGCCCGGTGGAAGCGTCCCAGGCGTGAAGGGCGCCCCGGAGATCCCCACCACCCCGCTGCCTCCCGGGGTCCTGGTCCCCTCGCAGACCGGCGGCTTCGACGTGAGCGCAGAGGCGCTCAGCATCCTGAACGCGCAGTTCGGCCGGGCCTTGCTCGCTCCGCTGAGCGGGGTGTTGGGCCTCCAGAACCTGGGGCTCGCGCTGGAGCCGGGGGGCGCGGTGGCCATCGACGTCAGCAAGGCGCTGACCGACCGCGTCTCGTTCAGCTATCAGGAGTCCTTTGCCTTGCCCGCGCGGCAGAGCATGGGGCTCGACTACTTTCCGTCGGAGAACACCTCGATCAACCTGCGCATCTTTCAGCAGGGGGCGAGCTCGTTGCAGAACCAGTTGACGAGCAACGCCGCCAACCCGCACATCGGGCCCGGAGAGCCGCTGGTCGGCTCCCAGGGATGGGCGCTATCGATCCGGCGGCTTTTCCCGTGAGCCCACACACATCGCGAAGGAGGCCCATGTGGGCGAAGGACGAACCAGCACGCGCTTGGGCCCGCCGGTGAAACGCTCGGACCGTGAATGGCGTTTACGCGGGGGTCGCTTACACACAGAGGAAGGTACCTGCCGTATGGATTCTCGCGCGAAGCGCGCTGTCGTCGCGTTCGTGATCCTGACCCTCGTGGCCGCGCTCTTCGGAAACGCGCCGGCGACGGCCGCAGGATCGACCGTCGTCGCCGTATCGGTGACCGGCAACGCACACGTCTCGAGCGACAAAATTCTCTCGGCGGTGCAGACGAAAGTCGGCCAGCCTCTGGATCAGAAGCAGCTCCAGGCCGACAATCAGGCGATCTTTCAACTGGGCTACTTCACGGACGTGCTCCCGCCGCTGGTCACGCAACGCCCCACGGGCGTAGCCGTGACGTTCCGCGTCGTCGAGAACCCCGTGATCACGAAGATCGACTTCACGGGGAACACGCACGTCCCGTCCGATACGCTGCTCGCGCTGATGGACACCGCGCCGGGCCAGGTCTTCAACTCCAACACGTTCCACGAGGACGTGCTGAAGATCAACTCCTACTACGACAAGATCGGCTACGGCGGCCAGGTGCCCACCCACGTCAAGAACCTGGACCTCGACGCCAAGACCGGCTCCCTCACGCTGGACATCCAGGAGGGCCTGACCGTCAAGAACGTGACGGTGACGGGCGATACGCTGGTGCCGGCTCCCGTCGTGGCCTCGCACTTGGAGACCAAGCCCGGCATGACGTGGTCGCAGGAGCTGGAGAGTCGGGACTGCGAGGCGATCGGCAAGTACTACGACACGCTCGACCTCGAGCGCGGCTTCTGCCAGGGCGGCATCGATCCGGCGACCGTCGACCTCAAGAACGGCACCGTCGACGTCAAGTACGAGGTCGATGTCGCGCGCGTGGCGGCGATCGAGATTACCGGCAACACCAAGACCAAGGACTACGTGATCCGGCGCGAGCTGCGGCTGCGCCCCGGCATGGTGATCACGCAGAGCGCGCTGCGCCGCGACTACGAGCGCCTCAACAACACCGGCTTCTTCTCCAAGGTCGACGTCTCGGCGAAGCCCGGACCCGACCCCAGCAAGCCCCAGGACGTCACGCTGGTCTGGAAGGTCACTGAGGAGCGCACCGGACAGGCGATCGCCGGCGTCGGCTACTCGGGCGGCGCCAACGGCGAGGGTCTGGTCGGCAACATCGGCTATACGCAGAACAACATCAACGGCACCGGCAACGGGGCTTCCGTCCAGTTCCAGCGCGGCGCCCGCCTCTCGCTGATCTCGGCCTCCGTCTCCGTGCCGTACCTGGGCAACACGCCCAAGCTCGAGAAGTACAGCTTCGGCGCGTCCGTCTTCAACAACGTCTCCAGCTACCTGTATCCCGTCTACTCGGTGGCCAATCCGGCCCCCAATCCCGCCGGCACGCCGCTTCCGACGCCGACGGCGACGCCCGTCTCGATCTACCAGCAGACGACGGGGCAGACCGCCCTCAGCGGACCCCTCGCGAACTACGACTCGCGCTCCGCCGGCGTCACGCTCTCGATGGGGCGCCGCTTCAGCGACTACGTGCGCGGCTCGCTGGGCGTCAACGTCCAGCGCGTCTTCGAGTCGTTCACCGCCCCCGCCGGCTACGTGCTGATCAACAACCCCACCGTGCTGAACCTGCCCACGCAGAACGGCATCACCGGTCAGCTGCTGCCCGGCAGCACCGCTACGGTGCAGTCGATCTACACCAACACCATTCCCTCGATCGCCTCGGTCTCGGGCACCACGCCCTACAGCCTGAGATCGGTGGTCTTGGGTATGGTGCAAGACACGCGCGACGACGTCTTCAACCCAAGGCGCGGGTGGGACAACACCGTCTCCTACGAGATCTCGAACAAGGCGCTGGGCTCCGACTTCGACTACACCAAGACGATCCTCGACCTCAAGAAGTTCTGGCCGGTGCTGAAGGCATCCACCTTCGGCATCCACGGCGAGTATGGAACGTCGACGGGCGCCATCCCGCCCAGCGCGGTCTACACACTGGGTGAGCAGGAGCTCTCGGGTTATACGGACGTCTTCTACGGGACGGACATGATCCTCGGGCAGGCGGAGCTGCGCTTTCCCATCTCGCACGAGCGCAAGGTGCAGGGCGCGATCTTCGCCGAGACAGGCGGCACCCGGCTGCGCGGCGCGGAGCAGTACTCGGGCAACCTGCTGGTGCCCTCGCCGCTGGCGAACTACCAGTTCCACAGCGACGTCGGCTTCGGCGTCCGCTTCGACCTGCCGCAACTTGGCCTACACACGATCCGCCTCGATTTCGCGGTCGGGCAGAATGGTGGGCACGTGAGCTTTGCGATCGGACAGAAGTTCTAAGTTGCGAGCCCGGATCAAGGCCCTGGCCGGGGCGTTCGTCTTCCTGGCGTGTCTGGTCTCCGCACCGGCCGCGCTGGGGTCGGACGTCTCGGCCATCGGCTACGTGGACGAGGCGGCGATCGGGCGCCTCCCGGCCTTCGAGAACGCCCAGCGCCAGTACAATGCGTATCGCCAGTCGCTGGAGCAATCGTTCGAGGCGCAGATGAAGGCGGCCAAGACGCAGGCCGATCAGCAGAGCGTCCAGCAAGACTTCCAGCAGAAGATCGCGCAGAGGCAGCAGGAGCTGTTCGGCCCGCTCTTCGCGCGGGCGCAGACCGCGATCGCCGCCGTGGCGGCGAATCGCGCGCTGGGCGTCGTGGTTGACAAGCGCATCGTGCTCTACGGCGGCCTCGACATCACCAAGGACGTGCTCGATCTCGTCTCGGGGCCCGGCGCGCCGGTGGCTCCGGTGAATACCCCGCCGCCCTCGAGCGTCGGCTTCATCGACCAGAGCGCCCTCGACCAGACCCCGCGGATCAAGGCCGCGCAGGATCGCTTCGTCGCCTTTCGCCAGCAGCAGGAGGCGAAGCTCCAGAGTGCCTTGGCCAAAGCCAAGACGGACGCCGAGCGGCGCAATCTCTTGAAGGATTCGTACTCGGCGCTGGACTTGGAGCAGCGGCAGATCCTGGGTCCGGTGATCTCGGAGACGGAGAACGTCATCAGCGCCGTGGCCAAGAAGCGCGGCCTGCTGCTGGTGATCGACCAGGCCAGTCGCGTCTACGGCGGGACCGACGTCACGCAAGACGTCGTCTCCGCGCTGAAGTAAGATGCGCCGGCTCCTGGCCGCCGCCGTGCTGGCGACGGCGCTCGGAGGATGCTCGCACGCGGGGCCCGGCCCCGCGGCCCCAGCCTATGCCGGCGTGGGCTACGTGCGCGTCGAGGACGCGGTGCGCCGCCATCCGCTCTATCCGCAGGTGATCCAGTACGACGAGGAGATCGCGGTGCTGCAGGGCGCCGGCGTGCCGACGCCGCCGGTGGACCCGGCGGAGATGCGCAAGCGCGAGAGCGAGCTCCAGCGCAATCTGGCCACCGCCGCCGCGAACGCCAAGGCCGAGCTCGCGCGCCTGCGCGCGCATTACGAGCAGCAGGAGCGCGTGGCGATCGACGCCGCGATGAAAGCCGCCGGCGTTGCGCCGCCGGGGAACGGCGGAGCGGGCGTGGTCTCCGGTGTCGCGGGCACGTTCCAAGAGCAGGCGCGTGCCGTCGACGAGCGAGCGCAGAAGGCGTTCGACGCCTATCGCGAGGAAGTGATCGCGCAGGACCGCGCGCAGCTCGACGCGGCAGCGAAGCGCTTTTCCGACGAAGCCGATCGCAAATACCGCGGCAAGGTGCGCGATTTGGAGTCCGCTGAGGCGCAGCTCGCCCAGCAGCTCGCGGAGAAGTCGGCGCCGCAGCGCCTCGCTCTGCGCACCAAGCTGCAGAACCTGGCGCTCGACGATGCCGCTCGCAAGCAGCTGGAGCAACAGCTCCAGGCGCTCGATCAGGCGGACGCCGATCAAGTCGCGGAGTTGCGCAATCGCGACCAAAAGACGCTTCAAGCCTACCAGGCGGAGCTCCGGAGCCAAGTGCAGACGCAGATGCAGGCGTATGCCGACAAGGTGCATCGCGACACGCGCGCCAAGCTCGAACAGCGCGCGGGCGCCGAGCGGCAGGCCGTGCAGCAGCAGATCAAGGCGCTGGCCCCGCAGGTAGGCCGGCAGCTCGCCGGCTTCGACATCTCGAAGCTGCCGCCCGATCTGCGCGCCCGCATCCAAGCGATTCACGAGCAGTTCGCGCAACGCTACCAGAAGGATGCGCAGGGAGAGCTCGACCGCTTCAACAAGACGCGCGACGCCCTCTCGCAGCGGTACGCCGCTCTCCACGGCGCCGCCGGCGCCGCCGACGCCGCCACGGCCAAGCAGGTCGCGCAGCTGCGCACGGAGCGCGACCAGCTCTATGCCCGGATCGTGGGCGAGATCGAGTCGACGGCGCGGGACATCGGCAAGGAGCGAGGACTGAAGGTGGTGTTGGGCGGAGCGGTCGCGGGGGGAACCGGCGTCGATCTGACGAGCGCCGTCGAGCGCGCCGTGGAGAAGGCGCACGCATGAGCAAGGCGACGCGCGCGGGATGGTTCGCCTTGACGCTGGCGCTCGCGCTGGGTGGAGCCGGTTGCGCGCGGCGCGGCGGGATGGTCGCCTACGTCGATACCCAGCGCATCAGCGCCAACTGGCCGAAGTTCATCAACTACCAGAATCAGCTCTACAGCGATCTCCAGGCCATCGAGGACGGCAAGGGAAGCGACGCCCAGAAGGCCGCCGAGGTGGCGCGCGTGCAGCGCCTGTACCGACGCTACGAAGCCGACCTCACCACGCAGGTGCGCGCCGCCGCGGCGCAGGTCGCGCAACGCGACGGCTACCGCCTGATCGTGACGCGCGAAGGGCGCGCCTACGGCGGCGTCGACGTTACCAAGCAGGTCGAGAAGATCCTGAACGTCACGGAGAGGGTCACGCGACAGCCATGATCGGAACGCTCGCAACGCTGGCGCAAGCGCTCGGCGCGCGCTTGGCCGGGGACCGCGATTTCGCCGTCGAGCGCGTCGACACCGTCGAGGAGGCGCGCTCGAGCAGCCTCACCTTCGCCGTCGACGAACGCTACCTCAAGGCCGCCATGGAGAGCAACGCCGGAGCCGTTCTCACCAGCGTCACGGATGCCGACGTGCGCTATCCGGGGCGCAACCTCTTGATCGTGGCCGACGCGCGCGGCGCCTTGGCGGCGCTCTTGGCGCGCCTGGAGCCGCCGCGGCCGGCCGGACCGTTCGTCCACCCCAGCGCCGTGGTCGAGCCCACCGCGCGCATCGGCGAGCGCGTCTGGATCGGGGCGTCCTGCGTCGTGGGCGCCGAGGCGGAGGTGGGAGACGACACCGTCCTGGCCGCCGGCGCCCAGGTGGGGGCGCGGGCGCGCCTCGGCAGGCGCTGCACGCTCCATCCGCGAGCGCTGCTGCTGGACGGGTGCGTCGCAGGCGACGAGGTGGTCCTCCAGGCCGGGGCCGTGGTGGGCTCCGACGGCTTCGGCTACGCCTTCGTCGACGGCCGCTACGTCAAGATCCCGCAAGTGGGCAACGTGGTTCTGGGCGACCGGGTGGAGATCGGCGCGAACGCCTGCGTCGACCGCGCGCAGACGGGCTCCACCGTGATCGGCGAGGGCTCGAAGATCGACAACCTCGTGCAGATCGGCCACAACTGTGAGCTGGGCCGCAACGTCGGCATCGCCGCGCTCACCGGGCTGGCCGGGACCACGATCGTGGGCGACTACGTGAGGATGGGCGGACAAGTGGGGACCAAGGGCCACGTCCGCATCGGCGATCGCGTCGCCCTGGTGGGGCGCAGCGGCGTGTGGAAGGACATCACCGAACCGGGTATCTACGGCGGGAGTCCGGCCGTCGACCATCGCGTCGAGCTCAAGCGGCAGGGGCTCCTCCGGCAACTGCCAAAGTTGCTGGACCGAATCCGTGCCCTCGAACGGACGTCTTCCTCTGCGCCCGCAGGGCAACCAGGCGCCGAAGAGGACGAGTGAGGAAGGCCCCTTTGCCGCACCGATATCAGAGCACCCTGCAGCGCGAATTGAGGTTCGAAGGCGTCGGCCTCCACAGCGGTGCGCCCACGCGCGTGGTCCTCGCGCCCGCGCCGCCGGACAACGGCCTCACCATTCGCGTCGCCGACGGCGCGTATCATCCGCTTACGGCGGACCTGGTGGTCGAGACGGTTCGCGCCACCACGATCGGTTTCGACGGGTCGACGATCTCCACGGTCGAGCACCTCTGCTCGGCGATTCTCGGGATGGGCGTCGACAACGTCGCGGTGACGGTGGAGGGCGACGAGATTCCCGTGCTCGACGGGTCGGCAAAGCTCTTCGCGGACGCCATCGCGGGGGCCGGCACCGCGAGCCAGCGCGCCCCGCGCCGCTGCTTCGTGGCGGTCGCGCCGTTGTACTATCGCGACGGCGACCGGCTCCTCGTCGTGCTGCCCGCCTCGACGTTCCGCGTTCGCTTCGTCGTCGACTTCGAGGAGCCGGTGGGCTCCCAATACTTCGCCGCGGAGATCACGCCGGAGGCGTTCCGCCATGAGATCGCGCCGGCGCGGACCTTCGGCTGGCTCCACGAGGTCGAGGCGCTGCGCGAGCGCGGCCTCGCGCTGGGGGGCACGCTCGACAACGCCGTCGTCTACGGCCCGCAAGGGCCGATCAACGAGCCGCGCTTCGCCGACGAAGCGGTGCGCCACAAGGTGCTCGACTTGATCGGCGACTTTGCGCTGCTGGGTGCCTATCCGCAGTGCGAGCTCGTCTCGTTCAAGAGCGGCCACCGCCTCCACGCGCAAGCGGTGATGGACCTGCGCCGCGCGGTGACTTCGAAAGACTCGGCCATTGCCATCACATAAGGAGTCACCTGCCGTTAAAGAGTCACCTACCGTGTCGCTCGACGCGCGGCAGATCATGGACGTGCTGCCGCATCGTTACCCATTCTTGCTGGTCGACCGCATCGTGGAGCTGGAGCCCTATAAGCGCGCCGTCGGCTACAAGAACGTGACGCTGAACGAGCCGTACTTCCAGGGACATTTCCCGGGCAACCCCGTGATGCCGGGCGTGCTGATGATCGAGGCGATGGCGCAGCTGGGCGGCACCACCATGCTCATGCCGGGCGAGTTCGCGCGCAAGGTGGCCTATCTGGCCGGCATCGACAAGGTCAAGTTTCGTCGTCCGGTCGTGCCGGGGGATCAACTCTGGATGGAGGCCGAGGTGCTCTGGACGCGCAAGCACATCGGCAAGGTACGTGCGGTCGCCAAGGTCGATAACCAGTTGGTGGTCTCGGCCGAAATGATGTTCTCGATCGTCAACGAGCAGCGTCTCGCACGGATGGACGCCTCGGTGCTGCATCTCTAGGCTAGGCGCAGAAAGACCGTGTCGACACAGATACACCCCACTGCCATCGTGCATCCGAACGCCGTCCTCGCCACGGGGGTCGAAATCGGCCCCTTCTGTTTGGTCGGCGAGAACGTCACGATCAACCGCAACACCAAACTGTTGGCGCACTGCGTGGTCAATGGGCGCACCACGATCGGCGAGGACTGCATCGTCCATCCGTTCGCGGCGATCGGCGGCCCCTCGCAGGACAAGAAGGCGACCGCCGGCGAGATGTCCTACGTCAAGATCGGCGACCGCTGCGTCATTCGCGAATACGTCACCGTCAACCGGGCGACCGGCGACGGCGAGAGCACCGCGGTCGGTGACGACTGCTGGCTGCTGGCGTACACGCACGTCTCGCACAACAGCCGCATCGGAAACGGCGTCGTGATGTCGAACCTGGCGCAGCTCGCGGGCCATTGCACGGTGCAGGACAACGTGACCATCGGCGGTCAAGCCGGCGTCCACCAATTCGTGCGCATCGGGCGCTTGGCGATGGTGGGCGGGGCGACCAAGCTGGCGCGCGACGTCCCGCCGTTCTTCCTCTGCGACGGCAGCCCGGCGGGGATCTACGGCCTGAACAAGATCGGACTCCAGCGCGCGGGCGTCAGCCTCGAGGCGCAGGCGGAGCTCAAAGAGGCCTACAAGATCCTCTACCGCTCCAACCGCAATCTCTCGCAGGCGCTCGCCGTGCTGGTCGACAAGGTGGAGACGCCCGAGGGGCACGAGCTCGTGGAGTTCCTGACCAGCGAGTCGAAACGTGGGATTCTGAAGTGAACGGGGGATGTCCCTCAGCTCGGGGACGCTCGTCGCGTGCGCTCCTGCACGCTCCTGGCCGCGCTTCGTGCGTGGGAGGGGCGTGAAGCGCGTCTACGTCTCGTGCGGCGAGGCCTCGGGTGAGGTGCAGGCGGCGCTCTTGCTCGAGCGTCTCGCGCGCATCGTCCCGGATCTCGCCGTCGCGGGCATCGGGGGAGAGCGTCTGCGTGCCGCCGGGGTGCGCCTGCGCCGCGACAACCGCGGCTGGGCCAGCCTGGGCCCGATCTCCGCGCTCGCGAAGATACCCAAGCTGCTGGCCATCATGTGGCTCGAGACGCTGGCCATCGTGCGCGATCCCGTCGACCTGGTGCTGCTGGTCGACTTCGGCGCCTTCAACCTGCGCCTGGCTCAGAGCCTGCGCCGTCTCGGGTACCGCGGAGCCATCGCCTATTACTTTCCGCCCTCGGCGTGGCTCGACCGGCCCCAGACGGCACGCGAGGTGGCGCGCACGACGACGCCCATCATCCCGTTCCAGCATCAGCGCGACTTCTACCGGTCGCTCGGTCTCGACGCGGCCTACTTCGGTCACCCTCTGGCCTCCGTCATCGAGGAGCTCCCCGCCCGTCCGGTGCCGCCCCCGGACGGTGGGACCGTCGCGCTCTTGCCGGGCAGCCGGTCCCAGGAGCTCGGCTTCCACGTTCCGCGCCTGATCGCGGCGACGGCGCTGCTGCGCGAGAGCCGGCCCCGACTGCGCGCGATCTTCGCCGCCCACGACGATGCCGCGGCCCGGCGGCTCTCCGCGGAAGCCGCGCAGCACGACATCGAGGTGCTCGTGGGGGCGCGTGCCGCGCTCTGCCAAGCCGACGTTGCGATCGTGGCCAGCGGGACCGCGGTACTCGAGGCGGCCTTGCTGGGCGTGCCATCCGTGGCGCTCTACGTGCTCTCGGAGGCGCAGGCGCGCATCGCGCGCCGCGTCTATCACGGCAGGTTCGTGACGCCCCCGAACCTGGTGGCCCACGAGGAGATCCTCCCGGAGCTCTTGCAGGAGGAGGCGACGCCCGAGCGGCTCGCCGCCGCCGCGGCGCCGCTCTTGGAGAGCGAGGCGGCGCAGCGGATGCGCGAGGGCTACCGCCGGATGCGGGCCCGGCTCGGCACGCCGGAGACGCTCGACCGCATCGCCTCGTTCGTGGCGGAGATGATGGCGTGATCCTCTGGCACACGAGCGACGTCCACGATCACGGCGGCTTCGCGCCGCGGCTGCGCGAGCTGACCGCGCGCGAGCCGGGCCTGCTGCTCGACTGCGGCGACTCCCTGCGCGGAAGCCAGACGGTCTATCACCGCCGGGAGCCCATCGTCGCCGAGATCGATGCGGCGGGCTATGTGGCGCAGGCCATGGGGAACCGCGAGTTCCACTATCTCTTCGGCTGCGTGCGCGCGCGCGCGCGGCTCATGCGCCACCCGCTGGTGTGCAGCAACTTGCTGGACACGCGCGGTCGCGCGCTGCCGTTCGTCCGCGACCTCTGGCTCGAGGAGCCCTCGGGCGGAGTGGTCCACCTCTTCGGATTGCTGGTGCCGCAGTATCGCACGCACTCGCTCTACGAGCGGATCTTCGGGTGGCGCTTTCTCGATCCGTTCGCCGTGGCCGCGGAGTTCGCGGCGGCGGCGCCCCCGCCGCCTCTTGCGGGCCGGCCGCACGCGGTCGTGGCGCTCTCGCACTTGGGCCTGCGCGCCGACCGCGAGCTGGCCCGGCGCGTCCCCGCGCTCGACCTCGTCCTGGGCGGCCATAGCCACGACACGCTGCACGAGCCCGAGTGGGTGGAGGGCGTGCCGATCGTGCACGCGGGGCCGTACGCCCGGTTCGTCTCGCGAACGGAGCTCGACCTCGCTCGTCCGCGTCCGCGCGTGGTGCGCTCGGAGCTCCTCCCGCTGTTGGAGCACGCCGTTCCGTGAGCCGCGTGCTGATCGTCACCAACGGGCACGGCGAGGACGCCATCGGCGTGCGTCTGGCGCGAGAGTTTCGCGCGCGCGGCATCGACGCGGAGATCTTCCCGTTGGTGGGAGAAGGGCCGCGGGACGGCGGCGCCGGAGAGCCGGCACCCGTCGTGGGACCACGCGCCGCCATGCCCTCGGGCGGCATCGTCGCCTTCGGCAACCTCGTGAACCTGGCACGCGACCTGCGCGCCGGGCTCCTGGGATTGGTGGGAGATCAATGGCGCTTCTTGCGCAAGGCGCGGGGGCGCTACGCCGCCGTGATCGCCGTCGGCGACGCCTATTGCTTCGGGATGGCCCGCTTGGCGGGCGTGCCGGCGTACTTCGTCGGCACGGCCAAGAGCGTGCGCGTGGCACCGTACGGTCCCGGCGAGGCATGCGTGCTGCGCGCGGCCGTCGAGGCCTTCGCCCGCGACGAGCCGACGGCGGAGAGTCTGCGTGCGCGCGGCGTGCGCGCGAGCGCGCCCGGCAACGTGATGATGGACATGCTGGAGGGAGGGCCCTTGCCGGGCCTCGCCCCGCCGTGGATCGCGCTGTTGCCGGGCTCGCGCGAGTGCGCCTACGTGGACGCGCGCTTCTTGGCGCGCGTCGCGCGCCGCATCGGCGGCGAGCGCGACCTCCCGGCGGTCCTCTCCGTCGCGGGTCAGCTCGATCGGAACCAGATGGCCGCGATGCTGCGCGACGACGGCTGGATCGTCGGCGCGAGCGAGGGCTTCGCGTTCGAGGCCTGCTCCGGCACCGCGCGGATCTACGGCTGGCGCGGCCGCATCGGCTCGGTGCTCAAGGGTGCCGTGCTCGCGCTGGGACAGGCCGGCACCGCCAACGAGCAAGCGGCGGGCGCCGGGGTCCCCGTGGTCGCCTTCGAACCGGGCGGAGCCCATCGCACGGGCTGGTACCGCATGCGCCAGCAGCGGCTGTTGGGCGACGCGCTCCTGGTCATCGAGAAGGACGGAGAGCGCGCGCACCAAGAGGTCTCGCGCTTGCTCGACGATGAGGCACGGCGCGCGCACATGAGTGCCATCGGCCGCGAGCGCATGGGCGCTCCGGGGGGCGCCGCGGCCATCGTTGGAGCCGTGGCCGCGCGGCTGGGCGGCGCGGAATGAAGACGACGCCCTACCAGCGCTTCGGTCTGCTCTGCTTCGCGCTGGCGATTCCGCTCTTCCCGTCGTTGATCACGCTCGAGCCCTTGACGCCCGCCGGACTCAACGTGGTTCCGCGGCCGTTCGTGCTCGCGCTGGCCGCGGCGTTCGCGCTGCTGGGCATCAGCGAGTTGCCCGGCGCGATTCGCCTGCGCTCACCGCTCGGCAAGAGCTTGGCCGTCATGCTGGCGGCGTGGGGGCTCTCCGGGATCGTCGGCTTCAACCCCGTGGGCAGCCTCTTCATGGTGGCCCTCATCGGCTCGACGGTCCTCGTCCACTTGGTCGCGGCCGCCGCATTCCGCGAGGGCAGCGGCGACCGATGGTTCCTGGAGCCCTTCCTGATCTCGGGAATACTCGGCGCGGCGGCGGCCATCGTGATGGCGCTCACGCGGACGCCGCCCGCGCTCTACGCGCTCGGCCACGGGCGCGCCATCGGCACCTTCCTGCATCCCGGGGAGCTGGCCGGCTACTCGCTGATGCTCGCTCCGGTGGGCTTCGGTGCCGCGCGCTTCGGGCGGCTGGGATCGACGCGTGCCCTAGGGTGGGTCGCAGCCATCCTGGGCGTGGCGGCGTTGGGGGCCAGCTTCTCGCGGGCGGCCTGGGTCGCCGCGATCGTCGCGGCCATGTTCGCCGCGGCCGCCTTCGGCCGGGGGCGGGTGCGGCTGGCGGTTCCCGCGGTGATGCTCGTGGGCGTGCTGGTCTTCGCCATCGTGGGCGAGCGCCACCACAACCCCGACGAGGACTACACGCGCCTGGCGGCGTGGCGCGCGGGCATCCGGGCGGTCGAGGCGTCGCCGCTCCTGGGCAGCGGTCCGGCGACGTTTTGGAGCCTCTACCCCTCGCTGCGCCCCCCCGACGGCTACCCCGATCTCGTCCACGCCCACGACGTCTCTCTCGCCGTGGCCACCGAGACGGGGATCGTGGGCTTGGCCGCGTTCTTGGCGCTCTGGTGGCGCTTCGCCGGCCTGGTGCGCGGAGGTCTCCGCCGCTGCGGCGAACGCGCCGGGGGCATGGTCGCGGCAATCGTCACCGGAATGGTGGCCACCTGGGTCCAAGGGACGATCGACTTGGTCACGGTCGTCTTCGTGGCGCTTTGGATCCCGTTCATGGGCATGGCGGTCGGTTTGCTCGAGGAGGAGAGGCCGTGAGGCGGCAGGCGATCGCGCCGGCCATCGCGGCGCTGGCGCTGGCCGCGGGCTGCCAGCGTCCCCCGCTCCCGTCGCCCACGCCCAGCCCTCCAGCCGCGAGCGCCTCGCCGGCGCCCGCCGCCGCGTCGACGCTCCCGCCGCTGCGGGTGACCGCCAAGGCGAGCGGCAAAGTCCCCGTCGTCATCGAGAGCTTTCGCCCCGACGGCCAGCGCCGTTATCGGCTGGAGGCCCAGCGCGCCACGTACGACAACGCCCACGGCCTCGCGCGTTTTCAACAGACGCACGTCGTCTTCTACGGAGAGGGGCGGCGCCTCACCGTCGACGCCCCGCATGCGGTGATCGACCACCGTGCGCAAACCGTGACGATGGACGGCGGGGTGCGCGCGGTGAGCCAAGACGGCGTCGTGCTGACGTGCCGGCGGCTGGTGTACTCCACGAAAACGGACCATGTGGTGGGCGACGGGGATGTTCGCATGGTCTCGGGAAACGACGTGCTGACCGGCGGGCACCTCGAAGGCGATCTCCGCCTCGAACTGGTGACGGTCTCTCCGTGAGCGTTGAAATGACAGGGAGTACGATCGAGCTTCGGAACCTCGTGAAGCGGTACGGCCAGCGTACCGTGGTGGACGGCGTCTCGCTCGACGTGAACGTGGGCGAGGTGGTCGGCCTCTTGGGTCCAAACGGTGCCGGCAAGACGACGACCTTCTATATGGTCGTGGGGCTCATCAAGCCCAATGCCGGCAACGTCTCGCTGCGCCAAGACGGCAAGGCGGTCGACCTCTCCCACGAGCCGATGTACATCCGGGCCCGCCAAGGCATCGGCTACCTTGCCCAGGAGACCTCGATCTTCCGGCGCCTGAGCGTCGCCGACAACATTCGCCTGATCTGGGAGATGAACGGCGTCCCGCGCGCCGAGCAGGATCGCCAGCTCCCGGAGCTGCTCTCGGAGTTCGGACTGACGCATCTGGCCGACATCCGCGCCGACGCCCTCTCCGGCGGCGAGAAGCGCCGCGTGGAGATCGCGCGAGCGTTGGCCATCTCGCCCGCGTTTCTGCTTCTGGACGAGCCCTTCAGCGGCATCGACCCGATCGCGGTGGCCGACATCCAGCAGATGATCCGGCAGCTGCGCGCGCGGGGCATCGGCATCCTGATCACCGACCACCAAGTGCGCGAGACGCTGGCGATCGTCGACCGTGCGTACATCCTGAACAACGGACGGATCGAGGTGGCGGGGACGGCGCAAGAGGTCGCGGAGAGCCCCGTCGCGCGGAAGTTCTACCTGGGCGAAGGCTTCCGCTTGTGAAGACGCTGGACCGCTATCTGGTGTCGGAGCTCGGACCCCCGACGCTCTTCGGCCTCTCCGCCTTCACCCTGATCTTCGTCATCACGCAGATCCTCAACATCGCCAAGCTGGTCACCGAGGAGCACGCGCCGCTGCTGGCGGCCGTCGAGTACTTCGTCCTCCAGCTCCCCGGGATCATCGTGCTGGTGATCCCGATGGCGCTCTTGCTCGGCGTGCTGCTGGCGATGCAGCGCCTCTCGGGCGACAGCGAGATCACCGCCTTGAAGGCCGGCGGCATCTCGCTCTACCGCGTCGCGATGCCCTTGCTCGTGGTGGGGGCGCTGGGATCGCTGGTGGCGCTCTTCCTGCAAGAGCAAGTCGCGCCGATCTCGCAGGACCGCGCGGTCTACGTCCGCGAGGAGGTGATCAAGCAGGTCGGCGCGGTGCCGCAGAGTCTGGTCACCTCGCAGAGCCTTCCGGGCGGGGGGCGGCAGGTGACGGCGGCCACGGCCTTCCAGCCGTCGACCCAAACGCTGGACAACGTGACCGTCATCCAATACGACCGCGCCCAGCGCCCCGTCCAGATCATCGTGGCGGACCACGCGCGCTTCCAGACGGACGCCTGGGACTTCGCCAACGCCTCCGTCTACCACTTCGAGGCCCAGGGCACGACGGTGAGCACGTTCCCCTCCATGCGCGTCGACATCGGCGAGCGTCCGGCGCAGTTCATCCGGCGCGTCCGCTCGAACAACCCCGAAGAGATGAGCCGCAGCGAGATCATGCGCGTGATCCTGGACGGCCATCTCACCGCTCCCGCCATACGCAGCTACTACGCCACGTATCAGTCCAAGCTCGCACGCCCGTTCGCGACGTTCGTCTTCGCGCTGATCGCGATACCTTTCGGCTTGCGCCCCGCGCGCGGCGGAGGCGGCTCGGGATTGGGCTTCGGCATCGCCATCGTCATCGTCTTCGCATACTACGTGGTCTCCACCGTCTTTCTCTCGGTCGGATCGATCTCCACGGCGTTGGCCGTCCCCGCGGCGTGGGCGCCCAACGTGATCTTCACGGCGCTGGGCGGGATCATGCTGCGGCGCGCGGGGAGCGTGTGATGGAGACCTTCCTAGGCATTCTGCGGATCGCGATGGTCATGGTGCTGGCCGGCATCATCGCCTTCATCGGCGATCGCGTGGGCCATCAAGTGGGGCGCAAGCGGCTGAGCCTCTTCGGCCTGCGTCCCAAGCACACGTCCACCCTCGTGGCGGTCGGCTTCGGCATGCTGATCGCGCTGGGCGTCACGCTGGCCTTTCTGGCCGCCTCCCACTACGCGCGCACGGCGTTCTTTCGTCTGGGAGAGCTGAACACGCAGGTGGCCTCGTTGCAGAAGCAGGTGCAGGAGCGCGAGCAGGAGCTGTCGCGCACGCAGAACGAGAACCTGATCCAGGGCAACAACCAGCCGATCACGCCCACCTACGCCGTGGTCTCGTCGGGCCAGTCGGTGCAGCGCATCCACGACGAGGTCAAGTCGATCTTCGCCAACGCGGTACAGGAGGCGGATCGCGTGTGGGTGCCGTTGGGGCTCAAGGCGTACGCCAAGCCCGTCGACGACGCCGATCACGAGACCAAGTACAACGAGGCGGCGACCTTCATCCGCAAGAAGTGCTATCCCGCCGCCGGCATCGTCTTTCCGGTGGCGGCGCACAACCTCTTCCGCGGCGACAACGTGGCGATCAGCCTCAACATCGCCTGCAACCGCCAGGTCTACGCCAAGGGCGATGAGATCGCGTCGATCAACGTGCCGGGAGGCTCGGTGCCGAACATCGGCTACCTGCTGGCGCTCACGCAGCAGGCGGCGGCCGATCACGGCATGCCGGCCTACACAGCGGAGCCGTTCGGCAGCCCGGCCAACCTCCAAGCCGTCCAGCGCCAGCTGGCCAAGGCCAAAGGCAAGTTCAAGCTGGTCGCGCGCGCCGGGGCCAACGTGCGCGCGCTGGGGCCGCTGGTGGTCCAGCTCCAACTCGTGCGCGCGGAGTGATGCGGGTCCTGGGCGTGGACCCCGGGACGCGAAAGGTCGGCCTCGCCGTCGTGGAGGCGGGCGTGGAGCGTCCATTGCACCTGGAAGTCGCCGCCCTCGAGGCGGTGCCGGCGCGGGTGCTCGAGCTCTGCCGGCTTCACGGCGTGCAGGCGGTCGCCGTGGGCGCCCAGACCGGGGCCGGCGGCGTGACCGCGGCCCTGCGCTCGGCCCTTCCGGCCGAGCTCGGCCCGCACGCGATCGACGAGCGCGACTCGTCGTACGAAGCCCGGAGTCTCTACTGGCGGCTCAACCCGCCCAAGGGGCTTCTGCGCCTGATCCCGCGCGGCATGCTGTTCCCTCCGGAGGCGCTCGACGGCTATGCGGCCGCGGTGATCGCCGGCCGATTCCTAGAGCAGAGGAGTCGAGGCAAAGGGCACCTAAAACGACATTTCGTTCTTTAGGTCGAACTGCGGCGCCCGAGTTCAACCGGCCTCGGCGCGGTGGAGGCTACGATGAGGCGTCTGGTAGGCTGGCTACTGGGCGCGGCCCTCTGCATCGGGGCCGCGGGCAGCCTCGCACGCCCCGCCGCCGCATCGCCGCTCTCGGACGTTCCCTCCAACTTCTGGGCCGCCCAAGCCGTCGCGCAGCTCGACGCCGACGGCATCATTCAAGGCTATCCCGACGGCACGTTCAAAGGCGAGCGTCCGCTGACGCGCTACGAGATGGCGCAGGTGGTGGCCAAGGCCTTGGCCTACGTGCGCGCGCACGGCGCCTCGCGCAAGGATCTCGAGACGCTGCAGCAGCTGACCTTCGCGCTCAAGGACGAGCTGGACGCGCTGGGGGTGAGGACCACCGATCTGGAGGACCGCGTCGATGCGCTGGACCGGCGCACCGCGTTCGCGCAGGGGCTCTTCGTCCACGGCGCCTTCGCGCAGCAGGCGTCGGCTCGCCGCCGTGACGTCTTCCCGCTGACGATCGTCAACACGACGGGCACCACGCAGACCACGCCGTCCGGCGCGACCGTCGCCCCGGGACAGGCGGCCCCCGCGGACCCGTTCGTGACGGCCTTTCTGCAGACCGATGCGACGAACAGTCCGTTCTCGACGGAGAACGAGCCGGGCGATCTGTTGCGCACGGACGACGAGTTCACGATCGGCTACCACGCCACGCCGAACATCACGCTCTCGATGCCGATCCGCTACCTGAGCTACGAGTTCGGCGGCGCTTTCGGGCAGGGGGGGCACGTGGACTACACGCCGACGCTGGGGATCACGGTCGGTCAAGCCGGACCCTTCTCGAACCTCCAATTGCGCGGCGGCCTGCTCGACAACCTGAAGAGCTCGCTGACGGGCTTGGCCTTCCAGGCGCCCAACGATGCGCACGATCCCGGCGCCCTTCCGCTGCAGCCGTTCGGCCGCGGGATCTCGATCGCCGGCACCGTCTTCGGAGAGACGGACTTCCAGGCGTATGCGCAACGCGTCGCGCCGGTGATGCTGAACACCATCGTGGGGGCCCTCGATCCCACCGGCTACGATACCAACGGCTTCCTGCAGCCGATCACGCCGCCGCAGTCCGGCTACCTGCAGGTGGGGCCGCCCGGCGGGCTCTCCACGGACTCCTTCACGGCCGGCGCGGGTGGCCTGGGGCAGGTCTACCTCTCGCACGTCGGTCAGCTCGGAAGCGTCTACGTCTCGCAGGTCAACGGCGTGAGCTGCAACCCCAACGGCACGTGCGCGAACGGACAACCGGCGCCGAGCTTCGTCTACAGCTCCACGACCAACAGCGTGGCCTTTACCTCGCCGCTGCCGGCGGGAACCGGCGTCAGCTTGGCCTACGATGCTCTGGGCACGACGCAGAACACCAACTGGCAGCGGTACATGATGGGCGGCCGCCTGGTCCACCACGTCAAGGGATATCCCGGCTTCGAGCTGGGTCTGACCTTCAACCGAGTCTTCGACAACGGCGGGATGGTGAGCAACGACGGGGTCGCGGTGGCGTTCAACTCCTCGCCGTCGGGCTTGCCGCTCGTCAGCGACACGGTCTTCGGCATCGACACCGTGGTGCCGCTGACGTTCGTGCGCGGAGCCCGCAAGCCCGAGCTCTTCGCCGAGGTGGCGACCAGCAAGTACACGAGCGACGCAGGCTCGCTGCCCGCCACGGTCGACGGCGCCGGCGTGGCCGGTTTGAAGCTGCACATCAATGCGCTCTCGCTGACGTTGGCGTATCGGGCCGTCGGGCAGAACTTCGTCGACGGCGCCCCGCTGCAGTTCTATGGCCCCAATCCCGCCGTCTACAACGCTTCGGGCCTGCCGTATCTGCCGGGTTTCATCGGCGTGGCCAACGACCTGCAGCTCAACCGCACGTTCGACCAGCACGTGAACGCGGCGCTGGGCGCGGGCAGCTCGAACACGTCCGGCAACCCGGCGCTGACGTACGCCTACCCGGCCTTCAATCCGTTCTCGGGCAGCGGGCCGTACTTCTATCAAGCATACGTTCCGGACACGCGCGGGATCAGCGCCGAGCTCAGCGTGCCGGTGAAGGTCGCCGGCACACGCGTGGACTTGCGCTTCGGCAGTCAGAGCCTGGTCGAGGTGAAGCCGGACGCCTTCGGCAATCCCGTCTACGGCTCGCTCTATCCCACCACCGTGCCGGAGCACATCCAGTCGAACACGGCGGGGGCGCAGGTGAAGCTGCCGGTCTTCGGCCGTCAGGTGGACGTGAGCGTCTCGGGACTCTACGAGCATCTCACGCGCGACGACCGCAGCCTGCAGAGCTACGTGCCGTTCGATCCCGCGACGCAGACGTTCGATCCTTCGGCGCTGGCGGCGTACCAGCAGGCGCAAGCCGCAGGCGGTCAGCCGGTGACCTTCGCCCCCAACTACGTGGACATTCGCCACACGGGATTCGCGGCGGGAGCGGGCATCCCGGTCTCGCACGACGTCAAGCTCGACTTCGCATACTCGACGCAGCACTTCGGCGGCAGCTACGGCAGTCTGCTGGGCGACAACATCGACGCGCGCAATGATCTCTACTCGGGAGCCGTCACCTACCACATCCCCAAGACGAACTCGTCGGTGACGGTCCAGGCATTGCGCTACCGCTATACCGACAACATCCTGCCGCAGCTGAACTTCGACCAGACGCGCCAGAACGTCTACTTCACCGTCAAGTTCTAGCGGTGGAGGTCTGACCTGAGCACGCTCCGTCGCCCCGCGTCCCTCCTCGTTGCCGTCGCCGCCGGCTACCTCGCGATCGCGTTCGCCGTCACCCAATTAGCCTCGGCCGCGTTGCTGCGCGACGTCGCCGCGCCATTCTCGCTGCCGCGGGCGCTGCCGGCGGCGTGGGCGCTGCCGCTGACGGAGACCGCATACCGCTTGCTGCCCACGCCTTGGAATGCCGAAGCCGTGGCGCGCGCGGCGCTGGCCCGCGGCGACGTGCCCTTAGCGGCGCTCTGGATCGCGCGGATGCCGCAGGACGACTACGCGATGGACCTGCGCGCCACGATAG
>Ga0307373_10003601_pt1 | contig 26813 bp, 24 predicted proteins | sample OX2MG_FD_202534 | JGI IMG/M metagenome (GOLD analysis project Ga0307373, IMG submission 202534) | Soil microbial communities from Risofladan, Vaasa, Finland - OX-2 | ecosystem: Environmental > Terrestrial > Soil > Coastal area > Acid sulfate soil | place: Finland: Risofladan, Vaasa | collected...
CGGTCTCCGGCTCACCGATTCACCTGGGAGAAGAACCCGACGGCGTCGCGATCTCCCCCGACGGGGGGTCCGTCTTCGTCGCCCAGAGAAAAGGCGGCAACGTGGCGATCCTCAGCTCCGCCTCCCGCGCGGTGACGGGAACGGTGACCGACGCCCTCGGGCCCGACCAGATCGCGATCGGCCCTCACGGCGGGCGGGCCTACGTCACCAACAGCGGCTCGAACTCCGTCACGGCCTTTGACCCCGCCAACGGGCAGCTGTCCAGCACCCCGATACCGGTCGGCTCGGGGCCCTCGGGAATCGCGATCGGCCCCAGCGGCACCCTGGCCTACGCCGCGGGGTCCGGCAGCGGCACGCTGACCCCGATCAACACCGCGACCGACGCCGCGGGCACGGCGATCACGGGCCTCAACGAACCCGTTGGCGTCGCGGTGAGCCCCGACGGCTCCCAGGGATACGTCTCTGACTCCGGCGGTGGCGTGGTGACCGCCTTCAACACCTCGACCAACGCCCCCTCCGCCTCGATCCCCGCCGGCAGCGCACCGAGCGGGGTCGCGATCGTCCCCGACCAACCGCCGTCAGCCTCCTTCACGGTCGCCCCGCAGAAGAGGATCCAGGGGCGCAGGCTCACCCTCCGCGCCGGCTCCTCCAAGGACCCCGACGGCTCGATCGCCACCTACGCCTGGGAATTCGGCGACGGCAAGCATCTGCGGAGCTCCAAGGCGACCGTCAACCACACCTACGCCCAGCCCGGCACCTACACGGCGACCCTCACGCTCACCGACAACGAAGGCTGCTCCACCACGCTCGTCTACAGCGGGCAGACCGCCTCCTGCAACGGCTCCGCGGTGGCCCGCGCCACCGCCACGATCGTCGTGGCCGGCGGCACCGGGCCGGTACTTGAACTTGGGGGTGGCAGAAGGCAGCGCATCCGCGGGTCGGTCAGGGTCTTCGCCCAGTGCCCCCAGGAAGCGTGCAATGTCGTGGCCGGCGGGACGGTCGTGATGAGCACCCTGCGGGGGCGCAGGGCGGTGACCGTGAGGCGCCGGATCGGGTCGGCCACAGCGTCCCTCTCGGCGGGGCAGTGGGACGGTCTGGCGCTGCGCTTCTCGCCGGGTGTCCGCCGGGCGCTGCGCCGGGCGCTGCGCAGCGGCGGCGCCGCAAACGCACAGCTGAGCGTCGCCGCGACCGGCGCTGGCGGCCTGCAGACGACCCACCCGCGCTTCGTCGAGCTGGTCGGCCCCCGCCGTCATCGGCGCCACCGCCGGCACCTGGCACGCCGCCCCTGAGGCGTTGCTAGGGTCGGGGCCGATGGCCATTGAGACGATCTCCTTTGCCCGCGGCGCGCCCAGCGCCGACATCCTCCCCCACACCGCGGTGCGCGAGGCCGCGGCCGCCGCGCTCGCCGAGGATTGGGAGAGGGCGCTCTCCTACGGGACGGGGATCGGACACCCGGGGCTCTGCGAGTGGATTGCCGAGAGGCACGGAGGGCTGGACCCCTCGCAGGTGATGCTGACCAACGGCTCGCTGGAGGCCGGCGCGATGCTCTTCGAGCATCTGCTGGCGCCCGGCGATCGGGTGGTGGTCGAGCAGCCCTCATATGACCGCACGCTTCTGCTGCTGCAGCGGCTGGGGGTCGACCTGGTAGGGGTCCCGATGCAGGCCGACGGGTTGGACCTCGAGGCTCTGGAGGAGGTCCTCGCCGCGGGGCCGGTGAAGCTCGCCCACATCATCCCCAACTTCCATAACCCCGCGGGCTGCACGCTCTCGGCCGAGAAGCGGCGCAGGGTCGTCGAGCTGGCCGCCGAGCACGGCTTCTGGGTCTTCGAGGACGACCCCTATCGCGAGCTGCCGTTCGAGGGGAGGGGACTGGAGACGATGCTCTCGCTGGACGGCGCCGGCCGAGTGATCCACGCCTCCTCGTTCTCCAAGACCGTCAGCCCCGGGGTGCGGGTCGGCTACCTGGCGGGTCCCGCGGAGGAGATCGCCACGCTCGCCAGGCGGGCGAACGAGACCTACATCTCGCCCAACATGCTGGCCGAGGCAGTCGTCCTGGAGCTCTGCCGCTCGGGGGCGCTTGAGCGCAACATCGAGTTCGTCAAAGGCGCTCTGCGCGAGCGGCGCGATGCGCTTGTCGACGCCTTGGGCGAGCAGCTCCCCGCGGCCGAGTTCGTCGTCCCGGGCGGCGGCTACTTCCTCTGGCTCGACCTCGCCGATGGCACCGACACAGCGGCGCTGCTGGCGGAGGCAAGGGGCGAGGGCGTCACCTTCGTCGCCGGCCCCGACTTCATGCTGGAGGGCGGCGAGAGCAGCCTGCGCCTCTCCTTCGCCCCGGTGCCGGCCGAGCGAGTCGCTGAGGGCGTCACCCGCATCGCCAGGGCGCTGGACCACCTCCGCGCCAGCTCGCCCGCCTAGCATCCCCCGATCCGGCGGCTCTCCAGCTCGTGGGCATCTATTCCGCCCAGTGCCGGCGCGGCTAGCCGAGCGTCTTGACGGCGATCCTCGCCGTCTCGGTCGGGCTCTCACCGACCCGCACGCCCCTGGCCTCCAGCGCTTCCTTCTTGGCCTGAGCCGTGCCCGAGGAGCCGGAGATGATCGCTCCGGCGTGGCCCATCTGCTTGCCGGGCGGCGCGGTGAAGCCCGCGATGTAGGCGACAACCGGCTTGGAGACCTCGGCGGCGATGAACTCGGCCGCCCGCTCCTCGGCGTCGCCGCCGATCTCACCGACCATCACGATCAGCTGGGTCTCGGGATCGGCCTCATACATGGCGAGGACTTCGATGAAGTCGGTGCCGATTATCGGGTCCCCACCGATGCCGACGATCGATGAGTTGCCGGTCCCGGCCTGCTTTAGCTCGTTGCCGATCTGGTAGGTCAGGGTGCCCGACTTGGAGACGACGCCGATCGGGCCCGGGTCGAAGAACTGGGCGGGGATGATGCCGACGTTGGCCCTGCCGGGCGAGAGCACCCCGGGGCAGTTTGGCCCGATCAGGCGCACCCCGGCCTCCTTCGCCTTCCAGTAGATCCTCAGCATGTCGAGCACCGGGATCCCCTCGGTGATCGCGATCACCGTCTCCACGCCGGACTCGATCGCCTCCTCGATCGCCGCGGCGGCAAAGCGGGCGGGGACGAAGATCATCGAGGTGTTGGCGCCCGCACCCTCCACCGACTCCCTGATCGTGTCGAAGATCGGCACGTCCTCCACCTCCTGGCCGCCCTTGCCCGGGGTGACGCCGGCCACCAGATCCGTCCCGTAGGCGCGATTGCGCAGGCCATGAAAGGAGCCCTCGCGGCCGGTGAGACCGGAGACCACGAGCTTCGTCCTCTGATCGACGATGATGCTCATATGGTCGCCGCCAGCTCGACGACGCGGCGGGCCGCGTCGAGCATCGTCTTCTCCTGGTGCAGGTTCGGCAGGTCGGCCGCGGCGAGGATCTCCAGACCCTGCTCGGAATTCGTGCCGTCGAGGCGCACCACCAGCGGCAGCCGGAGGTCCAGCTGTCCCGAGGCGGTGACGATTCCGTTGGCAATCTCGTCGCAGCGGGTGATCCCCCCGAAAATGTTGAAGAGGATCGCCGTCACCTTCTCGTCCGAGACGATCACCTCAAGCGCCTTGACGATCGCCTCGGCTTTGGAGCCGCCGCCCGCGTCGAGGAAGTTGGCCGGGGCGCCGCCGGCCTGGGCGACCACGTCGAGTGTCGACATACACAGCCCGGCGCCGTTGGCCAGGACGCCGACGTTGCCGTCGAGCTTGACGTAGGTCAATCCCCGCTCCTTGGCCATCGCCTCCTGCGGGTCCTCGACCGTGTCGGCGATCTCGGCCAGGTCCTGGTGGCGAAAGAGGGCGTTACCGTCGATCGTCACCTTGGCATCCAGAGCGACCACCTCACGCTTGGCGGTGACGATCAGCGGGTTGACCTCGATCAGCGTCGCGTCCTCGCCGGCGGCCACCTCGGCAAGCCCAGCCAGCGCCGCGGCGGCCTGGTCGCGGACATCTTCGTCGAGCCCGGCGGCCTCGATGATCGGCCGCGCCGCCGCGGCCTCAAACGGCGCCGTCGGATCGATGTGGCGTTTGATCAGGGCCTCGGGGCTCTCCGCCGCGACCGCCTCGATGTCCATCCCTCCCCGGGCCGAGACCATTGCCAGCAGCTTCTTCTCGCCCCGGTCGAGGATCACCGATGCGTAGTACTCCGAGGCGATATCGGAGCCAGCCTCAACCCAGACCTGCTCCACCCGGAACGGGCCCTCTCCGTGGGGCCCGACAATGTCCATCCCGATGATCGCCTGGGCATGGGCCCGCGCCTCCTGCGCGTCGGCGGCGATCTTGATCCCGCCCGCCTTGCCCCGGCCGCCGATCAGCACCTGGGCCTTGATCGCGCAGGGGTAGCCGATCCGCTCCGCGGCGGCGACCGCCCCCTCCACGCTGGAGGCGACCTCGCCGCTGGGCACGGGGATGCCGTGCTTGGCGAACAGCTGCTTGCCCTGATACTCGAGGAGGTCCATGTGAGGGGCGCCCGACCGGCGCGGGGCGGCAGCCTATAATGCCGCGCTCCCCGATGCCCCTCCCGTCACTCAAAACAATCAAATGGGTTACGGTCGATTGCTACGGCACCCTGATCGACTGGGAGAAGGGGATCCTCGAGGCCTGTAAGAAGGAGGCCCAGAAGGACGGGTTCAGCTTCGAAGAGGGTCCCTTCCTCGCCCGCTTCATGGAGGTGCAGGCGGAAATCATGGCCGGCTCCTACGAGCTCTATGCCGAGGTCCTGCGGCGCACGATCGTCAAGGTCGCGGGGGAGCTGGGATGGGAGATCGAGCCCTCGCGCGCCCAGTTCCTGCCCAACAGCGTCGCCTACTGGTTGCCCTTCCGCGAGTCAAACGCGGCGATGGACCGGCTCGGCAAGCGCTATGAGGTGGGGATCATCTCCAACGTCGACGACAAACTGCTGGGCATCTCCCGCCGCCACCTGCGTACCGAACTGGACCTCGTCGTCACCGCCCAGCAGGTCCGCAGCTACAAGCCCGATCCCGTCCACTTCAAAGAGTGCGCGCGGCGGATCGGGGGCAAGAAAGGCTGGCTGCACATCGGCTGCAACTACACCAATGACGTCGCCCCGCTGCTGAAGATGAACGTGCCGGTCATCTGGGTCAACCGCCACGGCGAGAAGCTGGAGGGCCGCAAGGCGCCAAGCGCCACGGTGAAAAACCTGCGCGAGGCGGGGAAAAAGCTCGGCGCCGCCTGAGCGCCGCTCAGGCCTACTCGATCACGGCCAGCACGTCACCGCTGGAGACCGCCGCGCCCGCCGAGACGTTCAGAGCGGTGACCTTGCCCGCGCGGTGGGCCGTTATCTCGTTCTCCATCTTCATCGCCTCGATCACGCAGATCAGATCGCCCTCGGCGACGCTGGCTCCCAGCTCGACCGCGACCTTCAGCACCGTTCCCTGCAGGGGAGCGGGCAGCGACTCGCTGGAGGCGGTGGCCGAGCCTCGGGCTCTGGGTTCCCGTTTGGGCGGGCGCCTGCCGGCGGTGGGCGCTGCCCCAGCCGCGGGGCCAGCCTCGCCGATGACCCTGACCTCGAAGAGCTTGCCCGAGACCTCGACCCTGTAGTCGCGGGCCAGGACCCCGGCACCCTCAGCCGCCTCGGCGGTGGGCGAGACGGCCCGCGGCGCGGTCGACTTCAACCACTCGCGGTCCTCCATCAGGTCGCGGCAGGTATCTCCCCGCGCCCATTGCTCGGTGGCCAGGATCGCGCGGTGAAAGGGAATCAGGGTGGTGAGGCCGCCGATCTCGTACTCGCCCAGCGCCCGCAGCATCCGTCGCGTCGCGTGCTCGCGATCGACGTCCCAGACGATCAGCTTGGCGACCATCGGGTCATACATCGGCGTCACCTCGGTGCCCGCCTGCACCCCGGAGTCCACCCGCACCCCGGGGCCCGCCGGCTCGCGGTAGGTGGTGATCGCGCCGGGAGCGGGGGCGAAGTTCTTGTGCGCCGCCTCGGCGTTGATCCGGCACTCGATCGCGTGGCCGCGCAGCTCGACCTCGGACTGGGAGAGCGAGAGCGCCTCTCCCGCGGCGATCAGGATCTGCTCGCGAACGATGTCGATCCCGGTCACCAGCTCGGTCACGCAGTGCTCGACCTGCACCCGGGTGTTCATCTCCAAGAAGAAGTACTCCTCACCGACCTGCAGCCCCTCCACCGTTCCCGCGCCACGGTAGCCCACGGCAGCCGCGGCCTCGGTGGCGACCCTGCCGATCCGCTCCCGCATCTCGGCGTCGACGTGGGGTCCGGGGGCCTCCTCGATCACCTTCTGGTGGCGGCGCTGGATCGAGCAGTCGCGCTCGCCCAGGTGGATCACGTTGCCCTGGGCATCGGCCAGCACCTGGACCTCGACATGGCGCGGGTCCTCCAGGTAGCGCTCGACGTAGACCCGAGGGTCGGAGAAGAACTTCTCCCCCTCCCGCGCGGCGCCCTCGTAGGCCTCCGCCAGATCCTCCGCCGTCATCGCCACCCGGAACCCCTTGCCGCCGCCGCCGCCCGCCGCCTTGCAGGCGACCGGATAGCCGGCCTCCTCGGCCTGCTGGCGAGCCTCCTCGACGTCCTTCGCCGCAACGGTCGCCCCGGGGACGATGGGCACCCCCGCTTCGGCCATGATCTGGCGCGCCCTGGTCTTTGACCCCATCGCCTCGATCGCCTCCGGCGGCGGCCCGATGAAGACGATGCCGGCCTCGGCGCAGGCCCGGGCGAACTCGGCGTTCTCGGCGAGGAAGCCGTAGCCGGGGTGGATCGCCTCGGCCCCGGCCCGCTCGGCGGCCTCCAGGATCTTGGCCACATTGAGGTAGCTCTCGGCGGGGAGGGCCGGGCCGATGAGGAAGGCCTCATCAGCCTGGCGGACGTGAGGGGCGTCGCGGTCGATCTCCGAGTAGACGGCGACCGAATCGATTCCCATCTCCCTCAGGCTGCGAGCGACGCGAATCGCGATCTCGCCGCGATTGGCTATCAGGACCTTGTTGAAGATCACAGAAGCTCGCCCCTGGCCCGCGGGGCGTGGAAATCAGGGGCGCATGCTCGCTCGCTCGGGCTCACGGCGGCGCAGTTTATGCGGGCCGGCGGCGGTGGTGGCGGGGCCCGGGGCCCGCCGAGCGCAGGGCGCCAATAGGCTGCGCGGCCGATGCTGATCGAGCTGCAGAGTCACTCCACGGTCTCCGATGGGCAGCTGGCGCCGGCCGCGGTGGTGGAGGAGGCTGCGGGGGTCGGCGTCACCACGCTGGCCCTGACCGACCACGACGCGATCGCCGGGGTGCGGGAGGCGGCGCAGGCGGCCGAGGGGCTGGGGGTCGAGCTGGTGCCGGCGATTGAGATGTCCTGCGTGCACACCTACGCCGAAGACCTCCACATCTGCGGCTATTGGATCGACCTGGGAGCGATTGCGCCCGCCTGTGAGCGGGCTCAGCATGAGCGGGTGACCCGGGCGGGGGAGATCGTCGAGAAGCTGCGCGCAGAGGGCTTTGACCTGCATCTGGAGGACGCCGTGAGGGAGGCCGGCGATGCGCTCTCCATCGGTCGGCCCCACATCGCCAGGGCGGCGGGTGCGAGCGGGGATCTCGGCCCCTTCTTCCAGAAATACCTGGTCCCCGGCGCCAGGGCCTTCGTCCCCCGCCGCTGGCCCACGGCCGAAGAGGCGATCGCGCTGATCCACGCCGCCGGTGGAGTCGCCGTCATCGCCCACCCCTACTGGGACATCTCCGCCCCGGAGGAGGTCGATGACCTGATCCGCTCGCTTGGGGCCGACGGGGTAGAGACCTTCTACCCAACCCACAGCAAGGAGCAGACCCGGCATCTGCTGGAGCTATGCGAGGAGCTCGGCCTGACCCCCACCGCCTCCTCCGACTATCACGGCCCGAGCCACAGGACCTTCTCGCGCTTCGGCGCCTACGACACCTACGGGCTGGCGGAGCCCCGGGTTCCCGTCAGGCCCGGGCGCGGCTGAGCAGACCCCAGCGGGCCGGCTTCACAGAGCGTCCTCAGGCAGCCACCGCGGCCCCGGCGATCAACCCCCGCTCCTCCAGGTAGGCGAGCAGCTTCTCGGCCGACTCCTCCGGGCTCTCTGCTTCGGTGTCGCAGATAACCTCGGCGCTCTCCGGCGCCTCGTAGGGGTCCGATACCCCGGTGAATTCCTTGATCTCCCCGGCGAAGGCCTTGGCGTAGAGGCCCTTGACGTCTCGCTCGGCGCAGGTGTCGACCGTGGCCTTGACGTAGACCTCGATGAAGCGATCGCCCATCAGCTGCCTTGCCTCAGAGCGGATCTGGGCGTAGGGGGAGATCGCCGCGGTGATCACCGGCACGCCGTTGCGGGAGAGCAGGTCGGCGACGAAGGCGATGCGACGGATGTTGGTGTCGCGATCCTCCTTGGAGAAACCGAGGCCCTTGGAGAGGTTTTCGCGCACCACGTCGCCGTCGAGGATCTCCAGCCTTGAACCCCGCTCGCGCAGGTGGCCCTCAAGCAGCCTGGAGATCGTCGTCTTGCCCGCGCCGGATAGGCCGGTGAACCACAGGGTGAAGCCCTTCTCCTCAGACATCGGTGCTCAGTCCTCCTTGTAGGCGTCGATCAGGATGTCGGCGACCTCGGGACGCGAGAACTCATGCGGGGGCCGTTCGCCCTTGGCCAGCATCTCGCGCACCTTGGTGCCGGAGAGAAAGAGGTGGGAGCTCTGCTCGTGCGGGCAGGTCTTGCCCGAGGCAAGGCCCTCGCACTCATTGCACCAGAAGGTGTGCTCGAAGAACAGGGGCTCGATCCCCAGTTCGGCGATGTCGATCGAATCGAAGATCCGCTGGGCGTCATAGGTGCCGTAATAGTCCCCGACGCCGGCGTGGTCGCGGCCGACGATGAAGTGGGTCGCGCCGTAGTTGCGGCGAACGATCGCGTGCAGGACCGCCTCGCGCGGGCCGGCGTAGTGCATCTTTGCCGGCTTCACCCCGAGCATCACCCGATCCTTTGGGTAATAGCGCTCCATCAGCACCTCATAGCAGGCCATCCGCACCTCGGCCGGGATGTCGCCGGCCTTGGTCTTGCCGATCAGGGGCTGGATGAAGAGGCCGTCGCTGACCTCCAGCGCGGCCTTGGTCAGGTACTCGTGGGCGCGGTGGATCGGGTTTCTGGTCTGGAAGGCGACGATCCGCTTCCAGCCGCGATCGGCGAACTCCTGGCGGGTCTGCGCCGGCGTGAGGTAGCGGCGCATGAAGGCCTCCTCGTGGTCGGGGAGGGCATCGGCTGAGATCGGCCCGGCGATGCAACGCTCCCCCTCCTCATAGATCGCCGCCACCCCGGGGTGGTCCCGATCGTCGGTCAGGTAGACCCGCTCGGCCTCGCTGCCGATGTCGCGCTCAAAGATCTCCTCCACGCTGATCTGCCCCAGGGGCTTTCCCTCATCGGAGCGAAGCGCGACCACATCGCCCACCTCGCAGGGCGAATCGGTGGCCAGGGTGATCGGGATCGGCCAGTAATCGCCGGCGGCGGTGCGCATCCGCTCGCAGACCGACTCCCAGTCGGCGGAGCCCTGGAAGCCGGTGAGGGGGGCAAAGCCGCCGTTGGCGATCATCTCGAAGTCGGCGGTGTGGCGCTCGGAGAGGGTCAGGGATAGCTCGGCCATGGTCTCGCTGCTACTCATAGGAAGTTCTCACCAATCGGGTCGGGGATGGGTGCTGGAAGGCGCGGTGGCGCTAGTTGATCCCGCACTCGGTCTTTGCCACGCCCGCCCAGCGGCCGTCGCGCGGCGAGCCACCCGGCCCGACCGGCTGGGTGCAGTGCGTGCAGCCGATCGACGGGTAGCCGTGATCATGGAGCGGGTTGTACGGGAGATGGTGCTCACGGATGTAGTTCCAGACGTCGCGCTCGGTCCAGTCCGCGAGGGGATTCAGCTTCCAGAGATCAAAGCGCTTGTCCCAGCCAAACTTCGGCGTGGCGGAGCGGCGGTTGGAATCCTCGCGCCGAACGCCGGCGACCCAGCAGTCTACGGAATCGAGTGCCCGCCGCATCGGCTCCACCTTGCGCACCCCGCAGCAGGAGTCCGGGTCGCGCTTCCAGAGCTCCTCGCCATGCAGCGCCGCCTGCTCGGCCAGCGTCAGGTTGTGGAAGCGGTCGAACTCGATCCCCAGGTACTCGGCCAGCCGATCCCGGGTCTCATAGGTCTCGGGAAAGAGCACATCGGTGTCGAGGTAGAAGAAGCGGGCAGCTGGGTTGATCCGGCTCGCCAAGTGCGCGGTGACCGAGCTGGTCTTCTGGAAGGAGCAGGCGATGTAGTGCTCGGGGCCGAAGGCATCGAACATCCACTCCAGCGCCTGCTGCGCGGAGCGGCCCTCCAGGTTGGCGGCCACGGCCTCGGGATCGATGTCGGCAGCGGTGGGCATGGGAGCGGGCAGTGTGGCAGGGGGCGGCTTCATCGCATAACGCCTAGATCGCGCACTCGCCCTCGCCGCGCTCGACCTTGTAGGGGCTGGAGCGGCTCCAGTCGATGAACTGCTGCATCGTCTGCAGGCTGAACTCGGCGGGCAGGACGAGGTCGGTGACCGCCGCTTCGAAGGGCTCGCCGCCGATCCGCTCGGCGAAGGCGTTGAACTCCTCACCCTCGGCGCGCTCGGCCTCATAGAGGCGGATCCAGCGCTCGACCGCCTCGGGAACGCGTTTGGCCGGCAGCCGCGACTTCAGCCGCCTGCCGAAGACGACCTTTCCCCCCTCGTAGTTGCCGCCGACGTGGGCGATGTAGGCGGGAATCTGGCGATCTCCCACCTTGAGCGAGGCGCCGTAGAAGCCGATGCCGGCGATGTGGTGCTGGCTGCAGCCGTTCGGGCAGCCGCTCATCTTGATGTGGACGCGCTTTGTCAGCGGGTCGGCGATCTCCATCGCCTCGATCCGCTCGGTGATCGCCCGGTTCAGACCCATCGAGCTGGTGATCCCAAGTTTGCAGCTGTCGGTGCCCGGGCAACTGACCACGTCGGTGATCTCGCGGGCGCCGGCCCCGCCCAGGCCGATGGCGCCCAACCGCCGCCAGACCTCATACAGCGCCTCGTCGCGGACCCAGCGCAGGACCAGGTTCTGCTGAACCGTGCTGCGCGCGTAGCCACCGGTGAACTCGCGCATGATCGCCGCCAGGCCGCGGAACTGCTCGGGGCTGAGGTCGCCGCGGTAGATCTTCACCTCGACCGTCGAAAAACCCTGCTGGCGCTGCGCCCCGACGTTGGCCTCGCAGAAGCGGTCGAACTCGGAGCGGTCGCCGTTGGGGGAGGCGGTGGCCGTCGGGGGCGCCGGGGCGTTTGCCTCCTCCTCGTCGTCGAAGCGAAGCCGCTCGACGTCGAAGTCGCGCTCCCGCGTCCAGTCGCCCTCCAGCTCCTCGTCGACCAGCTGGCGGAAGGCGTCGATTCCGATCTTGTCGATCAGAACCTTGATCCGCGCCCGCGCCCGGTTGACCCGCAGCCACTCCTGGCGATCGAAGATTCGCAACACCGCCTCGGCGACCTCCAGGTAGTCGCCGTTGTCGGCCTCCACGAACTCATAGAGGGTGGGCGCGACGCGGGCCATGATCGAGGTGCCTCCCCCGACCCGGACCTCGAAGCCCTTGACCCCGTCCCTTTCGCGGGAGAGGAAGGCGATGTCGTGGATCCCGGTGATCGCCCGGTCCTCATCGGAGCCGGTGAAGGCGGTCTTGATCTTGCGCGGCATCAGCTGGGTCGTCGGGTGGCGGACGAAGTAGCGCACGTAGGCGCCGGCGTAGGGGGTCGGGTCGAAGACCTCGTCAGCAGCGACGCCGGCCCAGGGGTCGCCGGTGACGTTGCGAACGGTGTTGCCGCATCCCTCGCGCGAGGAGAGGCCGGCGGCGGCGATCTCGCGCAGCAGCGACTCCATGTCGCGCAGCGGGACGTGGTGGATCTGGATGTTCTGCCGGGTGGTGATGTGGCCTTTGTCCAGCGGCGCGTAGCGCTCGATGACCTCGGCGAAGGCCTCCATCTGTTCGGGGGTGACACCGCCGAAGGGCAGCTTCACCCGCACCATCTGCACCTCGGCCTGACGCTGTCCGTAAACGCCCTGCTTCAGCCGGAAGCCGATGAACTCGTCTTCCGGCTTCTGGCCGGCGAGGAACCTCTCGGCCTCGTTGTCGAAGTCGTCGAACTCGCGCCCCAGGATCGGGATCACATGGCCCGGGACGTTGGCGTAGGACTCGGGGTTCTCCAGGCTGCCGGTGCGGCCCTTGCCCCGCTGCTCCTTCTGCTCCTCGACGACCTCCATCCGGAGAAAATAGCAAAACCCGACTGGGATTCGGGTATTTAGCTCACATTGCAGGCGCTTCGGCTCGTTTCGCGCCGGCGAGAAGCGGCGATCGTGCTCGCTCAGCCCCCGATGGCAGCCTTCCTCCGCGCCTCGAGAATCGATGCCGCCTGACCCGACTCGGCGACATATCCGTCCTCGGGCTCTAGCGGAAGCCCGGCCTCTGCCCAGGCCCCGATGCCCCCGGCGAGCACCGCCACCTCGTAGCCGTCGGCCTCCAGCGCGGCCGCCGCCATATCCGAGCGGTTATCGCCCCGGCAGTAAACGACCACCGGCCGGCCGCGCTCGATCTCCCCCGCCCTGGCGCTCAGCTCGCCCAGCTCGATATGGGCCGCGCCCCCGATCCGCCCCGCCTGCCACTCATGCTCGACCCGCACGTCGACGAGCTGCGCCCCGCCGGCGAGGAGCTGGCGAGCTTCTTCGGGCGAGAGCTGGCGCATCAGTCGATCTCGGTGCCCTCGATCAGGAACGCGACCCGCACATGCGCCCGGTACTCGTCGAGGTTCTCGCCGCGGATTCCGGTGGAAACGATGTCCACCGCGCGGATGTTGCGCAGCGTGCCCTGAGCCTGGTTCAAAGCCTGTTTTGCCGCATCATCGGTGGACGTCTTCGAGCTGCCGACCAGCTCGATGATTTTCACGACAGCCATATCGCTCCTCCTCCATCTGGGTCCTGGATCATTCCCTTCGCTCCGACTCCCTCGATCAGCGCCGCCCGCTGCCACGGGCTGGGAGCCGAGGGTGCCTCCACGGCGATCGCGCTCTCCCCCCTGAACCGCTCGATCGCGGCCGCCACGGCGGCGGCCTCCTCTCCACTCGCGGACTTGATCATCCCCCGAAGCCTAGAGGCTCGACCCGCGGTGGGGCGTGGTGCGGGGCGGAGGTGGCGAACCGGGCTCAGGGCCCCCGCCCCCGCCTGGCCGGCGGGCTTCCGTGGGGAGTCCTCCTGCGCCTCAGTCGAGGTTCACCATCACGTGCTTGATCTGGCTGTAATCCTCGAGCGCGTAGATCGAGAGGTCCTTGCCGTAGCCGGACTCCTTGTAGCCGCCGTGGGGCATCTCGGAGACCAGCGGGATGTGGTCGTTGATCCAAACGCAGCCGAAGCGCAGGGCATTGGCGACCCGCATCGCGCGGCCCACGTCGCGGGTCCAGACCGAGGAGGCGAGGCCGTAGCGGGTGCCGTTGGCCCACTCGATCGCCTTCTCCTCCTCGGTGAAGGGCTGCACGGTGATCACCGGGCCAAAGATCTCGTCCTGGACCATCTCGTCGTCCTGCCGGAGACCGGCGACCACCGCCGGCTCGAGGAAGAAACCGGGAAGCTCGGGCTCGACCCCGCCGGTGACGATCTCGGAGTTGGCCGGGCGGCGCTGCAGGAACCCCTCGACCCGCTCGCGCTGGCGCCGGGAGTTGAGCGGGCCCAGGGTGGTGTCGGCAGACATCGTGTCGCCGAGGACCAGCCCCCTTGCTTCGCTGGCCAGGCCGTTGACCACGTCCTCATAGATGCCGACTGAGGCCAGCACCCGGGTCGCCGCGGTGCAGTCCTGGCCGGCGTTGTAGTAGCCGGTGGCGGCGATCGTCTCCATCGCCGACTCCATGTCGGCGTCGTCGAAGATCACCACGGGAGCCTTGCCGCCCAGCTCCAGGTGGACGCGCTTCAGCTTCTCGGCGGCGGCCCTGGCGATCCAGCGGCCGGTGGGAGGGGAGCCGGTGAGGCTGACCATCGCCACGTCGGGATGGGTGACCAGCTCGGCGCCCGCCGGGTCGCCGAGGCCGCCGATCGCGTTGAGCACCCCCGGCGGCAGGATCTCGGCGCACCATTCGGCGAACCGGAGCGTCGTCACCGGCGTCGTCTCGGCCGGCTTGAGGACCACGGTGTTACCGGCCCCCAGGGCCGGGCCGATCTTCCAGATCGCCATCATCAGCGGGTAGTTCCATGGGGTGATCTGGCCGATGACCCCGATCGGCTCGCGGCGGATGAAGGAGGTGTGGCCCGCCATGTACTCGCCGGCGGCGCGTCCCTCCAGACAGCGGGCGGCGCCGGCGAAGAAGCGCAGGTTGTCGGCCATCACCGGCACCTCGTCCTCGAGCACGGCGGCGCGCGGCTTGCCGGCGTCGGCGGCCTCCAGGTCGGCGATCTCCTCCGAGCGCTCCTCGATCAGGTCGGCCATCCGCAAAAGCGCCCGGGCCCGCTCCCCGGGGGGCGTCGCCGCCCAACCGTCGAAGGCCCGCTTGGCGGCCTCCACGGCGCAGTCGACATCGGGCTTGGTGGAGAGCGGTGCCTCGGCGATCGGCTCACCGCTCGCCGGGTTGATCACCTCTTCGAACCCGCCCTCGATCGGGTCCACCGCCTCGCCCCCGATGAAGTTCCTCAACCTGATACGTGTCGCCGTCGCCATCTCTCCTCCTCCGCTCCCGCCCCGCGCTCCCGCGCCAGCCGCGGGCGGGTTGGTTTCGATCTGCTCAGATCCTCGTTGCTTCCGCGCCGTCAATGCCCAGCGCCTCCTCCACCGCCACCCAGCTCTCCCCCACCCCCTCGGCCACGGCGGGGTGGGTCACCCGGCCGGCCGCGACGTTGACCCCGGACCGAAGGCCGGGGTCGCGCCGAATCGCCTCGGCGACGCCGAGGTCGGCGAGCGCGATCGCGTAGGGCAGGGTGGCGTTGGTCAGGGCGTGGGTCGAGGTGATCGGCACCGCGCCCGGCATGTTGGTGACGCAGTAGTGGATGATCCCGTCAACTTCGAAGGTCGGCTCTCGGTGGGTGGTCGGCCGGGAGGTCTCAAAGCAACCACCCTGGTCGATCGCCACGTCCACCAGCACCGCTCCGGGCTTCATTAGCGCCAGCTGCTCGCGGCGGACGACGAAGGGGGCCCGGGCGCCGTGGACGAGGACGGCGCCGATCACCAGGTCGGCCCGGGGCAGCATCTCCTCCACCGCAAGGGTGGTCGAGTAGACGGTCGAGCAGCGGCCGCCGAAGACCGCTTCCAGCTCGCGCAACCGGTCGATCGACTTGTCGAATACGAAGACGTCGGCCTCCATGCCGATCGCGATGAAGGCGGCGTTCATGCCGACCACTCCGCCTCCGATCACGATCACGTTCGCCGCGGCGACGCCGGGGACGCCGCCGAGCAGGATGCCCCGACCGCCGAGCGGCTTCTCCAGCATGAAGGCCCCCGCCTGGGTGGCGATCTTGCCGGCGACCTCGCTCATCGGCGCCAGCAGCGGCAGCTGGCCGTGGGCGTCCTCCACCGTCTCATAGCCGATGCAGGTGGCACCGGAGCGACACAGGCCGCGGGTCTGCTCCGGGTCGGGCGCCAGATGCAGGTAGGTGAAGAGCAGCTGGCCGGGGCCCAGCATCTCGATCTCGGCGCGCTGGGGCTCCTTGACGTGAAGGATCATCTCGGCCTGCTCGAACACGCCGGAGGCGTCGGGCACGATCCGCGCCCCCTGCGCCCCGAAATCGGCATCGGCGATCGCGCTCCCCAGGCCGGCGCCGGTCTCGATCAGCACCTGATGCCCGTGCTCGACCATCTCCCTCACTCCGGCGGGAGTGATCGCCACCCGGTACTCGTCCGGCTTGATCTCCTTCGGGATCCCGATCCTCATCCGGCGCCCCGCCGCTCTGCCCGCCTGCTGCGCCCCCCCACACCGCCCCGTCGGCCGCCGTCGACTGATCCCAAGCGGGGTGAGGGTTGGGACCTCATACCACCAGCTCCCGCGCCCGCAGGGCCAGCCAGAACTCGATCCGGTCGTGAGCGCGGCTGAGATCACGACCGGTCAGCTCCTCCACCTTGCGCATGCGGTAGCGCAGGGTGTGGCGATGGCAGTAGATCTGCCGCGCGGCGCGCTCCCACTGGCCGTTGTGCTCGATGAAGGCCTCGAGTGAGCGCAGCAGCTCACCGCCGTACTCCTGATCACCCTGCTCGATCGGGCCAAGGACACTGTCGCAGTAGAGGCTCAGCGCCTCGTCGTCCTGGATCGAGAGCAACAGGGTGAAGGCGCCGAGGTCGCGCCAGGAAGCGACATCGGGGGCGTGGCCGTTGGCCAGCGCGGTGGCCTCCAGGGCGCAGCGCGCCTCATGGAAGGAGTGGCGCAGATCCTCGGGCGGAGCCGGGCGGCTGGCCGCGGCGCGCACCTCGCCGCCCTCTGTGGCCAGCGCCCTGCGGGCCTCGGCGGCGACCTCGATCGGGTCCCGATCGACGGCGTCGATGACGGCGCAGAGCAGCTCGCGCCCGCCGCTGGTGTGGGGCGCGACAACCGCCGGGCACCCATCGGCGGCGAGGGCGCGCTCCAGCGCCGGCTCGGCCGCGCTCGGATCATCGAGGGCGAAGACCAGCACCGCGGCCGCCTCGCGGATCCCGAATGGCTCCAGCCGGCGGCGCAGCTCCGAGGGGTCCAACCTCCCACCCAGCGCCCCGGCCAAGACGTCGCCGGCGAGGCGCCGCTCGGTCTCGCGCGCGACGCGGCGGCGCATCAGCTCCAGGGCGACCACGGCGACCGCCTGCTGGAGGATCAGGCGCTCGAAATCCCCCAGGCCGCCGGAGTCTCCGACGATCACCACCCAGGCCTGCGGCGGGCCGCCGCCGGGCGAGATCACCGGCTGGGCCAGAGCCCGGCCGGCCACCGAGGGATGGGTGGGGACGAAGGGGTGGCCGTCTGCGCTGTGGGAGAGGGCTTCGGTGCGGATCTCGCCGATCGCCTCGGGCGAGAGCTGGCGGCGGAAGCCACGCCCGGCCAGCCGCTCGCCGCGGCCGTCCAGGATCGCCACCGTGCCGCCGACCGCAGAGGAGATCGTGGCGACGATTTCTTCCAGCCCGCGCTCCTCCAGAACCAGCCGCTCCAGCCGGCGCTGCACGGCGATGCCGCGCTGGAGCACCTCGTACTGCTCGTTGACCAGGCGGGCAAAGGCCTTCTCGGTGATCGCGATGAAGGGGGTCGAGTAGGGAACCTCGAAGAGGGGGAAGTCCCGCTGTCTGGCCTCCTCGACCAGCGCTTTGGGCAGCTTGGGGTGGCTGAAGCCGGTACCGAGGCCGAGCCCCGCGAGGTTGCTGTCGGCGAGCAGGCGGATGAAGGAGCGTTGTTTGGCCGCGGTGTCCAGCGGGATGCCGGTGCTCAGCATCAGCTCCCCGCCCGAGAGCCAGGGCGTGGGGTCCTCCAGCTCGGAGATGTGGACCCAGCGCACCGGCGCCGCGGCAGCCTGGGTCCCGACCACAAGCTTGAGGTCGAGCTCGTCGAGCAGGCTCTGGACGGTGAGCATCAGGGCCCTACTTGACGACCCGCTCCCAGGCCTCCCCGAGGACGCCCTGCAGCACGTCGTGGATCTCCTCGAACTGCTCGGTATCGGCGATCAGCGGGGGAGCCAGCTGCACTACCGGATCGCCGCGATCATCGGCGCGGCAGATCAGCCCCCGCTTATACAGCTCGCCGGAGAGGAAGCCGCGCAGCAGGTCCTCGGCCTCGGCCTCGCTGAAGCTCTCCTTGGTCTCCTTGTCCTTGACCAGCTCGATTGCCTGGAAGAACCCGGCGCCGCGCACATCGCCGACGATCGGCAGGTCCCGCAGCGACTCCAGCATCTGGCGGAACTCGCCCTCCTTGGCGAGGACGTGAGCGCAGAGATCCTCGCGCTCGAAGACGTCGAGGTTGGCCATCGCGATCGCCGAGGCCAGTGGGTGGCCGGCGAAGGTGAAGCCGTGGGCAAAGGAGGCGTCTCCCTGCATGAAGGGCTCGGCGACGCGGTCGGAGGCGATCATCGCCCCCATCGGCGCGTAGGCCGAGGTCAGCGCCTTGGCCACGGTGATGATGTCGGGCACATAGCCGAAGCGCTCGCAGCCGAAGTAATGGCCGAGCCGGCCCCAGGCGCAGATCACCTCGTCGGAGATCAGCAGGACGTCGTGGCGGTCGCAGATCTCCCGCACCCGCCCGAAGTAGCCCGCCGGAGGGACGAAGCAGCCGCCGGCGTTCTGCACCGGCTCGAGGATCACGGCGGCGACGGTCTCGGGCCCCTCGAACTGGATCCGCTCCTCGATCGCCCTCGCCGCCCAGAGCGGGTCGCGATCCTCGGGCAGACGGTAGGTGTTGGTGTTGGGGACATGACAGCCACCGGGGGTGAGCGGCTCGAACTGCGAGCGCAGCTCGGTGATTCCGGTGGCCGAGAGGGCGCCGAGCGAGGTGCCATGGTAGGCCACCTCGCGGGCGATGACCTTGTGCTTTTGGCCCTTGCCGCCGATCCGGTGGTAGTTGCGGGCCAGCTTCAGCGCCGACTCCACCGCCTCCGAGCCGCCGGAGGTGAAGAAGACGCGGTTGAGGTCGGCCGGGGCGAGGGAGGCGATCCGCGTCGCCAGCTCGATCGCCCGCGGGTGGGCGTAGCTCCACAGGGTGTAGAAGTCGAGCTCCTCCACCTGGCGGGCGGCCGCCTCGCCCAGCTCGGTGCGACCGTGCCCGGCGTTGACGCAGAACAGTCCGGAGAGGCCGTCGAGGTAGCGATTGCCGTGCTCGTCGTAGACGTAGCAGCCCTGGCCGCGGACGATGATCGGGATCTGGTGCCCGGCTCCGTAGGAGCCCATGCGGGAGAAATGCAACCAGAGGTGGCGCCTGGCCAGCTCCTGGAGGCTGGTATCGACTGCCTGTGACGCGGTGGCCATCGGGCCCTCCTCTCCTGCTACGACGATATGGATAAAGCTAGAGCGGAAAAGGTCCCGGCGCAAGTGGTCATTGGGTCAAGTGCCGGGCCCGGCGTTGTACGCAAGGTACAAAGGACGCCGCTGCTTTTGGGACATTTGCCACTTGCGCAGCCCTCCCCCCGGGGCGTAACGTCGCCACAGCCGCCAGCTGCCGGCGGAGAGGTTCGACAAGGAGGAGTCGCATGGAGAGCGCTTCGGCCGCCGCCGGGAACCTCCCAGGTTCGGGGGGGACGGAGGTCGGGGGCAAGGGGCTGAAGAGCGGCGCGCTCGGCTACCTCTCGAACCTGGTCATCGGGATCGCCTCCACCGCTCCCGCCTACAGCATCGCCGCCACCCTGGGCTTCGTCACCGCGGTGGCCGGGATGGGCCTGCACGCCCCGGCGGTGATGATCGTCTCCTTCATCCCGATGCTGCTGATCGCCGCCGCCTACAACTACATGAACAAGGCGGACCCCGACTGCGGCACCAGCTTCACCTGGGTCACCCGGGCGCTGGGGCCACACCTCGGTTGGCTGACGGGCTGGGTGATCGTCGCCGCCGACGTCATCGTGATGGCCACCCTGGCCTACATCGCGGGGGTCTACACCTTCACCCTCTTTGGCCTCACCGCGGCCTCGGAAAGCCTGCTCGACGTGAGCATCGTCGCCGCGATCTGGATCATCCTGATGACCTGGATCTGCTACATCGGGATCGAGATCTCAGCCCGGACGCAGTTCGTCCTCCTGGCGATCGAGATCTTCACCCTGACCCTGTTCGCGGTGGTGGCGCTGTGGAAGGTCTACATCACCGGCACCCCCGGCTCCGTCAATGTCAGCCTGAGCTGGTTCTCACCCTTCGGACTGCGTGGAGGAACCACCGCCCTGGTCGACGGGGTCCTGCTGGGCGTCTTCATCTACTGGGGCTGGGACAGCGGCGTGGTGGTCAACGAGGAGTCCCGCGACAGCGCCAACGGACCCGGCAGGGCGGCGGTGATGAGCACGATCCTGCTGGTCTTGATCTACGTCGTGGTGGCCGTCGCGGCGCAGGCCTTCCACGGCCCCCACTTCCTCTCCAACAACTCCGAAGACATCCTCGGCGCGCTGGGCGGCAACGTGTTCGGCTCGCCCCTGGACAAGCTGCTGATCATCACCGTGCTGACCTCGGCCTCAGCCTCCACCCAGACAACGATTCTGCCCACCGCGCGGACCACGCTCTCCATGGCCCGCTTCGGCTCCATCCCCAAGGCCTTTGGCCGCATCCACCCCCGCTACCTGACCCCGGACATCTCGACCCTGGCGATGGGCGCGATCTCACTGGTCTGGACCCTGTTCATCATCAACGCCAGCACCAGCGTGCTGAGCGACGCGATCACCGGCCTCGGCTTCCAGATCGCCTTCTACTACGGGCTGACCGGGTTCGCCTGCACGGTCTACTACCGCCGGGAGATCTTCAAGAGCCTGCGCAACTTCGTGATGGTCGGGCTGGCGCCGCTGCTGGGTGGGGCGATGCTCACCTATATCTTCGTCAAAGCGCTGATCACCTACTCCAACCCGGCCGAAACGGAAACCGGCGTCGCCTTCCTCGGGGTCGGCGTGCCGGTGGCGATCGGCGTCGGGCTGATCCTGGTCGGAGTGCTGTTCATGGTCTGGGCGAACATCGCCTACCCGAAGTTCTTCAAGCGCAGGCCCGAGGTCGCGGATCCGGGGATCCTGGAGGGCACGGTGGTCGGCGAAGCCTCGGTGATGGCGGAGTGAGCGAGCGCGGGGGGAGAGGCGAATGAGCGAAATCATCGTTGGCTATGACGGGTCCGACTGCGGGCGGGCGGCGCTGGATGAGGCCTGCTCGCTGGCCAAGGCGCTGGAGGACAAGGTGGTGGTCGTCTTCGGCTACGCCCCGGGCGGCTACGGCGGGGGGGAGATCCCCTCCCATCGCGAGGCGGTCGAGGAACTGGGGGAGCAGATCACGGCGGAAGCGGCGGAGCGGGCCGAGCGAGCCGGCGTCGAGCACGAGGTCGTGCTGCTACCGCGCAAGGGCTATCACGCGGTGATCGAGACCGCCGATGAGCGCGGGGCGCGGATGATCGTCGTCGGCAGCTACGGCGACCCTCCGCTGAAGGGCGTGATCCTCGGCTCCACCCCGAACAAGCTGCTGCACCTCGCGGACCGGCCGGTACTGGTGGTGCCCGCCCGGAGGTAGGTGGGTGCGGTGTCCTTCCTCGGAGTGCTCCGCCGGCTACCTGCCGATGTGGAAGCCGATCAGCTCCGGCAGGCGGGCCAGGAGTGAGCTGATCGGGTCCGGCCGCCGGCCCGCCATCTCGGCCTCCTCCCGGCGCATGATCCCCCAGCGGATCGCCTCGCCCCCGAGCCAGTGGAGGGGCTCGGGGGGGACCCGGTGCAGGGCCGGATCGACGAAGGCCAGGCGCGAGGAGGGGTCGCGCCGGTCCAGGGCCAGCGAGGCCAGCGCCCTGCCAACCATCCGCGAGGGGCCGACGCCGTTGCCGGTGTAGCCGGCGGCGGCGAAGGCGCGACCCCCGCGCAGTGACACGACCAGCGGCAGGTGGGTGGGGGAGGCGTCGATCGGCCCTCCCCAGGCGTGGGTCAGGCGCCGCTCGCCGATCGCGGGAAAGTAGTCGCGCAGACGGGCGGCCGTGAGGGTGACGACCTCGGGGTCCACCTCGGCCCGGCCGCCAAGCCGGGCGCCCATCGCGATCCTGCCGCCTCCCCAGCCGAAGGCGATCCTCCCATCCGGGGTGGTGCGGAAGTAGTCGATCAGGGCACGGCTGTCGGTGATGCACTCCCCACCGGTCCAGCCGATCTCCCCCAGCAAGTCGGGCACCGGCTCGGTGAGGACGATGTGGGAGGAGGCGACGGTGAGCGCCCTGCGCAGCGGACCGCCCGGCGCCTTGGCCGCCGCCCCCACCGCCAGGATCGCCACCCCGGCGCGGATGACGCCGTCCGCGGTGCGGGCCTCGACTCCCTCCGGGCCGCCGCGCAGGCGCCCCACCGCGGAGTGCTCGAAGACCTCCACCCCCCCGGCCCGCAGCCGCCCGCGAAGGCCGAGCGCCAGGCGGGCGGGCTGAACCGTCGCCGCGCCGGGATAGAAGACCCCGCCGCGGAAGGCGGGCGAAGCGCAACGGGCGGCGACCTCGGCGGCAGAGAGCGGCTGGACGGCCTCAGCGGCGCCGAGCTCGCGGCAGGCCGCCACGCTCTCCTCCCAGAGATGGTCCTGGGCGGGCGCGGTGGAGACCTGGAGATAGCCGGCGCGGTGAAACCAGGCGTCAACCCCCTGCGCCTCGCAGAACTCCCCGATACCGGCGACGGCCTCCTCCGCGGCGCGGGCCACGGCGAGCGCCGCCGCGTCCCCCCAGCGCCGCCGCATGTTCGGCAGCGAGAACCACATCCCGTTGCAAAAGCCGCCGTTTCGCCCGCTCGGCCCCCGCCCACACAGATCGGCCTCCAGCAGCACCACCCGAGCATGGGGCTCCAGCGCTCGGATCTGCCAGGCGGCCCACATGCCGGTGAAGCCGCCGCCGACCACCACCACGTCGGCGTCGCGCTCCCCCACCAGAGGCGGCGCCGGCTCGATATCTCCAGTCTCCTGCAGCCAATATCCGTGGGCGGTGTGCTGCACGAAACGAGTGTGCCACGGCCCCCCGCCCCTCCCTACACTCGTCTGATCGCCACCTATGACCGGATCGCCGAGCTGCCGCTGGAGATCGAATCCTGCGACTTCGAGGGGCTCGATTTCACGATCGGCGACTTCGAACGACTGACCACGATCGTCAGGCTGCGCGGCGGCGGCCAGGAGGGGATCGGCGAGGACGTGACCTATGACCCGGTCGATCACCTCGCCCAGCAGGAGGCGGGGCCGCCCGCCGGCCTGGAGGGCAGCCGCAGCTTCGCCGCACTCTCCGAGTTACTCGGCGAGACCGACCTCTTCCCCGCCGCGGCGCCCGAGCGCGACGTCTCGCGCGAGTACCGGCGCTGGGCCTTCGAGTCCGCCGCACTGGACCTCGCGCTGCGCCAGGCCAACACCAACCTCGCCGCCGTCCTCGACCGCGAGCCGCGCCCGGTCAACTTCGTCTCCTCGATGCGCCTGGCGCGCTTCGGCGGCGAGGAGCGCTCCTCGATCGACCCCCTGCTCGCCCGCCTCGACGTCTACCCCAGCCTGCGCTTCAAGCTCGACCCGACCAACGACTGGGACGACGGGCTGATCGCGGCTCTGGCGGAGACCGGCGCGGTCGACTCGCTCGACCTGAAGGGCTTCTACAAAGGCACGCCGGTCGACGTGGAGACCGACCCCGATCTCTACGCCAAGCTGATCGAGTCCTTTCCCCACGCCTGGCTGGAGGACCCCGACGTGAACGGGGAGACCAGGCCGCTGCTCGACCCGGTCGCCGAGCGCGTCACCTGGGACGCCCCGATCCACTCGGTGACCGACATCGAGGCGATGCCCTGGGCGCCGCGGATGGTGAATATCAAGCCCTCGCGCTTCGGTCCGATCAGCAACCTGTTCGCCGCCTATGACTACTGCGATGAACGGGGCATCGGCGCCTATGGCGGCGGCCAGACCGAGCTGGGAGGGGGGCGCGGCCAGATCCAGTACCTGGCCTCGATCTTTCATCCCGAGACGCCCAACGACGTCGCCCCCTCCGGCTACAACGACCCCCAGCAGGCGACCCGTCCGGGCCTCCCGAGCAGCCCCCTGCAGCCGCGCCTGGCCCCGACCGGGTTCCGCTGGGAGGGGTAGGGTTGAGCCGAGGATGAGCTTCGCCAAGACCCTCAACCAGCAGGTGGCCAACGAGTTCGCGGCGCAGCAGCAATACGTCGCAATCGCCGTCCACTACGACTCCGAGACGCTGCCCCAGCTCGCCGCCTTCTTCTACCGCCAGGCGGTGGAGGAGCGAAATCACGCGATGATGATCACCCAGTACCTGCTCGACGCCGGCCACCCGATCGAGGTGCCGGGAGTGGAGGCTCCAAAGAGCGGCTTCCCCGACACCGTCGCCCCGGTGCGCCTGGCGCTCGAGCAGGAGAAGCGGGTCAGCGATCAGATCGCCAATCTGGCGCGCTTGGCGCGCGAGGAGGGCGACTATCAGGGTGAGCAGTTCCTGCAGTGGTTCATCAAGGAGCAGGTGGAGGAGGTCTCCAGCATCTCGGCCCTGTTGAAGATCGTCGAGCGGGCGAAGGACAACCCGCTGCTCGCCGAGGAGTACCTGGCGCGCGAGAGGGTGGGCGGGGAGGGCATCGACCCCACCGCCCCCGCGGCCGCCGGGGGCGCCCTCTAACTCAGCCACCCCGCCCGCTTGCGCATGCTCTTTAAGCGGCGGAACTCGGCGATGTCCTCGCGCAGGGCGGCCGGAGCCGGGGCGGGCAGGAAGCGCGCCGGCAGGGCCGACTCCGAGACCCCCTCCGCCTGGGCGCGAACCCGGTAGACGCGAGCGCCGCGGCGGGCGGTGAGCGCGGCGGGCGGGCCCCTGCCCTCCCAGAGCAAACCGGCGTAGTCATCCATGCCGTAACCGCCCGGCATCCCCTCGGCGACTGCGTCGAGGTAGGCAGCGCGGCGCTCGGGCTCGTTGTTGTAGTGGACGCAGAGGCTGCCGCCCAAAAGGCCCAGCCCGGCGGCGGGCGCCGGACGGCCCGAGGACTTGGTGATCCCGGCCTCAAACCAGCACATCGCCCCCGCGCTCTGCCCGGTAAGAACGATGCCCTGGCGCCAGGCGAGGCTGAGGATCGTCCCGATCTCGTGCGCCTCCCAGACGGCGAGCAGGTTGAGGAGGCTGCCGCCGCCGACGTAGACCAAGTCCTGGGAGAGGAGGTGGTCGCGCAGGGCCATCGGCCGGCGGCCGAGCCGAAACAGCGAGAGGTCGGAGGGCTCACACGGCCGCTCGCCGAAGGCGGCGTAGAAGCGGCCGATCTGCTCGGAGGTATCGCCGCTGGCCGTCGGCAGGATGCAGATCCGGGGCCGCCCGCCGGCGCGCTCGGTGGCCAGCCGCAGCAATAGCTCACAGACCGCCCGGTCGGGCGGTCGCGAGGTGAGGTCATGGCCGCCGAGGGCGAGGATCCGCCGCACGGGCGCCGCCTCCCCGGCCGCCACCTGAGGCTCGCGGAGCTCCGCGGTGGCGACCGCCATCAGGCGGCAACCACGGTAGAAAGTGCCTCAGGCGGTGAAGGCGGCGCGGCGGCGTCATCGCCCAGGAACGCGGTTTGGATCGGCGTCTCCACCACCCGCCCCTGCACCAGATCGAGTCGGTAGCCCAGGGCGTTCGGCCTGGAGGCGACGGCCCGGCTCAGCGAGGTGCCGGTGAAGTGCAGCGCGGCGCCGTCCCCGGCGGCGTATCCAGGTGGCATCCCCTGGCGCAGGAAGCCGTGGTAGGCGAGGCGGCGGCTCGACTCCGGCTCGTAATGGACGCAGTTGCTGAAAGGAAGCAATCCGAGCCCCTCGATCCGGCGCGGCCCGCCGTGGAAGCCGGTCACCGCCTCGGCGAACCAGCAAAGCGATCCGGCCGAGAGCCCGCAGAGGATGACGCCCGCCTCCCAGGCCTCGCGCAGGATGCGGTCTATCCCGTGCGCCCGCCAGACCCCGAGCAGGCTGACCACGCTGCCGCCGCCGACGTAGATCAGGTCCTGGGAGAGAAGGTGGTGGCGCAGGTCGGCGGGCCCCTGCTCGCGGCGGAAGAGGGAGAGGTGGCTGGATTCGCAGCGCTCGGCCGAAAAGGCGCGGTAGAAGCGCACGATGTAGTGGTCGGCGTCGCCGCTGGCCGAGGGCAGGAAGCAGACCCGCGGGCGCTCTGCCCCGGTGAGGCCCAGCACGTAGTCGTCAAGCAGCGGGTTGCCGGACTCCATCGAGAACCCGCCACCGCCGAAAGCAACGATCTGGCGGGGCGTTGTCTTCATTCTCAAATGGTCCCCAGGGGCGCTCGCTGAGTCCTTGGACAGCGGTCCGAAGTTCACACTCGCTCCCTCGCCCGCGTGTACAGTGGCGCGCATGCCGATTCCCAGGGTGCACAGCTCCACCGGTCGCCTGACCAACACGACCTACAGCAACCGCTACTTCACCGACGAGATCCCCGAGCACGACATCCCGAAGGGGTCGATGCCGGCGCGCGCCGCCTATCAGCTGATCCACGACGAGCTGAACCTCGACGGCAACCCGGCGCTGAACCTGGCCTCCTTCGTCACCACCTGGATGGAGCCGGAGGCCCAGACGCTGGCCACCGACACGCTTAACCGCAACTTCGTCGACCAGGACGAGTACCCCCAGACGCAGCAGATCCACCACCGGGTGGTCAGCATGATGGGCCGCCTCTTCAACGCCCCCGCCGATGAGGAGCCGGTCGGCACGGCGACGATCGGCTCCTCCGAGGCGATCATGCTCGGCCTGCTGGCCCACAAGTGGACCTGGCGCCAGCGTCGGGGCGACGAAAGCGCCAAGCCAAACGTCGTCTTCGGCTCCGACGTCCACACCTGCTGGGAGAAGTTCGCCCGCTACTTCGACGTCGAACAGCGGGTGATCCCGATCACCCCCGAGCGCCACATCATCGGCCCTGAGGAGGTGAAGGAGCAGATCGACGAGAACACGATCGCCGTGGGGGCGATCCTCGGCACCACCTTCACCGGACAGATCGACGAAATCGAGGGGATCGACGAGCTGCTGCGCCAGATCAAGGAGGAGAAGGGCTGGGATATCCCGATCCACGTCGACGGCGCCAGCGGCGGCTTCATCGCCCCCTTCTCCTACCCGGAGGTGAAGTGGGACTTCCGGCTCGCGCAGGTGCGCTCGATCAACGTCTCCAACCACAAGTTCGGGCTGGTCTACCCGGGGATGGGCTCGGTGCTGTTCC
>Ga0307373_10003607_pt1 | contig 26777 bp, 26 predicted proteins | sample OX2MG_FD_202534 | JGI IMG/M metagenome (GOLD analysis project Ga0307373, IMG submission 202534) | Soil microbial communities from Risofladan, Vaasa, Finland - OX-2 | ecosystem: Environmental > Terrestrial > Soil > Coastal area > Acid sulfate soil | place: Finland: Risofladan, Vaasa | collected...
CGAGAGAACCGGAGTAAAAGTGCTTGGGATGAGAATCCGTTATCGTCCAGGATGCGCCACCATCGGTACTGAGATACAGTTTCCCAATATTATCGGTTGGCTCATAAATTTGTTCGTCAACGAGATACAGCCGTTTTGGATCGCACGAATCGGCGGCGAGGGTGTAAGAATCGCCGTCGACTGTGCCGGACATCGGAGTCCATGATGCGCCGAGGTCGTTGGAAGATAGCACGCTGCCCAAATAGGGATTCGACGAGATGATGGAAGTTTGAACATAAATGGTCCCGTCCTTCGCAACCGCGAAGGAGCGGCAATCATTCTTATTTATAATGTTTTTTGGGGTCCAAGTTACCCCCCTATCGACGCTCGTGTAAAAAATGCCGGAGGGATCGAGCGCGTACATTACGGACGCGGAACTATTAAACCCAACTTTCCAAAAGGCGCCCTTCGGAATGACGTTTTGCCAGGTATTCCCGCCATCGGAGGTATGAAACAGCCCATCCTTCTGGGTGCTGACCAATCCATTCAATTGGTCGAAGAAGGCGATGTCACTGATGGTATTAAAGTTCCCAGACGATTGCCACGTTTTTCCGGAATCGGTGGAGCAAAATAAATCGTCCCTTCCTGCCCAAACGATACCCGCCCGATATTGCATGGCACCACCTAAAATAGTCCCCGTCACCAAATTCGGCGCGACGTTTTTCCATTGCGCGGTTGCGGTCGCAGCAAGGAGCAGCGCGAAAAGAACAAGTAGTGACTGACGGGAGTAGTCCCTCATAATCGGAGAACACTTAAAACCGCGCGAAGTTACGACTCTACGCACCCCAATATACGAAGTTTTCTTGCTACCTGAACGAAAACCCCATGGCAACTCAGGGCAGAATCGCGCGGCGCTCGAACAATGTGCCTTTCACCTTATCGAACATGATCGGCCCGCGACCGCGCGCGTAAAAGATTACCCAGTAGGGTTTGGTGGAGTCGGCGGAGAAATCGGCGAGCTCGTGCGCGTAGCGAATAACAAGGACATCGGGATAGGAAACACCATTCACATTAAGCGTATCGAGCCGTTCAAGAAGGCGCGCCTCAACCGGGAAGGGCTTTTCATTTGGGGAACTATATCTACCAATGGTCCCCGCGCGCCAGGAAGAATCGACGAGTGGATTCGATCGAAGCAATACGACTCCGCCGGGATGTCGTGGCAGCGGCGCGTTCGTGTCTCCCTCGATGAAGTACGTGTACGGATCGAGGTCGATCAGCGAGCTGTCGATAAAGCCCTCGGCAACAACGCTGTCTGCCGAAACGCGGCAAACGAGCGTTGTCTGGAACGCGCCGCTCGGATTCGAATCGTCCGCAAGCAGCACGCCGCCGGAATCGCGCGTGGTAATAATATCGGAGTTGAGCGTCTCTGTTGTGCCGGCCGTCCAGAAATATTCGGCCATACTTGTTACGGGAACGGAATTAAGCGGCGCGGTCAGGTTCTGCGCGCAGCCGGCAGCGAAAAAGGCAAGAATAACGACAAGTCGTTTCATGCGATCAGGGATGGAACGTTACTCCCAGCGAAAAACCGAGCGACTGAGATGGATATAATTTACTTGTCACCGATTGAACGGACGAACCGGAGACATTTGAATTCCCTTGTGGCGGCGACGCCTCGATCGGATTCGCGCTCGTGACCCACGCAGCTTGATACGAAAACGATGCGCGAAGACCGAACGCGTCGTTAAAGCTATAGATTGCGGCTCCCTCGCCGAGAATGGTTGGCGAAAATCCACTTAGGAAAATATCGCCCGCGGCCGCGGTGAAGGAATACTGGAGACGCTCGCCCGGATTTGGCGTATAGGTTGCCGCCGCGCAGGCCCACGGCGCGAAGGGACCGAGCAGCGCCGTTTCGGTTACCTCACTTGTGAGATGGGGATAACTGCCTGATTTCGTCACGAGATGCAGGACCTGCTGCTCCTGAACAAATTGCGCATCGCCTGCGCGCAGGCCGAATGCCATCCACGGGGATGTTTCAAAATCGATCCCAAATTCCATTCCTTCGCTCATAACATTCGTTTGCCAGAGGCCATAGCGCTTCACGACTTCCGAGGGGTTGGTCTGCGGCGCAAGCCGGGTGGAACGAATATCCTCCGCGACAAACACGCGAACGGGGGTGTAACTATTCTCCTGCGCCGGGTTCGCGAAAATCGGAATAGCACCCGCGGCATGAAACATGGCGGGCGGCTGGGAAACCTCTATCGCGCGAAGCGCTAAGGCCGCAGGCGGGGCAGGTTCAGCAAATGTGGGTTGTTGAGTTGCGAAACGCTCCTTCACCGCTACGTTCTGTGGGAGAGTTATCTTTTGAAATTTCGTGGAATGGGTCGTATGAGTCCAATCGGACGCATGAGTCTTCCCGGAAATGGCAATGTGCGGTGCTGTGCTGGCGCGAGCAACATTCGCAATGGGCGATGAAATATTTTGCGGAGTCTTCCCGGAAACGGACGGTCCATCGGTAGTAGCTGGTTGCGATGAGAATTTCTGTGAAACAGGCCCTCTCAGTCCACTTTGACCACCACGGACCGCAAACCAAACCCCGCCGGCCAGCAGCGCGGCAAGAAGCACCAGGAGCGCATTCATTCGGAACGAAGGAAGTTCCCACAGCCACGCCAGCGCGCGCTTGCGGCGCTTTTCGGGCATGGCGAGATACGGCAGCTTGAGTGCAAGCACCGGCACTTTCGAAGCAAGTTCCCGCTGGAGCGCGAGCGGAGCGCCGATGGGCTTCGCGGCAAGCGCGTAGAGTGAGCCAAGGCGGACGTGCGCGTCGAAAAGAGCGCGTGCTGGCGTGGACGCCTGCGTCTCGCGAAGCACGTCCTCCCGCTCTTCGCCGGAAAGCGAGTCATCGAGATACGCTAAGATTTTTTCTTCGAACGTTGCCACGGTAGTAATGCTATCTGTTAAGTGCTAAAGTGCTGAGCTGGAATATCCTCATCGTTAACCAAATCCGACAGTTGTTCGCGCATGGCAAGCTTGGCCCGGTAGATCCGCTGCCGAACGGCGCCATGCGTGATGTGTAATTGTTCCGCAATTTCCTGATACGAAAGCCCATCCATTTCGCGGAGCACGAAGGGTTCCCGAATCTCGATCGGCAGTCCGAGGATCGCGCCTTCGACGCGCGCGCGAAGCGTCGATTGTTCCTCGCGGAATTCCGGAGCGAGCGTGCGGTCGCTCGATGCCACTTCCGCTGCGTCATCCAGCCCAACGAGCGTTCGACGGCGCCGGTGATTGAGGAAGGTTGTCCGTACAATCGTATAAAGCCAGCCGAGCACATTCGTCCCTTCGCGGAATGTATGTGCCTTGCGATAGACTTTTATAAATGTCTCCTGGAAGACATCACTCGCAAGGTCGCGATCTCCTCCCGCAAGCCGAAGCGCGAAGGTAAAGACTTCCGCCTGCCGGCGCAAATAAAGCTCGACGTAGCCATCCTCATCGCCATGCTGAAACCGCTCCAGAAGCTCGAAGTCGGTCACTTCTTTCGGCGGGCGGACCATGTTGATTTTTTCATTCGCCGGAATATCGGCTGTGTGCTCCGCAACCTGCACACTCGCTGTCCGCGCGTTTTCCTTCGTATCAATCGGATGCAAGAGGGCTGCGGCCGAAGCATAGCGTGCGCCAGAAGCGAGGCGCGCTCCGCTCATCCGTGCCCGTTTCAGGCTCAGCGATCCGATTGACATCAGAATGTAAACACTATTCATCGCAAAGAGTCACATTCAGAAGGTAGTTGTCCTACGGAATGTTCCTTCTCTCGCGAAACAAGGGTTTAGGAATTCTTTCCAGCGCGAAGTGTTCATACGCCTCTTCCATATTAAGAATCAAGATCATCAATGTTCACGATACTCACAGTTCTCATCATTCTGGTTTGCATTGTAATGTCGCTGGTCGTGCTGGCGCAATCCTCGAAAGGGGATGGGCTTTCCGGCACGCTTGGCGGGCCTGGCTCGGTCGGCGCCGTGTTTGGCGTGCGCCGGGCATCGGATTTTCTTCAAAAGACGACGATTTGGCTCGGCGGAGCATTCGTGGTGCTCTGCATTATTGCGAATTTATTTTTCCTTCCCACGGAAGGCAGCAGTCCGAGCGCGGTGCAAGGTGGCCAGGCTCCAGTGCCCGCTGCCCAGCAAGCTCCGCCGCCAGTTCGTTCATCGGCGCCTGCCGCGCCGCCCTCCAATGCCGGCGGCCAGCCCGGAACGGGGCAGACAAGTCCGGATAATTCGCCCATGCCGCCAAGATAGGAACACGAACCTGGATTACTCGGATTAGATGGATTTACAGGATTACTTTCGGGAACTTAACCTTCGTGAAAATAATCAATGTTGTTCGAAATTGACCGGTTTGGGCAGGCATCTGAGTTGATTTCAATATTTTATACCAGACTTATATTTAATTCTTCGACGTTAGGAGTCTGTGAAATCGCCGTGCCTGAGAAATCGCATTTTTTTTATGATTCAGAGCACTACAAAATAGAGTTTTCGATAGTAATCCTGAAAATCCATCCAAGCCGCGTAATCCAGCTTCAATCCGCGTAATCCAGGTTCTCTGATGAAAGTAGAATTCTATAAACACTCGCTTGGCGAGGAGGAGATCGCGTCGCTCGCCGAGGTCGTTCACTCCACGTTTCTCACCACCGGCCCGAAGACGAAGCAGTTCGAGGCCGAGTTCGCCGCAATGATGCGCGCGAAATATTGCGTGGGCGTCACGAGCTGGACGATGGGCGGCTTTATTGCGCTTAAAGCGCTCGGCATTGGGCATGGCGATGAAGTCATCACCACGCCGATGACCTTCATGGCGACCGGCAACATTATCATCGAATGCGGCGCCACGCCGGTTTTTGTCGATGTCGAACCGGAGACGGGAAATATATCCTGCGATGAAATAGAAAAAGCGATCACGCCGCGCACGAAGGCGATCCTGCCCGTCCATCTTTATGGGCAAATGTGCGACATGCGCAGGATGCGGGAAATTGCGCGCAAGTATCATCTGGCTATCGTCGAAGATTCCGCGCATTGCGTGGAAGGCGAACGCGATGGATTGAAACCGGGAGAGGCTTCTGACATGGCCGTCTTCAGTTTTTACGCGACAAAGAATTTAGCATCCGGGGAAGGCGGCGCGATTACGACGAATGATGAGGAACTTTACGAGAAATTACTGATGCTGCGCCTGCACGGAATGAACAAATCTGCCGCCGACCGGTATTCCGCGCGCTTCAAGCATTACGATATGGAAGTGCTTGGCTACAAGTGCAATATGTTCGACTTGCAGGCAGCAATGCTTTTGCCGCAGCTTCCACGCCTTCCGGAGTGCCTCGCGCGGCGCGAATATATTTGCCAGTGGTATGAAGCCGCGTTCCGCGATGCCGAAGGGATTGCGTTCCCATCTGTGTTGCCGGGTTCCATCTCCGCGCGGCATTTATTTACGATTTGGGTCGATCCCAAAATCCGAGATGCTGTTCTTGGCGATTTGCAAGACCGGGGCATTGGCGTCGCCGTAAACTTCCGTTCGATCAACCGGCTCACCTATTACCGCGAACACTTTGCAATGCCCGAGGGAACCTTCCCCGTCGCCGAGCGCATCGGCGATTCGACGATCACGCTTCCACTTTACACTAAGCTGACGGATAAAGAAATTGAGTACGTCATCGAGCAGACGCTGGAATCGGTTCGGCAACTCACGCGCGAAGAAGCAATGGCCTAAATGGCGATATTGTCTGAACCTTGATTTGGGGAGATTGTTAAAATTCTTTAGATAGAATCTGAGGCTTGAATTATCGCAAACCTAAATCCTTTTAATCTCGAAAATCGCTCCAAATCAAGGCTCAGACAATTATCGAGATGCTCGATCAAAGCGTCAGGAAAGACATCTTCGCTCTCGCTGCTCTCGCCCTCGGGACCGCGGGAATTTTTCTCGGCGCCTGCGCGGTGTTTCATTTCCCGGCGGCGGCTGGCGTTGACGTTCTCTGGTTAGCTGGCCTTACGCTGCTGCCGGGCACGCTCGTGGTGCTGATATTGCGGCAACTATTCTCTCTCGAACTCGAGGCGCATGAGATTCTCTCCTTAGGCAGCGCGGTCGGGTTTGGTATTCCTCCGCTTCTGCTCGGGGCATTGCATCTATTCGGGTTGCACCATGCCGAGACCGCTTATTATTCGATTCGCGTTGCCATTACGGTCACGGTCCTTGTCCTGATGGTGCTGCGCAAGCTTCGGCTTGGTTTCGATGGACAGCTTCGGGCGATCAATGATTTGTGGATCTTCACCATCGGCACGCTGCTCTTTTTTGCGGTCTATAATCTCCACCAATTTTATTATGGGATGGATGGGTCCATTGTGACTCATGGGCTATTCGGTGTCGATCTTCCTTTTTTGGCAGGTGAAGTTCATGGGATTCAGAATTTTGGTTCACTTCGTGATTTGCACCAGTTGGCGCAGCCCTGGCATTACCACGATTGGACCTATCAGCTTCTGGCCCTTCTTCCACGCGCGCGGACGCTCCCGGCGCTTACCCTGGCCGCGCCGCTTGTTGGATACACTCTGCTCGCATTTTCACTATTCGCACTCGTGCTTCGCTTTACGCGAAGCAAATACGTTGCTTATATTTCAGTGGCACTTTGGTTTCTCGTGAGTGGACTGGAAGGCGGCGAGATAAGCAGTTATGCGTTAAGCCCGTCCTTCGTGTTTGGCAGCATGATTTTTTTGAACGTGCTGCTGGCGCTCGATCTTCGCAGAAAGGAACCGCTGCGGAGAAACCAATGGTTTTTTTCGGCGCTGTTGCTGTACCTTCTAATTGAGCTTTCACAGACGAAGCTATCGACCTTCTTAGTAATCGCGGGGGGGATGGGACTGATGGGATTCATCGGACTGATGCGTCGGGGAGGGAGGCGGCTTGGATTAGAAGCGATCATTATCGCGGGGCTGGCAATAGGCATTGTGGTGTGGCAAACTTTGGCACCGAATGCGCTGATGCCTTCGGGCGATTTCCTTATTGGCGCGCCGCTTCTTGGCTATGCAAATCATCTCGCGGCGATGCTTCATGTCCCGGTTTCTTCACTGAATCCGGTTTCGCGTGGCCTCCATTTGCATTGGCAAATCTTGCTTATTATTCCCTTTTTTATTTTCCATTTCCTCCGCTTTGCCGCCCTCGATCCGAAAGTTCTTTCGGCGATTATCATTCTTTTGGTTTTTCGCAAAACGCTATGGCAGGAATTTCCGGAAATGGTTTTGCTGTTCGTCCTACTCATTCCACTGGGATTTCTGCTTCCGGTGCTTTACTCCCCGGCGTGGTATCCGCTGGCGCTCTCGTTTTATGCGCCGCTCGTAAGCGTGCAGGCGGCGTTCCTGCTGACGGCGATAGGGTTTGGCATACTTGCCCAGCAACCAATCAGCCGGGGCAAGAAGGCAGGTCTGGGACTTGTCGGGCTGATTTTTCTAATCGGAATTGCTTTGCAAGGCCACACAATTATGAAAGCGGACACGTCCACTGCGTCCACCATTCCGTCCACGCTGGTCGAAGCGATGAATTACCTGGCGCAACATTCTAACGATAGCGACATCCTTGCAACCCGCAGTTTCGACTTCGACAAGGCGAAGGACGAATCCTATTATTGGTACAGCGCACTTTCTGGCCGGACAATCGTTTCGGAAGGAGCTAAATATGGTTCTCTGCTGGCCGCCGTGGCGGATACCAATTCCGAGAAGGGGCTTCATCCGGTTTCCGCAGCGCGACAGTTGCTTCTGGCGCGGCGCGCGTTGCTCGACACGATCTTTACCTCGCGCGATTCGGCGAATGTTAAAGCTGCGACTGCCAAAATGGGAGTAACGTTTGTTCTCGAAGATGCAACCGTTTTTCCTGACCGCTCAAACGAATATCAGAGCAAGATCGGGAGGATCGTTTTTGCGAACAAAGGAGACACTATTTGGGAAGTCCAATGATTTAGCGGGGTACTCCATTCAATAAAAGCGGCTCCCTTTAGGAATAATAATGGTTTTCCTACCATGGCTTCCGGACTTCGCATCGTTTTTTTCGGCACGCCGGAATTCGCGGCATTTATTTTGCGCGAACTCGCGCGGCATGGGGAGCATATCGCCGCCGTTGTGACGACGCCGGATAAACCACAGGGCCGAGGAAAAAAGATAAAACCAAGCGCGGTAAAAGAGGCTGCGGCAGAGCTTGGCATTCCCGTACTGACGCCGGAAAAGCATCGCGATCCAGAGTTCCTCGCTGCACTCCGAGCATTCAATGCCGATGTGTTCGTCGTGGTCGCATACAAGATACTTCCCAAAGAAGTATTTTCGATTCCGCGCCTCGGCTCGTTCAATATTCATGCGTCGCTTCTGCCAACATATCGAGGCGCGGCGCCGATTAACTGGGCGATCATTCGCGGCGAGAAGGAAACTGGCATCACAACGTTCCTGCTCGATGAGAAAGTCGATACTGGGCAAATGCTGATCGCGAAATCCATCCCCATTGGCCCGGATGAAACCGCTGGGGAACTACACGACCGGCTAATGGCTCTGGGTGCGGAGGCCGCGCTCGAAACTTTGCAGGGAATGGCGCCGGGAACACTCCATCCCTCGCCACAACCGAACGAAGGAGCGACCTCAGCCCCGAAGTTGTTTCCAAAAGACGGTGAAATCGACTTTCATAAACCCGCGCGAGACATTCACAATTTTATCCGCGGACTATCGCCGCATCCCGGCGCCACAGTAATTTTGCATGGCGTGAGACTGAAGATTCTTCGAAGCAGACTACCGCATGATGTACCAACAAATTTGCAACCGGGCGCGTTTGGAATCTCAAGCGATGCGAAACGGCTTTTTGCCGGCACGCGTGATGATGTAATTGAAATACTCGAACTCCAACGTGAAGGCAAGCGAGCAATGTGCGCTGAAGAATTTCTTCGCGGGAACCGGAGTCTTTTCTCAACTTAGCACTTAGCACTACTTACCCATGCTTCCTCTCAAAGATTACCCCTTTGCCGCACGGCCAATGATCGTGGCACATCGCGGCGATACTTCGTTTGGCGCGGCCGGCAACAGCGTCGAGGCGATCGTCTCGGCGCTTATTTCCGGCGCGGACATGATCGAAGTCGATGTCCAGTGGTCGGCGGATGAAGAATTCGTTTGTTATCACGATGAAGGACACCCCTCGATGCCGGAACCAATTTATCTCTCGACCTTTCGCGAGCTAAAGGCGCACGGCGTGGCCTCGCTGGTAGAAATCCTGACGCTCGGCAAGGGGAAGATTTATTTCAATCTCGAAATCAAGGAGTACTCCGCGCGCGATCCGAGGCGATTTATGCATGCGCTCATCCATCTCCTCACGGAGCTTGGGCTTGATGCGGAAGTGCTGCTCTCTTCCTTCCGGCCCGATTATCTTCGCGAAGCGGGATGGACTATCCCGACCTGCATCATTCATCCCGACGAAGCGATGCGAGAACTCTTCACCTTTCGCGCGTATAGCGAACCGATTGTGCTGGATCGTCCGCTTGCGAGCTATCTTCCTTTCGAGTTGATGGAAATTTCACACGCAACCGGATATGCCTGTCAAATTTTCGAGCTTACGCCGGATGCGCTTGCCGACATCGAGAAGCGCAATATTTTCCTGGGCGTTTATACGATCACTTCGGAACTCGAATTCGATGAAGCGGTCGCACGCGGCGCGCGGGCGCTGGTGTGTGAAAATCCCCGGGGGTTTGCGGGGTTGAGAAACAAGCGGTTTCCCGCGATGGAAACGATGCCTCGCGCATAGGCGATGTCACAGCCTCACACGAATCGTCTCGCGCGAGAGAAATCGCTGTATCTACAGCAGCATGCACACAATCCCGTCGAGTGGTTCCCATGGGGCGAAGAAGCGTTTGAAAAAGCGCGCGCGGAAGAGAAGCCGATTTTCCTTTCCGTCGGATACAGCACCTGCCATTGGTGTCATGTAATGGAGCGCGAAAGCTTCGAGGATGAAGCGGTTGCGGATACCCTGAATGAGTTTTTCGTCTCGATCAAAGTCGATCGCGAGGAGCGGCCGGATGTGGATGCCATCTATATGTCCGCATTGCAGGCGATGACAGGCTCCGGTGGCTGGCCGATGTCTGTTTTTCTCACGCCTCAGCTCAAGCCATTCTTTGCTGGAACGTATTTTCCGCCCTATCCCGCGCATGGCCGGCCAAGTTTTTCGCAACTCATTCAACGCATTCACGAACTGTGGGTCAGCGACCATGATGCCCTTGTTGAATCGGGCGAGCATATTACGGAGTCGCTTCGACAACTGGAGGGGCGGGCTGGAAGCACCGACCTACGCGCGGCCATCGAAGTGACCTACCGCTTTTTCGAGCAAGCGTTTGACCGCGCCGAAGGCGGCTTCGGTGGCGCGCCAAAATTTCCGAGGCCGGTGCAATTCGATTTTCTTTTTAACCATTTCAGTGCGTTTGGAAATCAGAATGCGCACGACATGGCATTGCATACACTCCGCAAAATGGCGATGGGAGGAATGCACGATCACTTAGGCGGCGGGTTCCACCGCTATTCCGTCGATCGATACTGGCGCATTTCGCATTTCGAGAAAATGTTGTACGACCAGGCTCAGCTCGTTCATTCCTATCTCGATGCCTGGCAAATTACCGGCGACGCATTTTTTAGCGATGTCGCGCGCGACATTTGCGAATATGTACTGCGCGACATGACCCATCCCGAAGGCGGATTCTTCAGCGCCGAAGATGCGGACTCCGAAGGCGAAGAAGGGAAGTTCTATGTCTGGACTCTGGCGGAAATTGAAGAAGTACTCGGCGAAGATGCGGCCGCTTTTGCTAAATATTTTGGCATCACGAAAGAAGGAAATTTTGAACAAGACAAAAATGTCCTCTATATTGCAGAGCCGTCCACTACGTCGCTAAATGCGAAGCTGCTTAAAATTCGGACAAAACGCATTCGCCCTCTGCGGGACGAAAAAATTCTCACTTCCTGGAACGGCCTCATGCTTGGCGCGATGGCCCGGGCCGGCGATCTTTTGGAAGAGCCGCGCTTCCTCGAAGCAGCACGGAGAGCGGGAGAATTTTTGTGGAACAAACTGCGCCCCAGTGGAACGCTCCTTCACCGCTGGCGCGATGTGGACGAGCATTCGCCCGCCGAAGCTCGCTTCGCCGCGGGCCTCGATGATTTCGCATTTCTTATCCAGGGCTATCTTGATTTATACGAAGCGACGTTCGACATTCAATGGCTTCACCGCGCCATGAAACTTCAGGAGGAGCAAGATAGCGCGCTCTATGATATAGGCGAGGGCGGATATTTCAACACCCGTGAAGCGCCCGATCTCATTCTTCGAATGAAAAACGAGTATGACGGCGCGGAGCCAAGCGGGAACTCTGTATCAGTGCGGAATTTATTTCGACTGGCGGCCTTCACTGAAAACGAGAAATATGAAGCGCGGGCCGAAGAAATCTTGCGCTTCTTTCTGAATCGAGTTGGCGATCATCCGTTCGTTATGCCGGCTCTCATGGCTGCCGCGTTTTGGTTGCTTCGAAGCCCGATGCAAATCGTATTTGCTGGCGAGAATATTGTTCCACTAAAGCGAATTGCAAATTCAAAATATCTTCCAGTAAGTGTAAAAATGCTCGTCTCGCAGTCGGTTGGTGAATTCGCGAAATCATTGGTGCCTCTGGATGGTAAGGCTACGGCTTATGTCTGCCATGATTTCACATGTGAGCTGCCGGTGAACACTCTGTTGGAATTAAAGCGGCTTCTTGCTCATGGCGCAACTCCGGCGGGGTGAACGCGATAGAGTCGGAGGGTATCGAGACCTTGCCGATTGAGTTCGCCCAGGCTTGCATCATAGTTGCGGCCATCATCATAAAAGAATCCCAATGCGGAATCGCGGACTTCGCCGATGGAATCGAGCACGCGCGGCAGGAGTGCCCGGCCCGGTTCGAACGGAGAACTGACCGGACTCGATCTAAGAATAACATAGTCGATCTTATTCGAAAGGAGTTTTCGAATCAGCGCGCCCGCTTCAGGCAGGGGTTGGAACATATCGAGCGTTAGCACTTCGCGCGAAGTATCGGGAAGCGCGCGGTCCAAGCCGGCGACATCGAGAAGGATGCGGCTTTTGCGCGGCGTCTCATTCAGGAATTTTGCAAGGGTAGTGGATTGATCGCGTGCAATCATAGCGCCCAACACATTTGTTGGAATAACATGTGCGGCGCCAAACGCAACCCCAATAGCAAGAACAAGGACTGCGCTCGCTTCGCCACACCATCGTTTCTGAAATTTGCTCCACGACTGAAGAATAATAGCTCCTCCAATAGCAAGCAGCGGAACGATATGAAAGAGATAGTAGGGCCGGCTACCTTCCGCGAGCAGCCAGACAAGAATACAAAGGATCATACACAAAAGAAAGAATCGCTGTGCGTGCATCGAACCCCGTCCAAGATGTCCAACCCGTCCACTGCGTCCAATGCTCAATCTCATGGCAATTGCAAGAATGATTGAAACACCAATAACGATTAGAATTCCCGGCGCATCCGCTTGAAAAAGATGGAACCGCTCGATCAAATTGGAAAGCTGAACGTTTCTCGAAAAGGGACGGAGAATAGGAATTTGGTTGAGCACAAAGCTGTAACTTCCCTCGGTGCCGCCGCGCCCAAAAAGCGAGAACTCGCCCGCGCCAGTAAAATATACCACCGAAAGAATTACCGCACCCACGGAAGAACCCGCGACCCATGCCCATGCGAACGCTTGCCGCTTCCAAACGCGATGCTGATAAAGAAATACGAACGACGCCGCCAGTCCAAGCAGCAATAGATGCCGAGAAAAACAAATCGCGGCCGCGCCAATAATTCCAGCAAAGAACATTCGAACGGGAGTGAGGTTTTCTTGCTGCGAGAGATAATAGCTAAACCAAATCAGCGTGAGACCCGTCAGCAAATCATACCGCGCGGAGTGCGTGGCCCACACAAATCCCTGGCTTGCAACCATGAGCAGAACCGAGGCAGCCGCGAGCAGGGGAGAGACGCGAAGTTTCCGAAGAATAAAATAAATGCTCGCAATCAGCAGGAGCGCGAGGAGGGCGGTGACCGTCCGGCCAACGCAAACATAATCATGCGCGGGATAAAAGAGGTTGCCGCTCGCGCCATAGATCAGCGCATCGACCCACATGCTTCCCGCAAGGACACCATCGGTGCGCTGTGCGCCGCCGAACGATTCTGGATAGGACATGACGCCGTGCGACGCCTGCTCACCAAATTCGCGCATGAGCCACGTCTCGTCGCCGCCCCAACGAACCGAATCGTAAACCGGAACCGTATAAAGCGTGCGAAGCTGAAGCGCGAAGAGGACGAGGGCGCCAGCCAGGATGGCATACGCGGCGATAGTACGTAAAAGCGGTGCCCGGCTATTGTTCTCTTGCATCCTTCGGAATGATCATGCCGTCTCCATTCGTTCCATCAACTCCTGAAACTCCGCCCGCATCGTGGGCGGTCCTTCCCGCAGCCCATCCAGATCGGGGTCCATCCGGAATATCTCAATACCCGCGAATCCCGCCGCGACCGAACGCCGTAGCATCTCCAGCGCATGCGCCGTATCGTTCATACTGGCATAGAGGCAGGCGATGTTGTAGAGAGAGAATCCGTCGAGCGTCTCCTTTTCAAGGAGCGGAGCGAGGGCTTCGACCGCACGCTCCATATAGCCAGCATAACGGAGCAGGTTTGCATAGTGAACTCTCGCATTTTCATCGTCGGGCACGAGGCGCAGCCGCCGCTCGAAATGCGGAAGCGCCAAGCGGGACCATTTCTCTACTCGCGCCGTGTCGTGAGCCTTGTCCGAGTTGATGACAAGATTGAAATAAGCTGTAAGATCGTCCTGCTTCAGTTCGATCGATTTTTCATAGGGTGCGAGAGCAAGAGCGGGCTGGTTTACACCTGCATAAAAGAATCCGAGACAGAAATGACTATTGGAATCCTGCGGCGCGCGCCGGACATATTCGTTCGCAGCTGCTTCTGCCTCACTTAACCTTCCCTGAAGGAGATATACAAAGGAGCGCGTATCATAAGCACTACATAGATCTGGCTTGACAACGAAAGCCCGATCTGCAAGCTGTTCAGCTTCGTTTAGCAGATTCGGATCGCGGTCGTAAGAGCGGTACAACGCTGCAAGCGAATGAGCCTTCAAATGGAGCGCATTCGCATAATTTGGATCCAGCTCGATAGCGAGCGTTAACTGTTGTATGGAGAGACGATGCCCTTCGCGGGTACTTCGTGAAGAATACTCGTACGCCTTGAGATATAGCTCGTATGCCTCGGCATTCTCCGTGCCGCGCTTGGCAAGCTTTTTCTTTTCGTCCTGGGCAAGATGCACTTTCAGCCCTTCGACCACTTTTTCTGCAACTTGTTCCTGAATGTCGAATACATCGTTCATCGTCCCTTTCATCGAGTCCTGCCATAAATGGTCGCCTGTTTCGATGTCTAAAAGAGAGGATGTGATTTTTATTTGGTCTCCGAATTTACGGACTTGCCCTTCGATGAAATATCGGATATTCATCTCTTTGGCATAGTTCGGCAGCGACCCCTGATAGCGCTTGTAATCTTTCGTCGCTTGATGATCGGATACGCGAAGTGCCTTGAGCGGCGAAAGCGCGTTGATAAGCTCGGCGGCGATGCCATCGGCAAACCACGCATTATCGGCCGTCGGCGAGAGGTCTTCGAAGGGAAGGATCATTAAGCTTTTCCGCTCATCGGTCTCGTGAACGAGCTTGATGGATGGCGCTTGCGTTGCTTCGAGTCCGAGCTTGCCGAGTGCGCGGATGATGGCGTCTATATTCGTCATGGACGATCGCTGAATACCGGCAAGCGCATACTGTATACTTTTCGAAAGCTCGACCGGTTCGAGATCGAGTGGAAGTATTTTCTTCCGTTTTTCCGAAGCAAGGGACACCTCCTTGACCACGTTCGGCGATACGATCGATGCGGGACTGAGCATCACTATAAACGCTTTACAAGCATCGATGGCATCCACAATGGACTCCGACCAGCTTGCGGCCGCCTCGATGCCGGATCTATCGATCCACACAGAAAGGCCGGCCGAACCCAGCAACTCGATCAGTTGATAGGCTTGCGCGCGGTCCTGCGAGGAGTAGGAGATGAAAATATCAGACATGCATTTGTAGCGGCACCCAGTTCAGGGTACGGCGAAATTAGCGATGAAGGAACATTCGCCGCGGGTTAAAAGTCACGGCTACAAAAGTATCTCCTTTTTTAAAATAATCTTTGCCAACCCCTTGACATTGCCGTTTTTATTCCGTAGGTTTATGGATGCTGTGATGGGCACCTGCCACCAGAGGTATATGTAGTAAGAGTACTGAAAATTAGAATTGCTGAATTTTGATGAAAAAGGGCATAGTTCATGAAGTACAAACGCGTGCGCGCACAGCGGGCACCTGTGGGCCATAAGAAAGCTACCTGGTATCGCGCATTTAGAGTGAGCACCGACGCCGGAACCGAACGTTCGCCGGATTGACTTTTGACTACGACAAATGCCCGCGACGCTAACCGAACAAACGAACTACCAGCGCTATCTTTCGACGAAGTATTTTCCTTCGCTCGATGGGCTGCGGGCGATCAGTATTCTGGCGGTGATCTGGTATCACGATCCGCTCCTGCGGCTCATTTGGCGGACTGGCTTTCTCGGCGTCCATCTCTTTTTTGTCATTAGCGGGTTTCTGATTACTACACTGCTTTTGCGGGAGAAATCGGAATTCGGGCGGATTTCGCTGAAGAATTTTTATATCCGCCGAACGCTCAGAATTTTTCCGGCCTATTATCTTACCTTAGGTCTGTTTCTCCTCGCGTGCCTTACCTTTACCGAATTTAAGGGTGAAACGCTTGCGATTTATTTGCATAATTTGCCATCGTTTCTCACATATACATCCAATTGGTTCGTCTTTCCGGGTGGATTGTCTCCGGCTAATCCGAGCGGCCGCGTCGTGTTTGTCGCGGCCTGGTCGCTGGCGACGGAGGAGCAATTTTATTTATTCTGGCCGGGGATCGTGGCGATGACGCGCCATTGGTTTACGCCGGTCATCGTTATGATCGGACTCATCGCAGCCAACGAGATTGTTAAACTCTTCGCCGGATATTCCTTCTTTCTCACTGGCTATCCGCTGGCGATTCTTATCATCAATAGCCTCTCAACTGCGATTTGCCTGGGCTGCCTTGCCGCCTACACGTTGCATAACAAACGGAGCTTTGCCGTCGCATGGCGCATGCTGGGGCAGCGGTGGAGCGCGCCGGTTTTCATGGCAATCATGCTCATTGCATGTACAGTGCCCAACGAGGCGATTCTCTATGTGGGCCGCATGTTTTATATTTGTGTGACGATGACGCTTGCCGTCATGGCGTGCTCGATTCGCGCCGATCATGCCCTCGTTCCGGTGCTTTCGAACAGGCCCATTCGTTATATTGGCTCGATCAGTTATGGGATGTACCTTTTCCATCCGTTCGGAATCAATCTCACGGATCGGTTCTTCGCGTTTTCGAAACAGTGGCCGGCACTGCAATTTCTTTTTATCTCCGGCAGCACCATAGTGTTAGCCTCGATTAGCTATTGGACCTACGAGCGGTTTTTCCTTCGGCTGAAGGCGCGCTTTACCACGCGCCGCGCCGCGCCAAAGCCGGCGGTAGCGATTCCTATTCCGGCGATCGCCGAAGAATGACTAACCTTTTTTAAACGTTACTACGACATCGCAATTTTTTTTACAATCCGATGAGACCTGACATTCCCGAAGGGTATCGATTTACAAAAAAGGTGTTGGCCTACCTAACTCAAGGCGAAAGGTTGCTTGTATTCCAACAGCCCGCATCTCCAACGGCAGGCATCCAAGTGCCGGCAGGCACAATTGAAGCGAATGAGCAACCCTTGGAAGCTATAATTAGAGAAGTAACTGAAGAAACGGGTCTGACCGATTTCATAATAAACTCAAAGCTTGGTATCTATTATTATGACATGTCTGCGTTTCGCAAAGAGATTCAAGAAAGACATGTCTATCACATTATACTTAACGAGTCCACCCCATCAGAATGGCGGCATTTTGAAACGGATGGAGGGAAGTCTATCGAGCAAGCTATAACCTTCGATTTCTTTTGGATTCCAATTGATAGTTCCATTCAGCTAGCAGCCGGTCAGGGACTAGTGCTTTCTAAGCTTAGCTTGCGAACGGAGCGAGGAACTTAATCACTAAACTATTCATAGCTTATGTGAAAAAATCGATTCCTCCGGCCCTCTTTTTTTAGGAGGGGAGTAATCTCTATCGAAGAATGAGGAGATTGCGGTTTATCTCATTAGCGCCGCTCGAAATCACAACATGATAGACCCCGGCGGGTAAGGAATGAATATTGAGCGTGATGGAATTGACATCGCTCGGAAGAACTTGGGCATTCGACGACATCACTTCGCTGCCGTTCAAGTTGAAAATTCGGATGGATACAGTTCGCGCATCGCTCGAAGCAATCGTTACCGATACCATGCTTCCGGTTGCGGGATTCGGAGCGAAATTTCCGGCTTCGAATTCCTGTCTGTTGATTTGCCGGACCGCACTCGGCGGGCTATAGGCGGAAATCGAGGCGGAGACGAATGCGAATATCTCGCCATCGGAGTGATTGGTGGGGCGGTTCTCGGTCCAGGAAGTAGCATACGCTCCATCGAATGCATCGCTGCCCGCATAGTCGCCGATGAAATTATTTCCCGAAGCGTCCACGATCGTAGGATTGAATAGTATGGAACCCATATCCAGGAATTGGTTTGGCGTTTGGTAATTGCACATCACCGCTCGCGATTTTATATTGAGCACGAGGTCTTCCTCCGAACTGCTCATGGAAAGGTAGGTTCGCTGCGTTATGGGATCGGTGGTGACCCAGGGCAGATAGTGATCGTTATCCAATCCTTCCGGTGAACCAACTTGAATCGGCTCGCTCCAGCTGTGCCCCAGATCGCCGGAGGTGACTTCATAAATCGCGGCATCGACATTGTTTACGTCGTAGCTTCCATAGACGGCGTTGATATGATTGGCGGAATCGACATCGAAAGAAGGGTAGGGGATTGCACGGAATCCTTTATTGCCTTTCAGGCCTGGCCGGCCGCTATAATTCGTAGGATAATTGGTAAAATCCGCAATGGGGACGTCGGTAAAACTTTGGCCCCCATCGGTGGAAAGGGACATGCCGTGCATTCCAGCGTCCGAATCATCGTTGGTCATGGACGCAATAAAGACAGTACCCCGCTCCCCGACGCGTAGGAGTGCAAAATAGCCATACGTTTGCGTGAATTGCACCGGACTGGACCAGCTATTTCCCTTGTTATCGCTATAGGCAAACAAATGCGTCGCGGACCAGGCGGCAACGCCATCGTCATAACGATATTCGGTCCATGCGATATAGAGCCGTCCATAGTATGCGCTACGCAGATCGCCGTCAATGGCGATGGTTTCCTTGTCTTCCACGCCGACGCTATCGATGGTATTACCGACGACGGGGCTGCCGAGCGTCCAGGTTTTGCCGTCGTTGCTGTGGGCGACCATAAGATCTGTAGGACCAACCCCGTCTATGGGATAGAGAAGGAAAGAGTAGTAGAACGTCCCGGAATTATCCGAAATAATCATCGGGTCGCCCCAGGGCTTGGCTCCCTGGTCATTAGCCAGCGGGAGCCGGTACGTTTTCCAGGACATTCCGGCATCGGTGCTGAGATAGGCGGGCATGGAGAGCGAGTCCATCGTCATATCATTGGCGCCACCAAGAATGAGCTGTGTGTTTCTTCGATTGATGGCGATGCTCGGCTCATCTTCGTCGGCTGGGGATTGGCTGATGTCGCCTTTGACAAACGTATCCTGTGCGAGCATCCCCTCGGACTCATGGGATCGAAGCGCGAGCGCTCGGGACGCCAGGAAGTCGATTTTGCGCGAGAAGGCATCGCAGCGCCGGTATAACTCCGCGCCGCCGGGAACTTCGGCAAGCTCCCGCTGGACTTGCGCCTGAAATTCGTTTGACGTGACCCCGTCCAATTGCTCCGCCGTTTGCCCTCGCCCGACCGTCGCGAAGAGCACCACTCCCGAAAAGAGAAGAAGACGTTTCATAGTTATTAGAAGGCTATCCCGCTATAAAGAAGACCCGCGAAACAGCAAAAGGTAACAGCGATTATGAAAAAATCTCAAATAATAATCTCTGAAAGAAAACTATGGAATGAACAGTTCCTTCACTATGTAGCGCAAACTTCAGTTTGCGACCTCTCGAAAAAATCCGGTGTAGTGCAAACTTCAGTTTGCGACTCCTCGAAAAAATCGCAAACTAAAGTTTACGCTACATACGTTGCCCTTAAATCATGAGAATTCGCCTCCGAAGATCGCTCGCCCAGGCGGCGATGCTCGTCTATTTACTGACGGTCTCGCCGGTCTATGCGATGTCGGAAATCGAGCACCGCGAAATGCGGCGGCCTGCGATCGTACAGACGATCTCCATTCGCCAACGTCGCCGCGCGCTTGATCGGCGGTATGGTTATTACGCCGCCACCTACCGCATGGCATTCTAATGGAGCAATACCGCGAACTTTTGGAAGACGAGCGCTTTCGGGGCGGCGAAACGCTGGGGCGTCTTCGCACCGCGCTTACGATCCTCACCGATATGCTGATCGAATTGAACTCGCTCGAAATTTTTTATCAGAAACCGAGCAATAAATCTATCGTCCCCGCCGAGATTGCATCGCTTCGAACGCGTATCGAAGCGGTAAAAAAATTATTGCGCGAATTAGCGGAAGCCGAATAGATGGCCACGAAGATATATACCAAAACGGGCGATGACGGCACGACCGGCCTCTTCGGCGGCGGCCGTGTGCCGAAAGATTCTGCTCGCATCGAGGCGTATGGCAATGTGGACGAATTGGATTCCTTAGTCGGCCTTTGCGCCACGGCTTCCAGTTTCGATTGGCTGACCGATTTGCTTCGCTCCATTCAGGAGCAGCTCTTCGTCCTCGGCGCCGATTTGGCGACGCCGGTCACGGGCGAGGACGCCCGCGCCACGCGCTACAATATCCCGCGCATCGAGGAATCCGATGCAACTCATCTGGAACACGCGATTGATGAACAGGTGGCCGCGCTTCCGCCGCTCAAGCGTTTTATCCTGCCCGGCGGTTCGGAGCTTGCCGCGCACCTACACCTCGCGCGTACCGTGTGCCGACGCGCGGAGCGGTCGCTCGTGCATCTCGCCGCGCTCGAAGAAATTGGCAAGCACGATGTGATTTTTCTCAACCGGCTTTCAGATTTGCTCTTCGCTCTCGCTCGCCGTGCCAACCAGCTTGCCGGAATAAATGATATTGAATGGGAGGGAAAAAAATCCGCATAGGGATTCATCCGTCACATTTGTCCAATTGGTCGCATGCTGGAAAACGGCTTTGCTTGACTTTCGCCCCGAATTTTCGTATCTTTGCCGGTGAACGCTCGGCAGTTGCCGGCGGGTCTCACATCCAGTATTTCTCAAACTCTAATTTATGGCACATCTTAACTGGGCGGCCGTGCTCATCGCGGCGATTGTGTATTTCTTTTTTGGTTCGTTGTGGTATATGGCCCTCTTCAGCAAGGTCTGGGCGCGCGAATCGGGCATCAGCATGGATAACCCACCGAAAGGAGGCGTCATGGTAGGAATGATGGCAAAGAGCTTCCTTGGAAATTTGCTCAGCGCGGTTGCGATCGCGCTCTTACTAAATTACGCGCATGGTGGCGACCTGATACGTACCGCAAAGATCGGCGCTGTCGCCGGCTTTGGGATCGCGGGTGCTTCGTTCTGGATCACTTATAACTGGCATGGCAAGTCATTCCTGCTCTGGTTTATCGATACCGGCTATTATACGATCGGCTGCGCGATCTCGGCGGCGATTATCGGGGCGATGGGGAGTTAGGAATTACGAATTAAAGGGCGAGAAGTTCTGCATTCACGCTGATGCGGTAGTGTACCTTCCTTTCGTAGGTCCAGGCATCTTCCCTTCTTATTCATAAATGAGAAGAATTTCTTTGTGCCCCGCGAGGTTGTGATTCTATATTAAGCCTGGAGTTCTATAATTACTATGAAGTTTCCCAAAAATAGAAAAACAGCGCGGTCCTACATTCTCATCTTCCTAAACCTGGTGCTTGTGAGTGGGAGCGCGAAGGCGCAGCAGGTGAATGCGCAGCAGGTGAGCCCGCCGCACGCGATTCCCCCGCAAGTGAGCGTGCGGCAAGTGAGCGACAGCCGATTGAGCGCCGGGGTGATTTTTGGCAACCCCCTTGGTGCGACGATGCGGTATCGCCTTGCGACCGAGAATGCCGTCGATGTTAGTTTCGGTCCCGATTATTTCGGCTCGCCGCGTTTGCAGATGGATTACGTCTGGCAATTCCATGCCTTTCGGTCCCGAACGGTAGGAGAATACTTTGGACCGGGCCTCGCCGTCGCGTTTGCAAAAGGCATCAATACGTTCTACACGCATGAAAGGGGAACGGAAAGTTTCGCTGCTAATGAGGATAAAGGGTTCGGCGTTGGGGGTCGTGCCATTTTCGGGATGAGCATTACGCCTAACAAATCTCCGCTGGAATTTTTCATGGAGTCCGGCCCGATGATTCCCATGAGCCGGATTTTCGATCTCGATCTTGATGGCGCTATTGGTTTTCGCTATAGATTGTAATATTATTCTTTCCACGCAAGATGCCCGTTTATTCGGGGCCCTGAGACGGCCGCATTTATGACTAAGCTTTCTTTTCAGGCCGTCATAAAGATCCGGGGTGTCAATCCCTATGTGATCGTAAGTGCCACGAGGGCTGCGAAGTTGCGGCCCGGAAGGAGGGCCATGCCCATCCTTGGTCGCATTAATGGAAAACCTGAAAAGCCGTGGCGCATTAATATGATGCCCCGTGGCGATGGAAGCTTTTACCTCTATCTGCATGGGGCGGTCAGAAAAGCGTCAGGCACGAAAGTAGGCGATCGAGTCGAGATGGAACTCGAATTTGATCGTGACTATCGGAATGGCCCGCTGCACCCGATGCCGGCCTGGTTCCGCTCGGCGCTTGCGGATAACCCCGATGCAAAGAAAGCATGGGGAGCGCTTATTCCCAGTCGAAAGAAGGAGGTCTTACGCTATTTTGCGGCGGTGAAATCTCCGGAGGCTCGCGCGAGGAATTTCGAGAGAGCCATCCGTGTGCTTTCCGGCAACCCGGGACGCTTCATGGGGCGCGAATGGAAGGATGGAAAATGATGACATACATTTCTCCTTTGACCACGATTTATGGATGGTTTTGGAAACCATTTGCGCTTCCAAATCCTTGTGAGCGCGCATAATGGTTCTTCCCTCTCGTATGGCTCGATTAACACACCAAATTTATCCACTCACGACCGGCTTTCACGGCCCCGCGCGGCCCGTGCCCAACCCGGAGCTTGTTTCACAATACGGTTACGACCGCTTCACGCCGTTCACGAATTCCGCCGATCACACCGATGCGGAACTCCATGAAATCGCGCAAAGCATTCGCCGTGATATTATCCGCGAACTGGTCGAAGCAAAGAGCGGGCATTCCGGCGGTCCGCTCGGAAGCGCCGATATTTTCGCCATGCTTTACTTCGGCGGCGTAATGCGCTACGATCCCGCCAACCCCTGGTGGCCGGAGCGCGACCGGTTTATTCTTTCCGCCGGTCACATGTGCCCCGTGCTCTATTCGACGCTGGCAAACGCCGGATTTTTCCCGAAAGAAGAACTCCTTACCCTCCGAAAATTTAACTCTCGCTTGCAAGGACATCCGGGCCGCGACATGGGCTTGCCGGGAATCGAAAGTTCGACCGGCTCGCTCGGGCAGGGATTGGGAATTGCCGTCGGCATGGCGCTCGCCGATAAGCGCGTCGAGAAAAATGGGCGAAGAGTGTTTGCCCTCACGGGCGATGGCGAACTCTCCGAAGGCGAGATTTGGGAAGCCGCGCTCATTGCCGCGCATTGGGAATTGGACAACTTCACGATGATCGTCGATCGCAATAATTGCCAGATCGACGGCCGCACCGAGGACATCATGAGGTTAAACCCGGTTGGTAATAAATTCAGGGCATTCAACTTTCACGTAATTGAATGTAATGGCAACAATATCAATGAGTTACGCGCGGCATTTAAGGAAGCGCGGAGCATTACCGGCAAGCCGAAGTGCATCGTTGCACAGACATTTATGGGCCGAGGCGTCAGCTTCATGGAAGACGACTACCGCTGGCACGGTAAGCCACCGACAGCCGAGCAAGGAGTTGAAGCACTCGCGGAATTAGTGTAGAGGGTAGGGGGCGAAGGGTAAAGATAAAAATGGCAATTACAGAAATAGCATCCGGCACGACAATCCGTCCACTTAGTCCAATGACGTCTACTGCGTCCACTAATGGAGCCGCCTCAACTAACGACGTGGCGCATCCGCGCTTTGAAATGCAGGGCAAAAAAGCTACGCGCTTTGGCTTTGGCGAAGGACTCGTCGTTCTTGGAGAGAAGTATGAGAATATCGTCGTTTTAGGTGGCGACATTACCGGCTCGGTGATGACTTCTTATTTCAAGGATAAATTCCCCGATCGCTTTTTCTCAATGGGCATTACAGAGGCAACGGCCACGCTCGTTTCCGCCGGGCTGGCGCTTTCGGGGATAATTCCTTTCTTCGCTACTTATGGCGCGTTTGCATCTTGTCGCAATACGGATATGCTCCGTATTTCCTGCGCCTACAACGATGCGAATGTAAAGATCGGCGGCGGACACGCCGGTATTTCCGTCGGCGAGGACGGCGCGACGCACCAGGCGCTCGAAGAGATCGCCATCATCCGTGTTCTGCCGAATATGACACTTGTCGTTCCCTGTGATTTTTTGGAAGCGAAGAAGGCGACGATCGCCGTGGGCGAGCATTATGGCCCATCGTACATTCGTTTTGGACGCGTCGATATTCCGAGCTTCACGCGCGAAGACACGCCCTTCGAAATCGGGAAAGCGCAGATATTCAAAGAGGGAAGTGACGCCGCAATCATAGCATGCGGGCCGATGGTGTGGGAATCACTCGTTGCGGCTTATGAATTAGAAGCAGAAGGCGTGAACGTGCGCGTGATTAATATGCCCACGATCAAGCCGCTCGACCGAGATGCCATCGTTCAGGCAGCGGCGGAATGCGGTGCGATCGTCACTGCGGAAGAGCATCAGATCACTGCCGGCTTGGGCGGCGCGGTAGCTGAAGTGTTGGCGCAGGAGATTCCCGCTCCCGTCGAATTCGTTGGAGTAAAAGATACCTTTGGCGGCTCCGGCAAACCCGACGAACTGATGAAATTCTTCGGCCTCACCAGCGCGGATGTGAAAGCCGCCGTGCTACGCGCGATCGCTCGGAAGCGGTAAACCGATGTAGCGCAAACTTCAGTTTGCGACCCTCTCGAAGAAAATCGCAAACTGAAGTTTGCGCTACACTATGCTCAAGTCCAAAGCCAAAATATTTCTGTCGCGATTGCGTCTTCTCGAAGCCGCCCGTTTTTTCTATAGCTTTGTAAAAGGCGCTTCGCTATCCATTATTGCGCGGGAATTTGGATACCGGCTCGGAGAATCGCATATTGCGTTGCCGCTGCCGCCCGCGCGGATGATGTACACCGTCATCAGCACCCGCTGGGCCGCGACCTTTCTTGACTCGGGCGAAACGATTGTGAATGCGATGGAAGACGCACTGCGCTCCACCGGAAAATCCCTCGATGATTTTCATTCGATTCTCGACTTCGGCTGTGGCTGCGGGCGGGTTCTGCGGTATCTTCCGGCGCGTACCAAGGCGGAGTTATTTGGCAGCGACTACAACCCTGAACTTATCGCATGGTGTGCGAAGAACCTACCGATCGCGAAGTTCGCCGTGAATTCGCTTGAGCCACCATTGCCCTACCCTGATGGCTTATTCGATTTCATCTATGCCCGATCCGTCTTTACGCATTTGCCGGAGAAGGCTCAGTTAGAATGGATGAAAGAACTCCATCGTGTGCTCATGCCGGGCGGCGTGGTTTATTTCACCACGCACGGCGATCAATTTTTCGATCAGCTTTCAGAGGAAGAAACAAAGACCGTTCGAAACGGTGGCATCGTGCTCCGCCTCAGCAGCGAAGCAGGCCGGAATATTTGCACCAGTTTCGAATTGCCCGGCTATGTCGAAACCCATATCCTGAACGGATTCCACCTGCTCCGCTTTATCGCAGGCACTGCGGAAGCGCACTTACGGCAGGATGCGTATGTAGTTCAAAAGAACGGCGCCGAGATACCAGCCGCATGATCGGTCATGCTATCGAGCGACCGTAAACTTCACCGTCTGTTTTCCGTTTCCGATTCCAAGATCGATATAATAGACACCATTGGTAAAGCGCGATACATCGAATTCAATGTTGCTTTCCCCGATCGGGCCGTTATCGCTCAATACTACTTCGCCCAGCTCATTTCGTACCACGATCGAGCGCGGAATTTCTGGTGATGCGATGGTTACGAGATTCGTCGCCGGATTCGGATAAACCCGGATGTTTTCGGCGGGCTCGTTCGGAGTAACGCCGGCAGCCCAGGTGATTTTGTAAGGCGGGGCACTGGTGTAATCGAAGGAGAGGGAACTGCACTCGATAATATTCGCAGTTGATTTATCTCCGAGGATCGATGAACCAGGTTCGTAGATAATTACGATCGGAGGGGGCCGAACATTAGATAAATTTAACACTGCTCCAGCTTTGAGATAAATAATGTCCCCTCCACCCCACTCATTATCGTTAATGGTACTCCCAGGTTCTGCAAAGATAATGTGTGGATGAGTATCCCAGAGCTCTGATACGGTCAGCGCTGCACCCGGAACGACCCAAATTAGGGCTGTATGCGAGTAGGTACTTGTATCGTAGGAGCTGTTAATATCCATTCCTTCAGAATCAACGATTGCAGTACTCGAAATTGCAGGAGTACAGCCATACACATAAACATAATGGTCATCCGGTGCGCTCAGACAAGGCCCATGACCCACGGTGAAGGAAGTATGTTTTATACCAAGGGAATTATAAGTAACAGCAACCGCTGAGTCATTCGAGGTTGACGGGGTGGCATCGCTCCCAAAATCCCAGTAATAGGAAAATGACGAATCCCAAGAAGCACGAGTTACAACCGAGTCCCCAACCGTGTCCTCACGAAAAAAAACTCCAGTATTCAACGATGCATAAAGGACCGAATCTCCCACCATCAACACACTCTTTGAAACACTGAAGGATGCCACTGGAGTTACCTGGATTGCAATACCATTTCCATTATCGTTCGAAACGATGTAAGGGCTCGATGAAGCGACCCGAACGCGCCAGTCATTGCCAGGTGACATGGTAATTGTGATCGATCCAGAGGTTGTCGATTTGAGCGAACCTGCGTTCGTGAAATTGGTAAACGTGCCATCCGGTTCAGAAAGCTGGACCGTAAAGACGTTCTTTGCCCCGAACGCTCCACTTGCCGTGTAATACACCATAACTCGTGCCGTGTCGCACGTTGTGGGGGTGCTTACGGAGTCGAGGGTGACAGTCTGCGCAATCGCTCCCAAAGGAAGCAATACTATGAGAATGAGTGAAATCGCGAAGTTTTTCATGGTTTTTGAATGAAATAGTGGAAGCTACTTAAGGAAACTCTGATTAAGTGACTTGTCAAGAGGAGTATTGTCAATTTTTACCTTCGTGGGTGGTTTTGACTCCGTTGCATCGTTGCGCGTCCTCACGGGGATCGCTT
>Ga0307373_10003611_pt1 | contig 26765 bp, 23 predicted proteins | sample OX2MG_FD_202534 | JGI IMG/M metagenome (GOLD analysis project Ga0307373, IMG submission 202534) | Soil microbial communities from Risofladan, Vaasa, Finland - OX-2 | ecosystem: Environmental > Terrestrial > Soil > Coastal area > Acid sulfate soil | place: Finland: Risofladan, Vaasa | collected...
CCTGCCTGATCGGCGGCATCCTCGGCGGCACGGGCGGCTACACGCTGGCTTCTTGCGCGGCGGGAGTATGGTTCCCGCTCAATATCGCGGGCCGGCCCTTCATTCCATGGCCGATGTTTATTCCCGTGACCTTTGAATCGACCATTCTGATCGCCGGACTTTCCGCCGCGATCGGAATGCTTGTGATGAACGGGCTGCCCGCGCCGTATCATCCCGTCTTTAACGTGCCGGGCTTTTCGCTTGCAACGAACGACCGGTTTTTCCTTTGCATCGAAGCGCGCGACCCCAAATATGACGAAGGCGCCGTGACCGAATTTCTCAATAGCTTGAATCCGACGGAGGTGACGCGTGTCGAAGGCTAAAGTATTGTTTAAGAGCGAAGAGTTAAGAGTGAAGAGTAGCGGATTAATCTGGAAGATTTTCCTTATTCTTAACTCATCACTCTTAACTCTTAACTTAGTTTCCTGCCGGCAGGATATGCAGGACCAGCCGAAGTACCTGCCGTATCGCGGCAGTGAGATTTTTGCAGACAGCAATTCTTCGCGGCCGCTCGTTGAGGGCACCCTTGCGCGTGGATATTTGTGGCAAGATTCGGAATTATACACCGGAAAAATGACCGCGGCGGATGCCGCCGCGACATCGCCGAAGGACACCAATGCCAAAGCTGGCGCCGATGTGAACCAATTTCCCTTCCCGATCACACGCCAGGTGCTGGACTTAGGGCAGGAGCGATTCAATATCTATTGTTCGCCATGCCACGGCGTGCTGGGCGATGGCCAGGGCATGGTCGTGAACCGTGGTTTTGTCGGGCCGCCGAGTTATCATCAGGACCGGCTTCGGAACGCTCCGCTTGGCCATTTCTTCGATGTCATCACGAACGGCTTTGGACGGATGCCGGATTACTCGATGCAAATCCCACCGCACGAACGGTGGGCGATCATTGCCTATATTCGGGCGCTGCAACTGAGCCAGAATGCGAACGTGGCGGATATACCACAATCAGACTTATCGAATTTGAAATAAATCGAATTTGAAATAAATCGAAATTGAAATAAAGCGTTGACCACGAATAATTATCCGGTACCTGCTTCGATCGACCGCTATGGGCGCAATGGCCTCTTTGCGGCCGTGATCGGCTTCCTTGCGCTTATCATTTCGATCTTCGCGATTTCGTCCACGCAGTTTTTCCATAGCTATTTCCTGGGCTATATGGTCTTCGTGGGGCTTTGTGCCGGAAGCCTTGGGCTGCTAATGCTCCAGTACGTTTCCGGGGGTGCCTGGGGCGTGATCACACGACGGATTTATGAAGCGGCCTCACGAATTTTCCCCATTGCTGCCGTGCTCTTCATTCCAATTTTCTTTGGAATGAAGGACATGTATTCATGGACGAATCCGGTCATCGTAAAAGCGAGCGAATCCATTTCCCAGAAAACAGCATGGCTGAATTCACCATTCTGGATTATCCGGACGGTTCTCTATTTCGCATTCTGGATCACGGTTTCCATCGTCCTCAATCGCTATTCGAAAAATCTCGACGAGTCTCCGGGCTTCAAATGGAGCCGTAAGCTCGAAAATTTTTCTGGCGGCGGGTTCCTGTTCCATTTCGTCATCATGACGTTCGCCGCGCTCGACTGGATCATGTCACTTCTGCCAGAGTGGTACTCGACGATTTATGGCTTTATCATTATCGTTGGCCAGGGCATCCTGGCGCTGACCTTTGCGATTATTATACTTTCGCTTCTTTCGAAAGAGGAGCCGCTCGTGAGCATCCTGAAGCCCGTTCACTTACACGATCTTGGCAAGCTTCTTTTTGCCCTTAATTTTCTTTGGGGCTATCTCTGTTTTTCGCAGCTTATTATTACGTATGCCGGTAACTTGCCAGAAGAGATTCTCTGGTATCACCAGCGGATTCGAGGCGGATGGGTCGTTGTGGCATACATGGTTATCTTCATTCATTTCATCTTGCCGTTCGCGCTGTTACTTTCGCGCGATTTGAAACGGAGCATGAAGACGCTCATGCCCGTAGCGATTTTGCTTTTCGTAATGCGTATTGTCGATCTCTACTGGCTCATCGAGCCGAACTGGCACCGCGAAGAATTCTTTTTTAGCTGGGCGGACATTGCCGCGCCACTCGGCTTCGCCGGACTCTTCCTTTTCCTTTTCGTACGCGAATACAAAAAGCGCAATATGCTCCCGTTGGGGGAACCGGAACTTGAACTCACGTTGCACCCGAAGGGAGTACATTAGCCCATGAAAGGACAGCACAGTCACATGAACGATCCGAAGCGCGAGCGATTGCAAGAACTCGATACGACGGATATCCGGAATCCGGAAACGCGGCACGAAGAGGGCGACATCAACGTGCGCCCGGTCTATAAGTTTTTGATGTGGCTCGGCGTGATGATGGTTTTCACATGGCTGCTTACCTATGTCATTATGAAGGCGAACGATACGCGCATCGAACGCGAGAATGCCATCGTAACGCACCTGCCAAAATCGAAGGCGGAAGAACTCCCTCCGAAGCCGCGCTTGCAGCTTGCGCCAGGCGAAACGATGCACCCGCTGCAAGAAGGGGAGGAATATCGCGATTCCGTCGTGCAGGTGCTCGAATCCTACGGGTATATCGATAAGTCGGCGGGAACGGTACATATTCCGATCGATCTGGCGAAGCAAATTTTGCTTCAGCGCGGATTTCCGACACGCCCGGGAGCGACGGAGCAAGACGATGGGACGATCTGGATGCCAAGCTTTTCGAGTGCGGGGCGCGTGTATGTTCGCCGCGACCAGCGGATTCCAGGCGGCACCTACACCGTAACCGGTGGGAACCTGGCAGTGGAAAAGCAGTAACGAATAGCAAGAAGGGAGCAAGGAACGATGAAGATTAGTCAACACTTTCAAATAAGTTTCGGCGGCCAGCGGAAGGCGCGCCGGCCACCGCTCGTTCTTTGTTACTCGTTGCTCGTTACGTTGCTGTTTACCTCGAGCGCGATGGCGCAGGAGGCACCATTTTTCAAGGGCGATATTCAGGGCGAGCCGGCCGCCGAGGGGTTGCCCAAAATTGTTCAGCATGTCGATTTTATTCAGCATTTGGGCGCGCGGGTGGACCTGACCTTGCCCGTCCGCGATGAGAACGGCAACACGACGACACTCGGCACGTACTTCGGCTCGACGCCCGTCATTCTCGTGATGGCTTACTATGGCTGCCCGCACCTTTGCACCGTGGTGATGAACGGCGTTTTTAGCGGACTCAGTCCGCTTTCGCTCGACCCGGGCAAGGATTTTCAGGTCGTGTCCGTCAGCATCAATCCGAACGAGGGCGCGGCGCTCGCGACGAAGAAAAAACAATCCTACTTAGAAGATTTTCACCAGACAGAACATGCCAGCGCGTATCATTTTTTAACGGCGCCGGAATCGACGATCGAGACGCTCACGAAGGAAGTCGGCTTTCAATATGCGTACGATTCGGTACATCAGCAATACGCGCATGCGGCCGGCATTATGGTGCTCACTCCGCAAGGGACGATTTCGCGCTACTTTTACGGCGTGGAATTCGCGCCGAACGATTTGAAGTTCGGCTTGATGGACGCTTCGGGCGGCAAGGTCGGCACGCTGGCGGATAAGATACTGCTTTTTTGCTGCCAGTACGATCCGACCACGAGCAAATATGGGTTCGTGATCGCGCGAGCGCTGATGATCGGCGGCACGCTCATGATTATTGCAATGGGCATCATGTTTTATTGGTTGCACCGGCGCGTAAAGAAAGCCGCGTCGCTGCGTAGCGCGGAGATCATCGGAAGCGATCGCGGGCGATCGGTCCAGATACGAAATGCCTGAGAGAATGTTCGAAACCTTTATACATAACACGCTGCCTTCGGCGCTTCCACATGCGGCGCGTCTGGCGCTCGGGTCTCCCCGAATGCTGGGCATGTCCTTAGTGAACTGGATGCTGCCGCCCGAAGCTTCGACCGTTGCGCCCGAAGTCGATCATCTTTATCTTTTTCTGGTTGGGACGACGATTTTCTTCACCGTACTCATCTCGGGCGCGATCCTCTATTTTTTCGTAAAATACCGCCGCCGTTCCGATTCCGAAGTACCCCGCCCGATTGCCGGTTCGATGGTCTTAGAAAGCGCATGGTCCATCATTCCCTTTATCATTTCGATGTTCATGTTCGCCTGGGGAGCGAAATTGTATCTCGAGCAATATACCGTCCCGAACGACGGCATGGACATTTACGTCGTTGCGAAGCAGTGGATGTGGAAGTTCCAGCATCCGGAAGGGCAGCGCGAAATTAATGAGCTGCATATTCCCGTGGGCCGGAAAATTCGCTTCATCATGGCGACGGAAGATGTCATCCATGATTTTTTCATTCCCGCGTTTCGCATGAAGGAAGACATTGTGCCCGGCGCGGACCGTTATTCCACGGTGTGGGCCGAACCGACGGAAACCGGGACGTTCCGAATCTTTTGCTCGCAATATTGTGGAACGAACCACTCCGGCATGGTGGGAACAGTCACGGTGATGAACGATCGGGACTACCAGGCGTGGCTGGCCGGGGGCGCGGCGCAGGGTTCCATGGCGGATCAGGGCGCGACGCTCTTTACAACCTTTGGATGCGTTTCCTGTCATCATCCGACAGGGACTCCGTGCCCGCGCCTGCAGGGAATTTATGGCCTGCCGCAGCTCATGAGCAACGGCGAAAAAGTTATTGCCGACGATGGCTACATTCGCGAGTCGATCCTAAAGCCGCTGGCGAAGGTTGTTGCGGGATACCAACCGATCATGCCGTCCTTCCAGGGGCAGGTGAGCGAGGACCAAATTCAGCAGTTGATCGCCTACATCAAGTCGATCGGCCCGGCACAAGCATCGACGGCAACGCCGGGCACAGCGAAGCCGGGTGCGGCGGCGCCCGCGGCCGCGGCTCCTCCGCCACCGATTATGATGGGCAACGCGCCTGCGGTTCCGCAAGCCGTTTATAACGGCGCGAGCGGCGTTTCCAAGCAATTTTTGAGGAGCCGAAGGAACGGGAAATGAGCAGCGAGGAGAAAAAGCAACGAGGAACAGCGAATAACCAGCAACGAGGATTTGGCGAGAACGAGTGTGAAACTCGGGTTTTTCGTTACCACGTTACTCATCGATAAATAGTATGAGTTCGACCACAACGACCCCAGCGGATTTAGGAGCGGTTCACACGAACGGCCAGGAATTGAATTACCTGAACAACGGCCATGGTCTCAAGTCCTGGCTGCTGACGAAGGACCACAAACGGATCGCGATCCTGTATCTACTTTCCGTTTCGTTCTTTTTTATCGTCGGCGGGATTTTCGCGCTCCTGATCCGCATTAACCTTCTCATTCCCACCGGCGTCTTCTCGCCCGATACGTATAACCGTCTTTTCACGGCGCACGGCGTCATCATGGTATTCCTGTTCCTGGTGCCCGCCGTGCCGGCAATACTCGGGAATTTTCTGCTGCCGATCATGATCGGCGCGAAGGACCTCGCGTTCCCGAAAATCAACCTGCTCAGTTGGTATCTTTACGTGGTAGCGGGGATCATCCTTTCAATCGCTATTTTCGCCGGTGGTATCGATACCGGCTGGACGTTTTACACTCCGTATAGTACCAGCTATTCCAACTCGAATGTGCTGCTTGCTGGGCTGGGGGTGTTCGTCGCCGGATTCTCTTCGATTCTGACCGGGATTAATTTTATTGTGACCGTCCATACGATGCGCGCTCCCGGCATGACATGGTTCCGGCTACCGCTTTTTGTATGGGCGCATTATGCGACGGCGCTCGTTATGATGCTTGCCACGCCGGTGCTTGCGATCACGGTTTCGCTGATGGCAATCGAGCGCGTTACGCACGTTGGCATCTTCGACCCGGCGATGGGCGGCGATCCGGTGCTCTTCCAGCACATGTTCTGGTTCTATTCGCATCCCGCAGTGTATATTATGGTGCTCCCAGCGATGGGAGTGGTATCGGAACTTATCACGAATTTATCGCACAAAAATCTTTTTGGCTATAAGTTCGTCGTTTTGTCAACGCTTGCAATCGCGATCTTTGGGTTCTTAGTGTGGGGCCACCATCTATTCGTCTCGACGCAATCGGTGTATCTCGGCATCGCATTTTCAATTTTAAGTTATGCGGTCGCGATTCCCTCCGCGATCAAGGTTTTTAACTGGACGGCGACGCTCTATAAAGGCTCGATCTCCTATGATACACCCATGCTCTATGGTCTGGGCTTTATCGGGCTGTTCCTAATCGGTGGAATGACGGGCCTTTTCGTTGCAGCGCTGGGTCTGGACGTACATATCCACGACACCTATTTCGTAGTCGCACATTTCCATTATGTCATGGTCGGCGGCTCGCTCCTGGCATTCTTGGGTGGGATACACCTGTGGTGGGGTAAAATGACGGGTCGGCAGTACCCGGAATATTGGGCGCGTGCCGCGATGATCATTCAATTCGCCGGGTTCAACCTTACGTTCTTTCCGCAATTTATTCTCGGCTATCTCGGAATGCCGCGCCGGTACGATTCGTATCCACCGGAGTTCCAGTTGCTGCACGTTCTTTCAACCGCAGGGGCCAGCATACTCGGGCTGGGCCTGGGGATTACGATCTTTTATTTGATTTGGTCGCTGAAGAACGGCAAGCGCGCGCTGGCGAATCCCTGGGGCGCGCCGGGGCTCGAATGGCGCACCAGTTCGCCGCCGCCAACGGAAAATTTCCTGGAGACTCCCATCGTCACATGGGAAGCGTATGAATTCGCGCCGATCGAGTCGATGGAAGTACTCGGCTATCCCGGTGATCCGGGCAAGCCGACGCAACCCGTTTCCGCCGACCATGGGACCGAGGATTAATTACGAATTACGAATTACGAAAAAGACTTTAATAGCACTCAGCACTCAGCACTCAGCACTTAGCACTCAGCACTCAGCACTTACTTCAGCACTTAAAAAAGTGGCAACGATAGAAACAGAAACGGCACCGGAGCGGGTCGAGATTCACGCGGAACATCATCCGAATCTCGCGCACCATTTCGAGAGCATGGAGCAGCAGCGCGAAGCGGGCACGCTCGGCATGTGGTGGTTCCTGCTTACCGAAATCATGTTTTTCGGCGGCATGTTCCTGGCTTACACGGTCTATCGCCACATGTATTTTTCGGCCTTCGCCGCCGGCAGCGATGTATTGAGCATTTGGTGGGGCACATTCAATACCGCAGTGTTGATTGGCAGCAGCCTTACGATGGCGCTTGCCGTCTTTCACGCGCAAACGGGCAATTCGAAAAAGACCACGCTTTTTCTGCTGCTTACGATATTTCTCGGCCTGGTGTTTTTGCGGGTCAAGTATATCGAGTACAGCGATAAATTCGCCGAGCATGTATTTCCCGCGGGCGCGTATGAATGGCCGCCGCACGAAGCGCCCGCCGGGCCGCATAATGTGGGCGATCTCTTCCTGATGCTGACTGGCCTGGAAGCCTCGCATCCCGCCGGTATAACGCAGCAGGGGATGCCCGTTAAAGTTACAACGAATTACGCGGAATCCGGCCCCTACTATGGCGTGGGTGGATCCATACCGGAGCAAATCGGGAATCCGTCGTTCGGCGCGCACGTGCGCATGTTTTTCCTGCTCTACTTCGCTATGACGGGTTTCCATGCGCTGCACATGATAATCGGCATCGGCATCCTGTTCGTGCTTGCATGGCAAGCATGGCGCAAAAAATTTTCGCGGGAATATCATTCCTATATCGAACTGACCGGACTCTATTGGCACTTCGTCGATATTGTTTGGATTTTCCTGTTCGCGCTATTGTATTTAGTCGATCGGCATCCATAACGAGTAACGAATAACGAATAACGAGTAACGAATAACGAATAACGAATAACGAATAACGAATAACCAACAACGGTAACGAACATGGTGTATCGAGAGTACGGGAAAGAAATCACTTCCTTACTCGTTACTCCTTCCTCGTTACTCCTTACTCGTTACTCCTTACTCATCCACTAAGAAAGTATGTCCGAGCACATCGTTTCCAAGAAGACGTATTACTACACGTTCTTCGCGCTCCTGGCGGGGACGGCCCTCACGGTCGCCGCAGCGTTCGTGAACCTCCACAATCTCAATATTGTCGTTGCGCTCCTCATCGCCGGCACGAAGGCGGCGCTCGTCATCACGTTCTTCATGCACGTGAAATATTCCTCGCGCCTGACGAAGATGTGGGTCGCGGTCGGCTTTATCTGGCTTTTTTTCCTGCTGGCGATCACGATGACCGATTACCTCACGCGCGCGTGGCTCGTCTATAAACCGTAGCGCATTTCCGAAGCCAGATGGCAGCACGGAAGCGTTCCCAGCACTGTATTTCCATTGGCATCGATGGCGGCGGAACGACCACGCGGCTATTCGTGCAGGTTGATAACGAAGAGCCGAGCTATTTCGAGTTCTCAATTTCGCTAAAAGTCCGTGACGGCGATTTTGCGGCATCGGCCCGGAAGCTATGGGAGATTGTAGCGCAAACTTTAGTTTGCGATTCGCTCCCCGAGGGGCTGCAAACTAAAGTTTGCGCTACATTGGCCATCGGCCTTTCCGGAATGAGCCAGCCGGAAGATCAGAAAGCTCTAAAGAATGCGATTCTCGCTCTTCCGGAATTCGCAGGCACAAAGATCCATATCGAAAGCGATGCAACGCTCACGTTAAAGACGGTGCTGGCCGAAGGCGAAGAGGGAATCCTGCTCATCGCTGGCACCGGCTCGGTGGTTTTGTACCAACCATCCGGCGGACCTGCAAGAAGAATTGGAGGATGGGGCCCGCTGCTTTCGGACGAAGGCTCGGGCTACCGGATTGGGCTTCGCGCGCTCCGGTATTATATCAACGTGCTCGATGGCGTGTATCCGCGCGATGCCTTTAGCGAAGCGATCGAGGCGCGAATCGGAGATTCAGAGATCAGCCGCTCGCAGAGCAGCCTCGTAAAGCGCGCCCAAAACGATCCTGCCTTCGTCGCATCGTTTGCGCAAGATGCCTTCGAGACCGCGCCTAACCTGAAATCCGTCCAGGATTTGATCCATGAAGAACTTATCGATCTTGTCACGCTGATGTTTCCCTTATTATTTACGGGCGTAATGAGTGGTAACATGCCGTATCAGCTTTATCTCGCGGGCCGCATCGCCCAGCAGCCGATGACCGTTCGCGTCATCGAATCGGCCTTCGACGAAGGCGATTTCCTCGCCATCCATCTCGTGAACGAGCGCGCGCCAGCTATGAAGGCGCTGGAAATAGCGAGATCCAAGGTCACCGAATAAAATCTATGTTTTCGAACTAAGCCCGCTTAATTCTTCGCCGCGACCGAGAGGTCTGTAATATCCGTAAGCTGGTAGTTCTGCCCGCTTTGCTCTTCGAAGTGGAAGGTGCGCTGGACGTTATTGGAATAGGTCCAGGTCTCGGTCGGGGCGTCACCGGGAATGAAGGCGCGATCGATATTTGTCGGTGGGCCATAGAGGAGATAGACTCTTCCGCGGTCGGTCATGGCGCCGTTGAGCAGAGTTCCCTGCGCGTAATTGAAATCGGCATAATCGACGCGCTTGTAGAATGTGGCCATGCGCTCGTTATAAGCGGTCGCGGGGGAGGGGTCCTGCTTGCTCCAGAAGGCGTAGAGTTTGGTCCGCATCTCCTGTTTCGATCCCGAACTCATATCCTGAATTTGCTTGGGCGTGGCGAGCACGGCCAGCGGTTCGATTGCGTCCGTCGGGTCTTCGAGCGAGAGCGGCATATCCTGCCAGACAAAATTGAACTCGTTGGACTGGGTGCGTTCGGCGGTTTGCGCCGGCGCGGTCACCGTATGGGCGAATGCCGGGGCTGTAGCTCGAACGCGAATGGAAAAACGGTATTTGCCCTGCTGGAATTTTTCGCCGGGCACGTTGAAAATGGCCGTCCAAAGTTCCGAGTCATTGGATGGGACGAGCTTATATTGGATGGCGCTGTCGGTGTTCGCGAATTCGAACGCGGCAGTCCGGTGCAGGTCGCTCACATCGAGCGGGCCGTGATAGCGCACGCCTGTATCGGCGGGATCGATAAGATTGGTAAGCTGCCGGACGGTCACATCGACCATCGGGTCCACGCCGAGCGATTTGGCAAGCTTGAAGGACACGCTTCCCGTTACGTTGCGGCTGAACATATAAGTATTGCCGAATGCGCTGGTATAGGCGGTCGTGCCGTGGATGCTATCGGCGAGCGCAATGTCTCCAATGGTGATGCCGGAGGACGTTGGCGCTTCCGCAAAATGGGTCGCGCGCAAGGGGAACGGTTGCGGGTGCATGGCCAGCCGGTCGATGTCATCGCGTACTTCGACATGAAGGGTATATTGTTTCGCGGAATCGAGCGGAGGGAGCGCGATCGTTTGGTCCATCGCGTGCCAGGTGGTCTTCGAGGTCGTTTCCTCGAAGCTCTTCGCAAAGAGCGTATCGACGACATTCTTTGTAAAAACGGGTTCGGTGGAATCTTGCTCATCCACTTCGATCGTCACGTCACGGACGGCGAAATACGATCCAAGCCTCGAATTCGCAAGGCGAAGATAGGAGAACATCGAGTTCGCGGTGGTAATGCGAACATCCGCCGCGCGGCCATCCGGCGACTCAACGACGCTCGCCATGACGGGATCGCCGTAGTCGAAATAGATGCGGGAATCGTCCGAATGCCAGCGGGAATGCTGGGCGGACCATTGTTGGGCCATAGCCGCGCTTGTAATTGTCAAGCTGGCTATCGCCAGTGCCACAAATCTCAGTTCTCGTATTCTCATCTTTTTTCTCCTAATTCTATCAGTTCAAACAGGACGCGTCCTACAAGAGCGCGGGGATTTCAATCCACTATACAGAAACCCTCTTTCGGCCCCTTGATTCCAACCCTTCCATTCTTAATTCTTAATTTTCAAAACTTAATTATTCTGGGCGCCTTCCCAGACCCATCGTGTAATGCCTTCGCGTTGATTTTCATTCGCCAGGATTGGCCCGGAGTGCTGCGTAAGCCCTTTCATCACGCGCACCAATTGCGAATCGTTGGTATCGTAAGGGTTAAGGACATCGATCGAGCGAACCGCGATCCACGAAGTCAAATCCGGCGCGCCGCTGGTGTAGCCATCGTGGCAGCCCGAGGCGGTGCAGGAAGCAAGCGACAAATAGGGCGCGACCTGCCGCGCGTAGCTCACGCTATCGGCCGGGAAAACGACCTGGGTCCAACTGGTAAGATCGCCGGAAGAACATCCGGCGTAAATAACGATCGCGGCCGTCGCTAATAATAGTGGAATACGTTTCATCTGGATAAGGTGCAACCCCGGCATGGCCCCCTCTCATTCCAAATTTTGAATGAATAATTCCTTATAAAGTTCGTGTAGCACAGGCTTTCCAGCCTGTGCGCGAGCTTTCAGCTCGTGCGCCATTGATACTTGCGGACCTGGAGGTCCGCGCACAGGCTGAAAGCCTGTGCTACACACACTCTTAGCTTCAACTAAGAATGAAGAATTAAGAATTAATAGTGGGTGCATTGCTTATTAAAAATTGAAGAACCATTTCGAATCGAGAGTTGATGGCGGCCATTATTGGGAACTGCTCCGCCTCTCGAACGATTGAAGCATTTCGTTTGCACATCCTCCCCAACACTCGCGATATTATCATTCAGGATGGCTGGTTCCGTTTTCGAACGGATGGCCGGTTGATCCCTCGCGGCCTCGGGACGGGCGATCAATATTTGCTGCTGCGCGGCGTGTGCTTCGGGCCGTCGGCGAAGCTGCCGCCGAATCTTCCGTTTCGGTCGCTGGAGGATTGGACGAAATACGAAACGTATGTCGATCTGCTGCTTGCATGTGGATTTACGACGCTTCGTGTTCCGTTTTTCTGGTCGGCCTTCGAGCCGGCGTGCAATCCGGTCCAGCCGGAGTATAACGAACAGTATCTTCAGGATTTTTTCCATTACGTTCGCCTTTTTTCTTCGAAGGGATTTCTCGTCCTGATCGATCTTCATCAGGACCTGCTGGGCAATGCCTTTGGCGGTAACGGAATGCCGGACTGGGTGCGCTCCGAAGACTCGCAGCGTTTCAGCTTCCTAAAAAATACTCCACTTTGGGGCGCGAATTACGAATTCAATCGCGATCTTCGAAAAACTTTCACCGATTTTTGGCATAATGACCTGACAAACCAGTCCCTCACTCCTCCCCTCGTGCATTTCCCTGTCCGCGACCGATTTCTCGATATGGTGGAGCGCGTGGCCGCCGAAGCCGCGCGGCATGAGCGCGTGCTCGGCATCGAAATTTTTAACGAGCCGCATCCCGCGCGAATTAGCGACCGCGTATTCGAAGAGGAGATTCTTCCCGAATTTTATGCCGAAGCGATTCGGCGCATTCGCCGTCACTCGCCGGACATCTTCGCCTTCGTCTCGCCGCAAAGCGATTGGAATGTGAACCTGCACGCCAATAAATCCTACGATTCGTTCCTGCGCATTGCTTCCCAGGATGACCGGGTCGTCTTCGCGTACCATTATTACGATTCAATCCTCACGGCCCTTGGTGGCCGCGTGTTCCATGATGCGAAGCAGGAGGAATATTTAGATGCACAGTCCATCGGCGCGCGGTGGGCGCGAGAGCATGGCATGGCGCCGTTCCTGACGGAATTCGGCACGCGGCAGAACTGGCCGAAGCCCATTGTTCGCACGCAGATGAATTGGCAGTTCGAGGCCGTCGAGCAGGCGCTTGTGAACGCGACCTATTGGAATGTCAATCTCTATAATACCGAGGAACTTCGCGACGGCTTCATGCGCGAGGATTTTTCCCTTGTCGGTTATAATAAAAAGATACGAAACTTAGATGTGGCCACGCGCCCTTATGTTCAACTGGCGAGCGCCGAGCCGGTCCACAGCCATTTCAATACGCGCACGAAGGAATTCGACCTCGTTCTCCGGGGGAAGCCGATGGACGCGCCCACCGTGATCTATCTTCCCGAAAAACGATTGCACCCGCTCCAGCCCGTGCATTACGAAGGCGGATTCAACGTCGAATATAATGGAGCAACCGAGTTCCATTGCGAGAACAATCAATTACGCATTCCACTCGATCCGGCGGTGGAACTGCATAAAATAATTATACGGCCGCGTGAATAAGATCTTACTCATGCACATCCGCTGACTTAAGAAATGAGTACACGACATTTATGAAAGCTCCCGTTTGTTTGTAGGGAATTTCCATGTGATCGGCGTTACCCACAATCCACAACGTCTTGTTCCTGGAAGGACAATTCAGGAATAGTTCACAAATTCTGCGGGAAGAAATTTGTTTTTCTAGAGTCCCATGCAGCATCAGGACGGGGCATGTGAGTAACTGTATGGTTTGGAGAGGTTCAAGTAATGTGGATCGGATGATCCCAATATGGCGAGGGCTTGCCTCCACCCTGTATAAGCTGTCATAGTACGTTTTCAGCTCGAGTTGCGAAACGTAGGGGGATTCGGCAATAACGGCTGCCACACCGTGGAATTCAGACGCAACAGTAATCGCAAGACTTGCACCCATTGACGTTCCATAGAGCACAATTTTCGAGCTGTCCGGCTGTAGTTTTTTTCTAACATAGGAGACAACCGAATGTAAGTCGTCGGCAAAAGCGGGCAGCGCAATCAAATCGGTATCGATTGCAATACTATCGCTTGTGCCGAAACCGCGATAGTCAAAGAGAAGAACGTCCACCCCCAGGTTTTTCACCAAAGCCTGAGCTACACCGAATTCACCGCACATGTTGCCGGCATCCGATTCGGCAAGAATGATAAGTTGGTCCGATTGTTTGCGGGCCGGATGGCAGAGCCACGCCGTTAAACGTTCATTGTTTGCCGTCGGAATGTTAAGACTGTCGTAGGAAATTCCCATTGCCGAAGGTGTCATCGAGTATTTCTTCACGGGCTTGATCGCCCAGGCGGTTCCCGCCAAGTTGACTATTACAAAAATGAAAATGATCTGTTTCATGGCCGTACTTTATTTCGTGATTAATTCCGGATGAGGTAGTAGCCCTATGCCGTCACTCCCCGTTTCGAATTCCCTGCTCGTTCGATTCATTGAGCGTAACGATGGAGTGGATGGTGAGAACATCGGTGAAGGGCTGCAAGGGTGTATGCGTCGCCGGCGCTGCGCCCTCCCCGACGGATACTTGGACGCGCGCGGGAATCGTCATATCGAGCGTCCGCTTGACGACGCTTCCGACGAAGAGATCGAGGATCGTCGTATCGGTGCCGCTGACAGGCCCGGAACTTCTCGTCGTCACCTTTGTCAGCGAATTCGTTTGATAGCCCTGGAACGTTCCGGTATCGGTTGCCACGATGATGGCAAGATAGCGGTCGAGCGTATCGGTAAGGCGGACGAGACGGTAGATGCGGGAAACATCATAGACATAGGAGCCGGTCGTCGTGCCAATGTTGACGGTATCGTGGACGGGGATGGTGTCCGCGCGGTGTTCCGTCCAGGTATTGCCGTAGGTAACGGGATGTTCGGGCAGGGGAATGAGCATGCGGGGCGGCTCGAAAAAATAGGCGTTGGTCTGCGCCTCCGCGTTGAGCAGGCGCATGGTATCCTTCACGATCCTCGATAATTCGTCCCCCTTCATATCGTAGGTCACTTCCGTGACGCGGTTGACGGCGAAGTTCTCCTGGAGCAGGAGCGAATCGGCCGAATGCACATCCGCGGAAAGCTCGTGGCCGCTCACCTGGAAGCTCGTAAACGATTCATCGAACGACCACAACCCCTTTTTATAATCGATCGCCACGTTACGAAACGCAAGCTGCGCATCGCTTCGGAGCTCGCCGTTCAACACATCGCGCTCGGTATGCACCGTTTGATCGATTCGGGTATGGATATCGTACAGCAGCGTACCGGCCTGCGGCTTATAGCGCAGCGTCAGGATGTCCGGCTTGATTTGCGGCGTGTGGGGAGCGGCGGGTGGTCGAGATTCGCCTTTCTTATGATGGCGGCTCTGGTCGTGTCCACGCTGGGCGTGGGCCGGGTGTAGGAAGCAGGAAGAATGAAAAATGAAAAACATCGCCGCCAATGCGATGCGGCGTTTCAAAAAGTTTCTGTTTGATCGTGGGCGATCAATCTTCAATTCATACTTCATACTTCATACTTTTCCTGGCCTGCGCAATCATGGATCGCGGGCAGTCTTGATCCCTCGCGGACTCGGGGCGGGCAATCATCGCGCGATGGAAACGCGGCCTTCGCCGAGGATGCGGTTCCCAGACAGAAGTTCCACAAGATACGCTCCCGGAGAACGTTGGGAATCGATCTGAATTCGAAACTCGCCCGCGCCAACGACTTCGACCGGCTCAGCAAAGGATCGCCCGCTCGAAAGTTCGACCATCCGGCATGAAGCATCGCCCACGATGCGGGGAGCAGAAACCCCCGCGTTTTGTATCCAAACGCTGAAGGAAGCAGCGCCGATAACAGGATTCGGATAAATAGTGAGACTACTGCTCTTGCCTGGCACCGATGCCGCGACGGCGGATGGCACGCCGGCCAAACTAGAAATATCCAGCGCGTACAGCGAGCGCCCATGCGTCGCGGCAATCAGCATATTTTTGTAAATTTTAAGGTCGCTCACGATGACATGCGGCATTCCCGGCGCGAGATTGAGCCACTCGCTCCCGCCGTTCGTCGTTGCGAAGACGCCAACATCCGTTCCGGCGATGAGCACTTGATTTTTGAGCAGCGGGTCGCCATGCTCGTTGAGGGTATCGATCACGAGCGCGCTCACCGGAGCAGTCGATGGAAGATTTCCGGAGATATTCGTCCACTTTTTTCCGCCATTCGTCGTCATCAGGACGTGCGCTACTTTCGACGCGCTCACGATCGCGCAAAAAGCAGTCAGCGAATCGCTTCGATCCGGGACAACCTGCGAAACGGTTGCATTTGGCAATCCATTGCGCGCGGTAATCCAGTGCGGCGCGGTGGTATCGCTGCGCGTGGGATCGACGGTGGTTCGCCAGAGCACACTACTCGTTCCATATCCTCCCGCCCAGATGATCGGGTGGCCGGCCGCGTCGCGCGGGCCGAGGGCAACGGTTTCTATGTCACCATAATACCAAGTGGAATCCTTACCGGTATTTCCTTCGATCGGCGGCGACCACGTTCGCCAGGTCGTATTTTCCAAATCGTTCCAATCGAGCGTGGCGCGATAGACGTGGCAGCGGCCAGTATATAGTTCCGTCGGCTCCTCGTCATCGAGCGCAAGCGGCGCGTTCCATGCGACCGCCTCTTCGGTATCCGTGAGCGGATGAGGGCCATAGAGGAGCCGGTAGGTAATTGTATGCCAGCGCGGGCGCGTGTCTTGCGTCGTGTCCTTCATATCGAGTGGAAGCGGAACGAGGGAATCGAGCGTGTTCCGCGCGAAGATCACGCCGAATTCCAGGGACGTAATCAGTTTATTCGAATCCGTCGGATGCGAAATCGCAGCTTCGCCATCGCCGTGATTGATCCAGGCGAAACTCGTATCCTGAAGATTCCCAACGGTGCCGTTATCCTGGGTGCCTCCGAACACTTTGAGGTCGTTCGCGGAAATCGTTGCTGGCGTATTCGCCATGCCCCCGCGCCACGGTTCGATCGCATAAAATTGCGTGATCGGAAGTCCAGTCATCTGATGCCAATTCGTTCCAAAATCGCGCGTCTCGAACACGCCGCCATCGTTGACACAGAGCAAATCCGTTCCGGCGAATGCCACGCCATGCTGATCGGAATGCTGCTCTCGATTTGCCTTCACATAATACTGGCTGTATGAATTCGTAATGTCTTTCCAATTAGCACCCAAATCGGTCGAGCGAAAGACGTCGATACCGCCGAGATAAATATCTACGTTTCTATCGTCTTGCGGAAGCGGGCCGGCTGCGAGATAGAAATCATAGCCGCCCTGCGCGTTGGTAATATTCGCGCTGTCCTTCCCTTGCACCCCGCCCATGGGAATCCGGATCGTTGAATCGAGGATTTTCTTCCACGTCACGCCCTGGTTCGTCGAACTGTAAAGCCCCTCGAAGTTTTCGTCCGTCATATAGTGCGTAACGGGATTTGTATCGGCGCGAATGAAGCCTGCAAACAAATAATCCTTTGCATACTTCCCGCCGCCTAAGGTCCACAGCAGTGCGATGCGTCCAAGCACTTTTTGTGACTGCCCATTTGGAAGTCCGGTTGCGGAAAGCGTGTCAATCCGTGTCCATGTATGCCCGGTATCGGTCGAGCGATAGACGCCGGTATTGGGTCCCCCCGGTCCGCCCGGAGTGAAATTGGAACCGATCGTAATCGAATGATCCCATGCCGCAGCAACGAGATCGGCAGAGTTCAGCGGATCCATTGCAATGTCGATAAAGCCGATGCAATCGCCTGCGTTAGGGCGAACGAAAAGCGCGCGCGTCCATGTCGCGCCGCCATCGGTCGTACGAAAAATTCCTTTATTAGTATCGGCCAGCGCGTTCGGCCCGGGAACCGCAATGAAAAGTTGTTTATCGTTTTGTGGATCGATCAGGATTTTTGCGATATATTGTGCATTTGCAAAGCCGAGATAGTTCCACGAATTTCCACCGTCGGTTGACTTCCAAAGTCCATCTCCGGGATAGGAATCGGCGCTGCCATTGCATTCGCCAAGACCAATATAAAGCGTATCGGGATAAAGCGGATCTATTGTAACGCAGCCGATGGAAAGCGAGCCAAAGGTATCCGTTACGCAGCGCCAATTCGTGCCGTGGTCGGTGGTCTTCCACAGCCCACCGGCAGCCGCGCCAATGTAAAACGTGTTCGAATCCAGCGGGTCGGTGGCGATGGCGCTTGCGCGGCCATCGATGGAGTAGGGTCCGATGGGTTGCCACTCAAAGCTCGAAAGGGGAGCCTCACCCCCAACCCCCTCTCCCTGCTGGGTGAGGGGGCTATACATTGGCATTCGCGCAGCTTCGGCAAGCGCGGTGGGATAGGCGCTGGGATCGATCGTCCGGTTCGGCCAGGCGCGGCGTTGCCAGAACCAATCACTATGCTCTTCACCGTCATGTCCCGGAGGCGGCGTGTGCTGCGCCGCCGGCGGAGTGCGCAGAATTTGGCTGCGAATGAGGGATGGCTTTTTGCGAACCGTTTTTTTCGCATGATGCGAAACAACGATCAACCTTCGGTGTTTTTTATATTTCTTGTGATGAGAAACTGTTTTCTGATTGGCCGAAGGTTTTTCCTTCGCGATGGATGCCGGACCAAAAGCACATTGAAGCAGGAATGCAAATGCAAATAAGTACAGCCATCCGTGGAATCGAGAATCGGCCGAGTGAAAATCGTGAAAAACCATATTACACAAACCGGACGAACGGGGACAAAAGTTTGTTCCCGGAGCGTATTATAGGACAATGAGCCTTCTCGGGATGACATCAACGCATAATCTCCGCCTTTGCGCCGCGCTTGCGGCGAGTTTCCTGCTTCACGCATCCTGCTTCCTGCTTTCCGCGGAAGCTCAAAGCAATTTCGTCAAGCTGCCGCTTTCGATCAACACGCCGGACCAAAGCGAGCTGCTTCCCGTCATTTCCGCCGACGGCAAGACGCTCTACTTCACGCGCACGAGAATTGGCATGGATTCCACCGTGGTCTTCGATATTTGGCTTTCACACATCACGAACGATTCCGTTGATCCCTCGCGGCCTCGGGACGGGCGATCCATATTCTCGAAGCCGGAATTTGTCGGTAATAATCTTGCAAGCTCGTATGGTATTGCTGTCACTTCCATTTCGCCCGATAACAACACGCTCTATCTCATTGGCAAATTGGAAAGCGATGCGCCGCCGGACGAGCGGCTCTTCGTGTCGCACAAACTTTTGGGCGGATGGTCTATTCCGGAGCCGATAAAAATTCCGAATCTCCATCCGCGCGGGATCTATACCGATTACAGCTTCGGCCCCGATCAACGCACGCTCGTCATGGCCCTCAACCGCGATTCGAGCTTAGGCGACCGCGATCTCTACGTCAGCTTCTACCAAGGTAGTTGGAGCACCCCCCTCTGGCTCGGCCCCGATATCAACAGCCGCTATGCCGAGATGACGCCCTATCTCTCATCGGATAACAAGACGCTCTATTTTTCGAGCGACCGCCCGGGTGGCATTGGCGCGGTGGACGTTTATCGTTCCATTCGGCTGGACGACTCGTGGCAGCATTGGTCGAAGCCGGAGAATCTTGGCGTGGGCGTTAACCGTCTCGGTCGTACCACGTTTTATACCGAGGACGCCGAAGGAAAATATGGCTATGTATCGTGGCGATTGACCGAAAGCGACCAGAGCGATATTTATCGCGTGAAGGTTTCGCGGGAGCAGGCCGTCGCGCTCGTGCGCGGCATCGTGCGGGATGCTGCGGGCAAGCCGCTCGCCGCGGAAATACACTACGAGCGCCTCGCCGCTTCGACCGAAGATACTTCCGCGAATGAAAGCGGCTCCGGCTCGGGCCGCTCCGATCCGGTGACGGGCGAATATGAAATCACGCTTCCCGCCGGCGCGCGCTATGCGCTCCGTGCCGAACGCGATGGCTATTTCCCGACGAGCGACAACATCGACCTCACGGGGCTAAAAAGTTACGAAGAAATCCATCGCGATCTAAAGCTGAATAAAATCCAGAGCGGCGCGGCGATCACGCTGCACAATGTTTTTTTCGAAACCGATAAAGCGGAATTACTCCCGGCTTCCTTCGAAGAGCTGGACCGGGTCAAGCAATTGCTGACAGACCATCCCGAATTCAAACTTCAAATCGCCGGCTTTACCGATAGCACAGGCACCGAAGCACATAACGACCTTCTCTCGAAAGACCGCGCGAAATCGGTCGTGAATTATCTGACTGAGCACGGCATCGATGCCACGCGCCTTTCGGCCATCGGCTACGGCTCCCAAAAACCTGTTGCCACCAACACCACCGAAGAAGGCCGCGCGAAAAACCGGAGGGTGGAATTTATTTTGGTTTCAAAATAGGTATTATGATGGCAACTTATTATCGTTCACTGGTTTTATAACTTTTATGGAAACCATTGAAGGCTATTATGACGGACAGCGGATTGTACCGCTCGCGGAGATTCAGGACCACCGCCACCGCCGCGTTAAAATAACGCTCCTTGAGGTCCTGACGGAAGAAGAAGAGATTCGACTGGCAGCTTCCCATTCCGATGCGTTCAAATTCTGGGACGACCCACGCGAAGATATTTATCAAGACTACGTCAAAAGCTGATGGGCACCGCCGATATTGTCCTCATACCGTTTCCCTTCGCGGAGCTCACCCATGTAAAAGCTCGACCTTCGGTTGTTATTGCCGAAACGGCCGATCGTTATAAGGATAGTATTGTAGCCGCAATTTCGTCCGTGGTTCCCACAACGATTAGCAAGAATGAATTTCTTGTCGAGCCTTCCGCTATGAATGGTCTTCGCGTGCGGTCGGTTGTAAAAGTGGATCGGCTTGTGACTCAGAAGCAAGCCAACATCATTGCCGAATTAGGGTCGTTAAGCAGCGCCGAGATAGAGAAGCTTATCTCGATCTTTCGCTCGTTGCCTCATAGATCGGGATAAGCCGCGCGAAAAACCGGCGGGTGGAATTTATTGTTGTTTCAGAATGAACTACTATAATCATTCGGAAATGCGAACGCTTATCATCATCCTTTACGTCTTTATCATCCCCGTCGGGCTTTTCGCTTTGGCAGAGAACGCGGGACCGAAAAAGCTCCGCGGGCGTCTTCGAAGGTACCACCGGCGCGTGCTGACCGTCTTTGTGGCAGTGTCCCTCATATTCGCCGTGTGGGCATTGGTTATTATTCTCAGTCACGGCCGGTGAAATGGATCGCGCAGTTATATGGCGTTTTGAAGAAGTTTTTCGACAAGCTCCCATCCCGGTTGTTCGTGAAAAAGAATAGATAAGGGTTGCGCATCAAGAACCAAAAGTACCGTCCTCCTTCTCACGGTCCTTTCTTCACTCCTCCATTAAAATATCGAGCGCTTTGCTATTGGGTCCCAAAAATCCAGCCATATCACTTATGCTCCGGCGTTTTTGCGGCGGTTTTTCGATAGGCTCAATGATCATCTTATCGGGAGTATCTTCGAAGTTCGCTTTCGAGTCGGGTGCAAGACCAAATTTCCGCATCACTTCAGGAGGAATGGGAACCTTGCCATTCGAGTCGATCACTAATTGTAACATAAGCTAACAACATGAACCACTTTGATCGAATTCCGCATCCCCGTTCAGACGGCACGAATGCGAAACTCGTTAATTGAGCAAATGAAGTCCGTCAATAACCTTGCTCAATCCATTCGATTTAACGCCGGCCGATTGGAGGGCTTGATTGATAGCCGCCGCCTTCTGCTGAACGACCTTCGTGTCAGTAGTACTAACGGGAATTACCGGTACGGTAGTGATATTCCTCGATGCGGCGTCGCGCACGGCCGCATTGTTCGAATGTGAGGCATGGCTCAGAGCTTCGAGCGCCGTGATCCGCTCCGAAGGCGTGCCGGTCGCGGCAACCGCTGAAATCAGGTCCACCATCTGCGGATCGAATTGCTCCGTGTCGAGCGAAAGGATATGCAGCGCCAACTCGCGCTCCGCGGGATTGGCGCTCGTCAGGTGCTTGATGTAGGATTCGAGCAGCACACTCTTGCTCTGCTCGTCGGCAATGCGTTGTTCCTGCGCGCGCTGCTTTTGCTGATTACTGTTCGTCACGTAGTTGAACCAGGTGCCGAGCACCAGCAGCAGAATGGGCATGAGGAGCTTCGCAATCACATCAAGAATCTTTTCGGTGTCGCGTTTGAGGGCGCCTTCTACCTTAAAGGCTCCCTCCGGTTTTTTAACTTCCATCGGTTTCGTAAGGTCTTCCATAATTAGAAATTAAAAATGAATGATGCAAAGAATGATCGGTCATGCTCTTTTTAGAACGCAGGTGATGAGCTTCGCACAATCTCCGTGCCGAAGGCGGGAACGAGGGATAGGTGCTCCATGGAAATATTAGCTCCGTTAGGAGCGTTATCGTTGTAGCCGTGGGTTTCAACCCACGGTGTAGAAAGCACAACGAATTTCAAGCTCCGTAGGGACGTGCCGCACACGTCCCTTTTCGCTGTACCACAAATGTTTCGGGAATGCCGGCGGGGGGATGGGACGTGCGCAGCACGTCCCTACGGACTGTTGCCACATCATAACCATTTTGGGAATACCGGCGGGTCGCCGTTCGGTTGTTGTATTTTTGTGGTTATGAATTCCACCGATCACCATCGGACCTCCTATCGCCTGCGGTATCACAATTATGCCGAGACGCGAGCCTATCACATCACCATCTGTTCGCACAACCGCGAGTTGATTTTCGGCAATATAATGGATGCGAAAATGCATCTCTCTGGAATAGGCAAAATAATAGACGAAGAAATCCGCAAAACCGCCGGAATGCGATCTGACGTTATCGTGGATACCTATTGCGTCATGCCGAATCATGTCCATCTAATCCTGATCCTGACGGAAGAAGAGAGCGCCGGTGTACCACGAACATTCGAAGCGCCGGCTTCGGGCTCGGTACCGAGCATAATTAATGGTCTGAAAGCCGCATGCACCTCGCGCGCGCGGAAAGAGTTAGGCTTGCCCACCCTCGTCATCTGGCAAGGCCGGTTCCACGACCGAGTGATTCGCAATGAGGAGGAATTACAACGCACCCGCGAGTACATTCATAACAATCCCGGTCAATGGCAGGACGACCACGACAATCCTGCGAATTTTCCGACCACCCAGCGCATCATTCCTTAACCGCGCGATAACCCGTAGGGACGTGCCGCGCACGTCCTTTTTCGCGTGCCAGGAATATTGCGGGGATATCCAACGGGGATCGAACCGTAGGGACGTGCCGCGCACGTCCTCCCCCGCGCAGGAAATCACATTTGACATTTCTACATGCTCCGGGACTCCGCAAGCGGCCAGTATTGGATGATCGTGAAGGAATAGTCGTAGGGACCTTTCGACATGCGCCACCAGTTCGGCGTGTAGCACCGAGCCTTCAGGCTCGGTGAGGATAATTCGCCGAACCTGAAGGTTCGGCGTTACACTCGCTTTTATTGGCATTGCTTCTCGCCCAAGCGGATTGTGCCGTCCCCCCGTGCCTCAGGCCCTTAAAAAAATCCGCGCAGCCCGGTTCCCGCCCCGAGCCGGTCGAGGGAAGAGATTTCGCGGGGATGAGATGCCTCGCAAGATGGGCATGCACCGCCCGGCGGACTTCCATCGCTAAAAAGACCGGCGCTCCCAGCGCGTGTCGAATTAGTTCACCGTAAAGAATTAGTTCACCGTAGAGTAATAGCTGGTCCAGCTCGCCGGCGTGTAAATTTGATTGGCGGATTCGCTGGCATTTCCCCCAAACACATACACCTTGCCGTTAAGAGCTCCGCTTGTCGCGTCATATTCCCCAATGGGCATGGCTGCGCCCGTGCTCCATGACCCTCTCTTGGTGTCGTAAATTTGGACCCGGCTTTCGGAGGAAACACTTCCGCCGAACACATAGATATTCGTTCCCACGGCAGCGCACGTCGCGCTATTTTTCCCGATGGGCATGTCCGCTCCAGTGGTCCAGGCATTTCCCGTGGTGCTGTAAATTTGAACGACCGTATCGCTCTGGTACCCACCGAACACATAGATATTCGTGCCCACTGCCGCGCACATCGCGGCATATACCCCGGTGGGTATGGCCGCGCCCGCCGACCACGAATTTCCCGTGGTGCTGTATATTTGAACCGTGCTATACGGGGGAGTTCCGACTCCGCCAAACACGTAGATGTTCGTGCCCACGGCCGCGCACGTCGCGCTGGATACCCCGGTGGGCATGAGCGCTCCCGCGGTCCACGAATTTCCCGCAGTGCTGTAAATTTGAACCGTGTTAGACTGGGAAGTTCCTGCTCCCCCAACCACGTAGATATTCGCGCCCACGATAGCGCACGTCGCGGCATATACCCCGGCGGGCATGGCCGCTCCCGAGGACCATGCTTTTCCCGTGATGCTGTAAATTTGGACCTGGTTATATGGCGATGCGCCCTCTCCTCCGAACACATAGATATTAGTACCAAGGGCTGCGCTCGTAGCGTACTTTTCCCCAGTTGGCACGGCAGTTCCCGAATCCCAACCGTCGCCAACGAGCTGCCTGGTGCCGGCGTAGGTGTAGCCCGCATGGGTGCCATCGTCGTGGAATGTTGCGATCGAGCCGGAAGGCAGGCCGCCGACGCCAAACGAGATCAAGCCGGTGTCGCTTGGAAGCGTACCCGTTCCGCCGCCGGAGCCGGTCGGCGCATTAAGGATGGTGACATTTCCAGTGCCTCCGTCGACATAAAACTTCGCCTGTCGAATTTGCGAGGAAGCAACCGATGTGGATGCCAGGAGCGCCGCGCAGCAAAGCAAAAGGCGAAATGCGTGTTTCATGAGAAATAAATTGGATCTCCGGATCGTTAATTAATTTGACGCTCGGGCGTTTCTGGCCTTTGGCAATTAAGCCAAAGCGTAAAGAGTTTAACCTCCGGCGTAAAGTTTCTTTCCTTGCATTCGCGTACAAATCTGTCGTAAGAAGTTGTCAGAAAGTAGGCGTATACCTTCATACCTTCGAAATTGGTCAATTCTTTCACAAAGAGCTCCGCAGTTGATCGGTGTTGAATCCTAATTACAAGACATTCAAAGAATAAGCGGGCCACAAAGAATGAAGAAAACTTAGGAATTGGAAAGGGGCACGCGCCGAAGCAGGAATTATGAAGCATAAAACATAAATGTGGAAATCGATTTAATTTCGATTAGCAACCGTTTTCTTATTTTTTTTAAACGTCCCGTAAAAAAGTGACTAAAAAAGTTACCACGCTTTTTTAAATGGCGGAAATTGCTCGCAAACGCAATAGTTCATGAAGCACAAATGCGTGTGCCATGTAAAAATAGTTTTCAGAGTTTCTGCGGTATGTCGGCAAAAGAAAAAAGTGATTGCCGAAGGAACTCGCCTTGGGCAGGAAAAGTGTGAGCTTTCCGTTTCACGTGTGTTCTCATTCGTTCGACACTTAACCAAAAAGCCAAAATGACTAATTTCGACAGAATTCTGCGGTTTACGGTGATCCTCCTCGTAACCGCCTGCATCGCCCCGGCTGCGCTTCGCGCCGATTCCTATTCCTACTCACCCGATACGGTGACGTTCTCGCCGAGCGGGCAGGACTCGATGACGGGCTACGTTCGTATCGCCTACACTGGCGATTCGAGCGGCCCCGGCACCTACATCCATGCCTGGATTTCGGATGGCTCCTCCTATTTCAGCGTGTCGAGCGATACGATACACGTCACGGCATACTCTTACATCCGGATTGTCTATCACGTCCAGAGCGGCACGGTAACGGGCCAGCTTTCGATCTCGGACGATACGACCACGCATACGGTTGTGCTGATTGGCCACGCGAATCCGCCGCCGCCGGATGGCGAGCTGAATGCGCTGGGACCTTACTTCCCGCAGAACACCCCGGAGGGCGCGGATACCTGCACAACGATGCGGCTCATCAATTCCGGGAGCGATCACGATACGCTCGTAAGCGCCGGGTGGTCGCATGATCCGGCCGGGATCTTTACGTGGGATACTTCGGGCATCAGCATTCCGCTCACGATGCCTTCGCACGACACGCTCTTCTGGGATTTCTGCTTCCATGCGCCGCAGAATACGAATCAATATACGGACACGTTCGTCATTCGCTACCATGATTCGGCGAGCCAGACGCGCTATATTTCCCGCATCGTCTACGCCAAAGCCATTGACACGACTCCGCCGGATGGGATACTTTCGGCACTTGGGCCATACTTCCCGAGCATTCCGGAAGGCGCGGATACCTGCACGGCTGATACTATCCGCCCCAATGTACCGGATGACCCGCTTCGCCTCATCAATTCTGGCAGCGATCTCGATACGATTGTGAGCGCCGGCTGGACGCATGATCCCGGCTCATATTTTTCGTGGGATACTTCCGCTATAAGCTTCCCATTCACCCTGGCGTCCCACGATACCACGTTTTGGGACTTCTGCTTCCACGCTCCGAGCGATACCGAGCTTCATCTCGATACGTTTATCGTCCGCTATCACGATGCCTATAGCCAGGATCGCTATGTAACCCGCATCGTCTATGGCAAAGCGGTGGATACGACGATCAAAACATGCTATGGCATGTATGCGGCCGCCGCCGCGGTAACGAATTATGGGGATACGAGCTATATCCACCTGTTTATTCATAACTATCTGGATTCCTCGGTCTCGCTGACCGCCATCAGTATTTCAGGAACAGACGATGGCGCGTTCCGAGTGGATTCTTCGGGGTTCCCAAATACGATCGCTGCCAATACCTACGATAGCGTGTGGCTCAAGTTTATTCCGAACCGAACCACCGGGAGCACGGAATACAACGCGAGCGCCACGGCATCCTTCTCCACGAACGATACCGCGCATTGCCATGAGGCGACCGTATCGCTCGTCGGATACATGCCGCAAACGTGCAGCGATACCGAATCCGTAAGCCTGGACACGACCGGCACGCACGATGTCTCGCTCTCCGGCGATTCTGGCCATTACTATGCGCACCGCATCGACTTCACCAATAATTCCACTTCGACGGTGATCGTTTCTGCCGTGAGCTGGACGCATTCGAGTTCCCACTTCCTTGTAAGCCAGATCGTGCCCGCGCTGCCGGATACGCTCGCGCCGAGCGCGGAAATGGCGATCATCGTCCATTTCTATGGCGATTCC
>Ga0307373_10003612_pt1 | contig 26761 bp, 24 predicted proteins | sample OX2MG_FD_202534 | JGI IMG/M metagenome (GOLD analysis project Ga0307373, IMG submission 202534) | Soil microbial communities from Risofladan, Vaasa, Finland - OX-2 | ecosystem: Environmental > Terrestrial > Soil > Coastal area > Acid sulfate soil | place: Finland: Risofladan, Vaasa | collected...
CGAGATTCCTCCCGGCACGACAGCGACGTACGGCGAGATCGCCCGCAAGCTCGGCAGGCCCCTGGCCGCTCGGGCCGTCGGGGCTGCCAACGGCCGGAATCCGATCTCGATCATCGTGCCGTGCCACCGGCTGGTTGGGGCTGACGGCGGCCTCACCGGCTACGGCTGGGGGCTTGATCGCAAGCGCCGGTTGCTGGAGCTCGAGCGCAGGACCTTGGGTTGCCGAGCGGAGGTCAGCTCGGCGAGAACGTGATCTCGACCGTGTCGAGCAAACCCGGTACGACGGGTCCCGGCGCGGTGGTCTTGCCGTTGGCGGAGGCCTTCCCGTTGGTGGCCGGTTTCCCGTTCTTGGCCGTCTTGCCGTTGGCGTGGGCGCGGTCATCCGCTGACATCGCGGCGTGGGCGGCGCTGCTGCCGTTCCGGCCACATCCGCCGCCGTTGAAGAAGTCCTGCAGCACGGCCAGTTGCCGGTGGACGGCCGCCTCGTTCCAGCCGTGGCCCTGATCGCTGTCGGTATAGACGTGCAGATCGGGAAGCCGGGCGATCAGCACCTTGAGGCGTTCGACGTCGACGAGCCGGTCGTGGTTGGCGACGATGATGAGCGTGGCCGCCGCGCGCGCGGCAACGACCTCGACGTCATCGCGATGCAGGCAATCGTTGAGCCACTCCCGAGCGGCTCGAGGGTCAGCGCGTCGCTGATTCTCGTAGTTGATGTCCGCCGTGCGGTTGTCGACGTCGCCTTCAACGATCACAAAGCGCTTGTAGAGATCGCTGATCCAGCGCTGGCGGCTCAACCAGACCACCGCGTCCCACATCGGACGCCGGCTGAGCAGGCGCACCTGCTCCCGGTAGCGCCCGCGCATCAGGTCCGGGGACAGCAGCGGGGTATGGAGGACGAGACGCTCCGCTCGATCGCCGGCTCGCCTGGCGAGCGCGCATGCCACCGTGGCCCCGAGGCAGAGCCCACCAACGTCGAAGCGGTCGATCTCGAGGTGGGTCAGCAGGTCGAAAACGAGATCAGCCATCGCCGCGGACGTGTGCCGCCCCCGAAGCGGCGGGGACGCGCCGTTCCCGGGCAGGTCCGGAATGATGAGTCGTCGGTACTCGCCGAGTTCGCTGAAGCGGCCGCCGAACTCCTCGGCTGAGCTGAGGAATCCGTGGCAGAGCACCAGCGGCTTTCCCCGCCCGGAGACAAGGTAGCGAAGCGTCTGACCGCGGATCGTGACGAAGCGCTCGTCCATCATCGGCGGATCGACGTGAGGTGTGGACGAGACCCGAGCGGCCAGGTGCGCGTCAAGACTGGTCGCCGTGCATCAATGGCGTCATTAAACCCGCTGAGAAGCCCCGTGTGTGGTCCGCTGGCGTACAGACGGCGAGGTTCGGCCGCCTCCTGTCCCGCGTCCGGAGAGCAAAAGCGGTCGGCAAAAGGACGTTGACCATTATCGACGGAGGTACCACCCAACTGATTGACGTCGCACTCGCCACGTGCTCGCTGCTCCCCGACCTCGATGATGACGAACGGCTCCTCATCCCGGGGCTCGCCGCGCGCGGACTCGTCGCCGAGCCTCGCGTCTGGGACGACCCGTCGGTTCCGTGGGATGCGTTTCGCGCTGTCGTCGTACGCTCGACATGGGATTACTCCGATCGTCATACGGCATTCCTCGAGTGGTGCGCGCAACCGCGGCTGTTGCTCAACACGCTGCCGGTGATCGCATGGAGCACGGACAAGCGCTACCTGCGTGAGCTGTCCGCTGCGGGCGTTCCTGTCGTTCCGACGACATGGATCGATCCTGGCACGAGTGACGACGACGTGCACATTCCAGACGGCGACGTCGTCGTCAAACCCTCGGTCTCCGCGGGAGGTCGCAACACGTCCCGCTACCGGCCGACCGATCGCGACCAGGCCAGAGCGCACGTCGCTCGTCTGCTCGCCACGGATCGCACCGTGCTCGTGCAGCGATACGTCGAGTCGGTCGACACCAATGGCGAGACCGGGCTCATCTTCTTCGAAGGAGTCTTCTCGCACGCGATTCGCAAGGGCCCGGTGCTCCGCGCTCACAGCGTCGCTACAGACCAACTCTGGGCGCCGGAGGAGATCTCCGTCCGCGTCCCGGATGCGATCGAGCGCGCGGTCGCTGAGCAGACGCTCGACGCAGTACCGTGGCCGCGCAACGAGCTCGTCTATGCTCGCGTCGACCTCGTCCGCGGTGACGGCGGGGCACCGCTGCTGCTCGAACTCGAACTCGCTGAACCCTCGCTCTTCCTGGGATACGGCGACGACGCGCCGGCGAGGCTTGCGGCAGCGATCGCCGGCCGCATCCGCGATGCAGCGCCGTGACCTTCGACCGTCAGTGCTCCGCGGCCCCTGCGCTCATGCCACCAGAGGATCCGTTGCCGCGGACTCCGAGGGCTCGATGTGTTGCACAACCGGACCATTCCTCGTTGCGCGGTCCCGAGAAGCCCGCTCAGCGCGATTCGTGGAGATCAATCGCGTGACCAGCGCGCTGAAGGTCTCATCGGGACCGAGCGGTTCCTGCCGAGAGTTCGCGATGCGTGCGGTCATGTCCTTTGCCTCAGTTCTCGTCAGGCATGCCAGCAATGCTTTGCGCATCCACGATCGCCGTCGCTCCACGAGCCTCAGCATGAGTATCGGACGGTCGCACCACGCACCAGCCTCCTCTATCGGAGCATCCCTACTGGCATTTCCCTTGCAGTCAGGGCATAATCTGCGCACAGCTCGCGCAAAGTCTGTCCGTAACCGCACATAGTTCGAGTGGGAATCCTCGCCAAGACAATGACCACTCCCGCAACGACCACGGACGAAGGATTCAGTCGTAATCGCATCCTTTCCGCGCTTCCAGCCCTCGAGCGTCAGCAGGTGTTCGAAGTTGTTGAAAACGTCACCCTTCCCATCAAGACGGTGCTGTTTGAACCCGGCGCCCCAATTGACGCGATCCATTTCCCCATAGACGGGGTGATCTCCCTGGTGACGCCCCTCAACGACGGCGCCATCGTCGAAGTCGCGACCATCGGCAACGAAGGCATCGTCGGGGTCCCGCTGGTGCCCACCGGGGGGCTCGCGGTCCGCGCGATCTCGCAGGTCGCCGGCCATTCCCTGCGCATGGAAGCCACCACCTTCCTCGACTGGGCGGACCGGAGCAACGCGTTCCAGGCGCTCGTCGAGAGCTACACCCAGGCGCTCTTCGGGCAGATCTCGCAGGCGGCGGCGTGCAACCGCCTTCATTCGAGCGAGGAGCGTCTCAGCCGCTGGCTCCTCATGAGCCACGATCGGGTCGGCTCGGACGAGTTCATGATCACGCAGGAGTTCCTCGGGCAGATGCTCGCCGCGCGGCGATCGACCGTATCGGTTTCCGCCGGCATCCTGCAGCGAGCCGGACTCATCCGGTACGTCCGCGGCCACGTGACGATCGTCGACCGCGCCGGGCTCGAGGCGGTGTCGTGCGAGTGCTACACCGTCATCAAGACAGAGTTGGATCGGGTGGCGTGGCACGCACCGCGACCGGACGGGGCCTCGACCTCCTAGAGTCCCCGCTCGCGGTGATGACCCAGGGATTCGTGTGAGCGTCTCGCCGTCCGGCCGGGAGTACGCACTGGTCAATGGAGACCAACGCGCAGTGATCGTCGAGGTCGGCGCCGGACTTCGCTCCTACCGGTCCTCCACAACGGACGTCGTCGACGGATTCCGGCGGAGCGAGCCGGGCGAGGGGGGACGCGGCCAGATACTCCTCCCGTGGCCGAACCGAATCGCCGATGGGCGCTACTCGTTTGGCGGACGGGAGATGCAGTTGCCGGTCAACGAATCCCGGACCGGGTGCGCGATTCACGGCCTCACTCGGGCGCTGCCATGGGCGCTCGTCGACGCGGCGATGGACACCACCACCCTCTCCCTCGACCTGTGGCCGTCCACGGGTTATCCATTCGCACTGTCGCTGGCGATCACGTACGCACTGACCTCCCACGGTCTCACGGTGCAGACCACGGCCCGGAACACCGGCGACAATCCGTGCCCTTATGGCGCCGGGGCCCACCCGTACGTGCGGGTTGACGATGCGCATCCCGTCGACGCTTCGCTGCTGCACATGCCGGCGAGCGCCACGCTGGAAGCCGATGCCCGCGGGATTCCGACCGGCGTCACGTGCTCGGTCGAAGGAACGGACTTCGACTTCCGTACGCCGCGTCGAATCGGGTCGCTGCTGCTCGATACCGCGTACACGGCACTGTCAGCCGACGCCGATGGTATCACCCGGATTTCGCTGGCCGCGCCGGATGGGGATCGAGTCGTGACCGTCTGGATGGACGCGACCCATCCCTTCGCGATGATCTACAGCGGCGACACGCTCTCCGATGTGCGGCGCCGGCGGCACGGGCTCGCCATCGAGCCGATGACGTGCGCGCCCGACGCTTTCAACTCGGGATTCGGTCTGATCACGTTGCAACCCGGCGAGTCCCACGTCAGCACATGGGGCATCAGCCCGGCTCACTGAACGCGACGACTCGCGGCTGTTGCACCATGGACGCGAAGATGCCCTCACGCCGCGCCAAGAGCGCCCGAAAGCACATCGTCCTCATCGCTCATGACAACCGCAAGGCCGATCTGCTCGAGTGGGCACGCTTCAACCGCGAAACCCTGTCGCGGCATGACCTGTACGGCACCGGCACCACCGGTGCGATGGTTGCCGATGCCCTGGGCCTCCCCGTGCATCGATTCCTCACGGGCCCGCTCGGCGGGGATCAGCAGGTCGGCGCCGCAATCGCCGAAGGACGGATCGATCTGGTCATCTTCTTCTGGGACCCGCTCGAGCCCCAGCCGCACGACGTCGATGTGAAGGCACTCCTCCGAATTGCGGTCGTCCACAACGTGCCGATCGCCTCCAATCGAGCAACGGCCGACTACATCATGTCGAGCTCGTTGATCGACGAGATATACCCGCGGTCGCTCGACGGGGTCAAGCCCCGGGAACCGGTGGTCTGACCGTAGTCCTCAGCCTGTCCCGATCATGCGGGCCAGCGACACCGGGTTGAACACGTGGAGCCGTCGCGGCGCTGCCGACAGCACCACCGAGTCGCCGACCTTGAGCACGTTGTCGACGTCGACGATTGCGACCACGTCCTGACCGCCCGAACTGCCGTGAATGAGCACGTCGTTGCCGAGGAACTCGATGACGTCAAGCGTCACCGTGACGTTGAGACCAGGTCCCGCGAGCGCGCCGACCTCCAGGTGCTCCGGCCGGAAGCCAACCGTCACGATGTCAAGGCCGCTGTCCCGGAGGAGAGCCGACAGCGTCGGGTCCGGTTGCAGCTCACTGCCCTCGCCTTTCAGTGTTACGACCCCGCCTTCGTTGGAAACCTTGAGGTCGATGAAATTCATCGACGGCGAGCCGATGAACCCCGCGACAAAGCGGTTGAGCGGCGCTTCATACAGCTCTTTCGGCGTCCCAACCTGCTGGAGCACCCCCTCGTTGATGACGGCGATGCGATCGCCCATCGTCATCGCCTCGACCTGGTCGTGGGTGACGTAGATCATCGTGGCCTCGAGCCGGGTATGGATGCGCGCGATCTCCGCGCGCGTCTGCACGCGCAGCTTCGCGTCGAGGTTGGAGAGCGGCTCGTCCATGAGGAACACCGACGGCTCGCGGACGATCGCGCGGCCGAGTGCCACGCGCTGACGCTGGCCTCCTGAGAGTTGCCCGGGCTTGCGGTCGAGGAAGCGCTCGAGGTCGAGGATCTTGGCAGCCGCCTCAACGGCCCTGTCGATGTCGGCCTTCGGTGTCTTGCGGAGCTGCAGACCGAACGCCATGTTGTCGCGCACGCTCATGTGCGGGTACAGCGCGTAGCTCTGGAACACCATGGCGATGTCGCGGTCCCGCGGCGGCAGATTGTTGACCACACGATCGCCGATGCGAACCTCGCCGCTGGTGATGGTCTCGAGCCCGGCGATCATGCGAAGCGCCGTCGTCTTCCCGCATCCCGACGGGCCGACGAAGCAGATGAACTCACCGTCCTTGATGTCGATGTTCAGCTTGTTGACGGCGAGGGCGCCGCCGTCGTACCGCTTCGTCAGATCGTCGAGGACTACGCCGGCCATGACACGCTCCTCATTTGACCGCCCCGGCGAGCACGCCTCGGACGAAGTATCGCTGGAAGGCAAAGAACACGATCAGCGGCACGACGATCGAGATCATCGCACCGGTGGAGATGATCCAGTAGTTGGACGACAGGAAACGTGTTTGCCCGTACAGGAACAGCGTCAGTGTCTGATGCGTGTTGTTGGCGAGGAACACAAGGGCCACGAGCAGATCGTTCCATACCCAGATGAACTGGAAGATCGCGAGCGATGCGGCCGCCGGCAGGCCGAGCGGCATCACCACCTTGCGGAACAGCGTCCACTCTCCAGCGCCGTCGATCCGTCCCGCTTCAAGCAGGTCGTGCGGAATGCCCGTGTAGAAGTTGCGCATGAGAAAGATGCCAAACGGAAGGCCAAAGGCGACGTGGAAGATGATCACGCCGATCACCGTGCCGAAGATCTTGACGCCGGTGGTGTCGCCGATGAAGTTGTACAGACTGGCGACGGGGATCAATGCCATCTGGAGCGGCAGGACCAGCATCGCGACGATCAACAGGAACACCACCGTCCGTCCGCGCCACCGTCCGAAGACGAGCGAGTACGCGGTAATGCTCGATATCACCGTGACCAGGATAGTGACCGGGATGGTGATCGCCAGTGATGTCGTCAGCGAGTCGAGCACGCCCCCGGCCTGGAATCCCGCTGAGAACAAGGTCTTGTAGTTGGAGAAGGTGAGCTGCGCGGGAGCGGTGAACACGGTCCACCATCCCGACTGCTCGAACGCGCTCTCCGGACGCAGCGAGATGATCGCGATCCCGATGGCGGGTACGAGCCAGAAGATGGCGATTGCCGCAAGCACCACGTTGATGACGAGGCGGGACGGACGGAAGCGCGTGCGCCGCGTCGGCGCCGGCTTGGCCACGGGCAACGACGCAGCCTGGACGACACTCATCCTCTGATCCTCTTGAGATTCATCAACATTGCGGGGACGACGAGAATGAAGAGGATCACCGCGAGCGCGGCCGCGAGTCCCTGCCCATTGTTGCTTGCGAAATTGTTGTAGATGTCGAGCGCGATCGTGCTCGCGCCGCTCTGCGATGACGGTGTCGCCATGTTCAAGATGATGTCGAAGATCTTCAGGACGTTGATGAGCATGGTGACGAAGACCACGACGAGCACGGGGCGGAGCATCGGCACGGTGACGCGGCGCAACGTCTGCCATTCCGACGCACCGTCGATCTGCGCCGCCTCGAGCACCTCGCGGTTGAGTGCCGCAAGTCCCGCACCGATCACCACCATCGCGAACCCTGCCCAGATCCAGAGGTACGCGATGATCATCGCGATGTCGACGATCGGCAGGCTCAGGACCGCCTGCAGCGTCGGGTTCAGCGAGCCCGTTGGAGTCAGCGATTGCGTGCCGAGAAAGAAGATGCCGTTGAAGCCGGCCTGGAAGTTGTTGGCCGTGATCTGGATGCGATAAATGCTCGACCCGACGCCGGCAAACGAGAAGCTCCCATCCGACGCGGTCGTTGTCGTCGCCCCGACGGAACCGTCAGCGCTCAGCAGGGCAACATGCATCCCCGCAATTCCGTCCTCGTCGGGGAACACCTGACCGCGTGCCGTCGGGTGCGACGGCGAGAAATCCCGCCATACCAGACCTGTGATCGCACCGCTTGATGAGGACGGTACCTGCGCGGTCGTCGCATGGTTCGTCTGGAGCACGGCCGGGCTGATCCCCGTGAGCCCGAGCTCGATGGTGCCGCCCGCGGTCACCGTTGATTTGCTTTGCAGCGTTCCTCCGGGTCCGGACTCCACGCCGGTGGCAGCAAGCGCGCCCACACTCTCCCCCGCCGACGTGTCGACGGGATACAGACCCGGAGGATTGACCCCGTTGGCGACGCCCTGCACCGCAGCGTTCACCACGCCGGTGTGCGGATCGTTGAAGAAGATCGAGGCCCACGTGAGCCCGGCGGCGGTCGCGCTGAACACGAGTGGCATGAACACGATGGTCTTGAACGCCGTCCCCCAGCGAATCCGCTCCGTGAGCACGGCGAACACCAACCCGAAGAACGTGACCAGGAAGGGGAAGACCACCACCCACACGACGTTGTTCTTGAGAGAGACGATGATGTCCGTCGTCGAGAAGATCGCCTTGTAGTTGCCGAGCGCGATGAATCGGGTGCCGGAGCCGTCGAACAGACTACGGACAATCGTCGCAATGAACGGGTAGACGACGATGATCAATAACCAGAGCGCGCCCGGCAGCAGGAAGAGAAGTGAACCGAGATGGCTCTTCCAGCCACCGCCACCGACCGGCGCACCAATCGTCGGAACGACGTCCTGCTTCGGCTCAACCGGCAGCGCGTCCGCTGTCGGATCGGCAACGCTCACGCGACATCCCTCAGCACAGTTGGCCCGAGATGCTAGTCCGCTCGACGGTCGAAGGCAACACCGGAGATTTGTCGGCGTACCGATCTCGCGGCCCGGAGGGCGTTGTTGAGGGGTATCCCCCGATAGGGTGAGATGCAATTCGATCGGTTGCGTTTCGGGTGCATGTGGAGTACATAGGTCTCGACGCGGTGATTTGTAAGGAGAGCGGGTCCAATGGGTTCGCCTCTCCGTAGAGGAGAACGTATGACGCAGGTCAGCACCCTGGGAAAGCTGGCAGTCGTGACCGCCGGAGTGCTCGGAATTGCGACGGCGTGCGGCTCGACCAGCACGACGCCGCCCGCGAGCTCGAGCGGCTCATCGAGCAACAAGATCGGCGGCTCGGTCACCGTCTGGGGCGAGTGGACAGCACAGGAGCAGCAGAATTTCCTCGCGGCACTCGTGCCGTTCCATACGCAAACGGGCATCACCGTCAACTATTCAGGGAAAGGCAGCAACATGGATACCGCGCTGAATTCCGCGGTTTCCGGCGGTTCGCCTCCGGATGTGGCGTTCGTCCCTGATCCCGGTACGCTCAACAGCCTTGCCAAGGCTGGAAAAGTCAAGGATCTGACCAGTCTGCTCGGCAACTTGACGTCCAACTTCGGCGCCGCGTGGAACACGCTCGCGAGCTACAGCGGCAAGCAGTACGGCGTGTGGTTCAAAGGTGCGAACAAGAACACCATCTGGTACAACCCCGCGCTCTTCACGGAGGCGGGCATCAGCACGCCGCCGACCACGTGGGAGCAGTTGCTCACCGACGCAGGGCAGTTGAAGGCCGCCGGTGTCACGCCATTCTCACTGTGCACCGACGTCGGCTGGCCGGTCGCGGACTTCTGGCAGAACGTCTACCTGAAGACCGCGGGTGCGGATAGCTACAACAAGCTCGCGACGCATGCGCTCAAGTGGAGCGACCCAACGGTGACGACGGCGTTCACCACGCTCGGTCAGCTGTTCAGCAACACGTCGTACCTCGCCGGTGGCCTGAACGGCGCGCTCGCCAACTCCTACCCGCTCTGCGTCGACAAGGTCTTCCCCAAGGCCGGATCGCAGCCACAGGCGGCGATGGTCTTCGAGGGCGACTTCGTGGTCAGTGAGATCACCGGGAACTCGAAAAGCTACGCAGCTGGAACGACTGGAACCGGCGGCGCCGCGTGCACCACCGACGCGAGCAAGACCCCGTGCTACGACTTCTTCCCGTTCCCGGCACCATCCGCGGACAGCGCCAACCAGAATGCGGTTCAGGGTGCAGGCGATGTCGGGATGATGCTCAATGCCACTCCGCAGGCCCAGGCGCTGATGAAGTACATCGCGGGACCTGAGCCCGGATCGATCTGGGCAAATGCCGGTGGGTTTGCATCACCGAACAACAAGGTGACCGGCGACTCGTACCCGGACGCAGTGTCGAAGGCGGACGCGGCGGCACTCGTCAACGCGACCAGCTTCGTCTTCAGCCTCGACGATCTGCAGGGAAGCTGGGAGCCGATGATGTGGGCCGACCTGCTCAACTTCCTGAAGAACCCGACGAGTTCGAACATCGCCACCGTCGAGGCGACCATGGATCAGCAGGCGACAGCGGCCCTGGGCCACTAGCCGCAACCACCGTGTCGTCACGGCCAGCCCGGCCCGGTCACCGGTCGGGCTGGCCACGTTCGTTCTGCGCCGCAACACCACGTGATGAGCGCTCGCGTGGTATGACCTGCACATGCCATCCGTGAAGCGTCCGTCGCTGGCACTCTTCGTGAGCGAGCCCGGTCGGGCGCTGGCCGACTATGGCGCGATGCTCGCGACGTCGCCGGTGTTTCTGTTCGCGCCGCGAGGCGATGGCCATCCGGTGCTCGTCATGCCGGGACTGCTTGCTGAGGACGCGTCCACGGCGACACTCCGCTGGTACCTGCGGTCGATCGGGTACGAGGTCGGCGGCTGGCTTCTCGGTCGTAACCTCGGTCCGACGCCCGAGATCATGAGCGGTATGACGGCGCGTCTCGATGAGCTGCACGCGGCGGCCGGCAGGACGGTCAGCCTCATCGGGTGGAGCCTCGGCGGCATCTTCGCGCGTGAGCTGGCACGTTCCCGGCCGCAACTCGTCCGCCAGGTCATCACCCTCGGCAGCCCATTCGGACTCGACAACGTGCATCACAGCCGCGCGGGCGGCGTCTACCAGCGGCTGACCGGCCAGCACGTCAGCGCCGGCTCGCTGCCGCCGCGCCGACACCTACGCCGCTCGATACCCGTCCCGACGACCGCCGTCTACTCGCGACTCGATGGCGTGGTGCCGTGGGAGGCGTGCATCAACACCCCTGGCCCGCGCTGCGAGAACGTGGGCGTCTACGGCAGTCACCTCGGACTGGGCCACAACCCGGCAGTGCTCTGGGTGCTGGCGGACCGCCTCGCCCAGGCCGAAGGTGCGTGGCAACCATTCCGTCCCCCGGCGATTGCCCGTCATCTCTTCCCTGAGCGAGGCGAGGCCGAAGCGGCCTGACGTGACCGCCGCGGAGTCGACCGCTTCCGGGAGCGCGATGCCCGGCGCGGCCTGCCGCCTGCAGCGGCGACGAGTTCGCGCATCCCCGACTCGATGCCGTCCCGGAGCACGTCGATGTCGGCGACGGTGTCGTAGTCACCTGTGATCCCGAAGAACAGCCTGCCGCAGTACGAGAAGATCGCGATGCTGACGCGCACGCTACCCATGATCGGCACATACGGATACGAGTAGACCATCGGTCGTCCGGCGACGTAGAGCGTGTACTGCGGCCCGGGGACATTGGTGGTGACCGTCTGCAACGCGCGCTGCGGCGTTCGAGCGGCGAGACGCGCTCCGAGCGCCAGCAGCATCGGCGGCGCGAACCCGGCAAGACGCACGAGCGCGTCGCCGGCGACCGCCTGCTTCGAATCCTTGAGGGTCGACAGCTGCGCCGAGATCGATGCGAGACGCTCGGCCGGATCCTCGATGGACACGGGCAGGCCCGGGAACATCCCGGATACGCGATTGTTGAACGTCCCACGCTCATGCTCCGCGCGGACGGACACCGGCACCAGCGTGCGCACCACGCGGTTCGAGAGATCCTCGCCGCGATGCTCGAGCAGTGCCCGGAAACCTGCGGTGATGGACGCGAGCACGACATCGTTGACCGTGCCCCCAAGGGCTTCGCGCACGAGCTTGACGTCATCGAGAGTCGCCTCTGCCCAGCTCCAGCGCCGATGCGGACCGATCGGACCGTTGAGCGAGGTGGCGGACCTCTTCCCCCAGTCCGCCAGAGAGCGGACCAGCGTGGCGGCCTCGCCGATCCGGGTCCGAGGACCGGCGGTGAGCTGCAGGACATCGGCGACGTTGCGCAGGCTGCCAAGCGGGTCCGCAACGGTCCGGAGTGCGGCCGCCGCTGCGAGACGCAACGCGCCGGGTTCGGAATCCGGGAACCACTCGTCGGGTGGCTCGAGATCCGGCGCTTCCTGGCTCGCGTCGAACATCACGGTGAGCAGGTCGGTGGCGGCGACGCCGTCGACCATGCAGTGATGCACCTTCGAGATGATCGCCCAGCGACCGTCTTCGAGCCCCTCCACCATCCAGAACTCCCAGAGCGGCTTGCTCCGGTCAAGGACTTGCGCAAAGACACGGCCCGCCAGGTTGCGCAGTTCGTCGCGACCGCCGGGCGGCGGAACTGCCGTGTGGCGGATGTGGTACAGGATCTGGAAGTGCGAGTCGTCGACCCAGACCGGCCGTCCCAGACCGCCAGGCGCGAAGCGGACCTTCTGGCGGTACCGCGGCACCAGCGGCAATTTCGCGGCAATGAGCCGGACGAGGTCCCCGTATGCCGGGGCCGGCCCGTCGAGCACGGCAACGGATCCGATGTGCATCGGGTTGTTCCCGTTCTCGACGTCGAGGAACATCGCGTCCTGCACGCTCATCACGTCCACGTCGTGTCCCTCCATACGCCATGCGCCCGATAAGTTGATCGCGGCGAGGCCAGCGATAGGGTGCGATCATCACCCATCGGAGCAAGGAACGTCAGGTGCAAAAACTCAGGTGAGCGAACGTCACGGGAGCGAACGTCACGCCCGATTCGGAGCGAGGCGCTGTTGGCAATCCGCCATCGCGCTTGTGGGACTTGCCCTTTCGGCGTGTGGTCAATCGAGCGTCGCCACAGCGCGGCCGGCCACCACCGCCTCTGAGCTCAAGTCGTACCTCGCGACGATCGAGCCGATCCGGCTGGGCGTCAACGCGCTCCTCAACAATGCCGACCCCATCATCGAAGGGTTCAAGAGCAAGAAGCTCACCGATGCGGAGGCGTCCGCGCAAATGGGGGCACTCGAACAGTCCTTCGCCACGTTTACCGTGGAGGCCAACGCATTGCAGCTCGCGGATCCGGCGCTGGCGGCGATCAACGCGCCGTATGCGCACACGTTCATCCTCGAGGACTCGTATTTGAATGCGCTCGTGAACGGGCTCGCCGAGGACAACTTCGACAGCCTGCCAAACACGCAATCCGATCAACGCGCCGCGATCATCGAGTGGCGCGTGCAGCTCGAGGTGCTTGCGCAGAGGCTGCACGTGTCGCTGCCGGAGGATCTCCAGCAGGCCGGGCGCGGCGAGATCGCACCGTCGGTGTCCGGCGCCAGCTGAGCTCAGCGCACGACGCGCGATTTCCCACGCCTCGCGCTGCACGGCATGCACTGCGCCGCCCACGGCACGAGGGCCAATCGCTCGTCGGGAATGTCGTTGCCACAGACGACACAAAGTCCGTACGTGCCGGCGTCGACCCGCTCCAGTGCCTGGTCGATCTCCGCGACGGTCGCATAGATCGTGCGCGCCTGGTACGCGTCGGTCATTCGCTCCACGGCATAACTCGTGGCGTCACCGATACGCTTGCCGAACCCGAGATTTGCGATCTCTGCCGGGTCATGCATCCCGAGTTGCTCGACCTTCGCGACAATCTCCGCGCGCTTCTCGCCCAGCAAAGCACGAGTCTCCTCGGTCGTCGGCGGTCGACTCACGACCCGGAGGACGCGACGCGGGTGATCCGCATTGCCTCGCCTTCGCGGACATATCGCGTCGCGCCGGCGGAACGATAGAAGTCCCGGGCACGCTGTAACTCGGTCTCCGCCTCGACGTGTCGATGCTGATCGAGTAACGCCGGTGTCCAGAGCGACGCGAGCCAGGCCTGGAGCGCGCCGATCCCCGCGGGATCGATCTCATAGAGCCGGCGGGTGCCCGACGGCCGGTCAAGCACAAGACCAGCCGCCTTCAGGACGCGGAGATGCTGGGAGACCGCGGGGCGGCTGATCGGGAGCCGGTTTGCGAGGACGCCGACGGGCATTGGACCCTCTGCGAGCGCTTCGAAGATGCCGCGCCGAGTTGGATCACCGAGCGCATCGAGCACCTGCGATCGGTTCGTCATCACTTACCGTAAGCTACTACTTACGGATGCCGCTGTCAAGCGGTCGCCAACGCTGGATGGATATGGCGATCCTCCGCCGGAAAGCGACCATTCCGTTGTCAACGAAACGCGCGCGAGACAGCACACTCGTCGGGTGCTTCCACCTGCCCCGGATCTGCGCCTCGACGTTCTCACGCAACTTGGGCACCGCCTCCCGCGGACCCGTGGTCCTGAGGAAGCAGCGACGGAAGTTGTGACGACTCTTGCGGCACTCGACGTCGCAGCGATCGTCAGCTCCGTCGAGTCGGACATCGCGGTGGTCACGGCAATGCATTCGCCGTCGAGCCTCAATGGGCGTCTCTCGGCCCAGATGACGGCCAGCGTCGTCGGGATGCGCATTCCGCTTGACGGCGTGGAGTCCCTTCGCCAGCCCGTGCGCCTGCGCAAGCTGTACTACGGGTCGGCGGATGCTGCCGCCACCCTGCGCCGGCTCACCACGGACTCCGCGCTGGCCAAGGCCCTCCCGAATGCCGCCGACGAGCGCTCGGTGCTTGCCGTGCCCGTCACCTGCCGCGACCGCGTCGTCGCAGTCCTCAGCGTTTGGGGTCCCGGCTGCAGTCCCGAACTCGGCCCGACCCTGGAGGTCGTGGCGGCAATGCTCGCCTCGGCCTGGTCGACGGAGGCACAGCCCGCGATCGGGCGTTTCGAGGCGCAGCCATCGGCGGCCCCGGACCCGGAGCTTCGCGGCATCATCGACTCGCTCCTCTGCGGGGGCAAGATCGTCGCGGCGCTGCAGCCGATCGTCCGGCTCGTCAATGACACCGTCATCGGCTACGAGGCGCTGGCCCGCTACCCACCACTCCCTCGTGTTCGCACGCCGGACGAGCTCTTCGCGTCGGCGGCATCCCTGAACATGCAGAGCGCGGTTGACCTCGCGTGCGTCAGCGCGGCACTGCGCGCGGCATCGAACATCGGCGAGGCGGATCTCTTCGTCAACGTGCTCATCGGCACGCTCGTCGATCAGCGGGGTGTCGCGGCCCTCGACAAGGCGGTGCATGATGCGCGTGTCGACCCCGCATCGATTGTCCTCGAGTTCAGCGAACGCGAGCCGGTTCCGGACCTTGCGCTGCTGCAGCGGATCGCCGCCGAGCTGCGCGCCCGAGGGTTCCGCATCGCCGTCGACGACGCCGGCGCGGGGCACGCGAGCATGCGCGTCATCGCTGAGTTGCGACCTGAATTCATCAAGGTCGATCGCTCGCTCATCCAGGCGGTTGACGCCGACCGTGCGCGACGCGCGCTCGTCGTCGCACTGCTGTCGTTCAGCGGCCATATCGGAGCCCGCGTCATCGCTGAGGGCATCGAGACGGTTCGCGAGCGTGAGACGCTCCAGTCGCTCGGCGTGCAATTTGGACAGGGCTGGCTGCTCGGCCGACCGGTGCTGATGCACCAGCTCGAAGGCAACAACGAGGAGGTCGTCGATCCGACGTGGTTTGCGCGCCGCCCGGTGTCGCCGACGCGCGTCGGCCTGAGCGATTCACCCGAGCCCGAGGGGTTGCACGCCGTCCCTAGTCGATCGAATCACGGCAAACGGGGGCTTGCGCGCGCACTGAGCGACGCCGCACTCGCTCTGCAGAGCGAGCACGATCCGATGCGCATCCTCGGCGTCATGGCCGACCAGATGAGTCGGGTCGTGCAGGTGACGGAGATGGCGATTTTCGTTGCCGACTACGAGACGTTCCGCCTCGTTCCCGTCCTCGCAACGGGCGTTGACGCTGACGAGATCCTCGCCGACAGCATGTCGCTCGACGCGGGCATCACCGGCTGGGCGTTCGCAAAGGGAACGCCCCAGAACATCCCCGACACATCGAAGCATCCACTCGCGCGTCAGATCCCCGGCACAGCATATGTCGAGGAGTCGTTGCTGCTCGTCCCGCTCGTGGCGACCGAGCACAAGCTCGGGATCATCAACTGCTGGCGGCTTGGAGTGGGACAGTTCAGCGATCGCGAGCTCGAGGCGGCGTCACTGTTTGCGCACGTCGCCGCGTCCGCCTGGCGCAACGCGCAGCTCTACGGCGAGCTCGTCAACGCCGCCATGACCGATCCGCTCACGCGCCTCTACAACAGCCGCTGGCTACGCGACACAGGCGAGCGGGACCTTGCGCGCGCGGAGCGTGAGTCCAAGCCGCTTTCGCTGCTGCTCATCGACCTCGATCATTTCAAGGCGGTCAACGACAGCAGCGGTCACGCCATCGGCGACCTGCTCCTGCAGCGTGTCGCGACGCAGCTCCGGACCACCGTCCGCGGCGCGGACGCCGTCGTCCGCCTCGGCGGCGAGGAGTTCGTCATCCTGCTCCACGAATGCAGTGCCGACGCCGCCCTGCACGTCGCCCAGGCGGTCCGCGCCGCAGTGCGCGACGTCGCGGTGCCGGACGGATGCAGTCTCGACCAGCTCACAGCGTCCGTCGGCGTGGCGACATATCCCGATCACGGCCGAGATCTGGACCAGTTGCTCGGCGCCGCGGACCGCGCCATGTATGCCGCCAAACACGAAGGTCGTGACCGGTCGGTGCGAGCGTTGCCGCCGGCCGACAGCGCCAAGATCATCACGTTGCCACGCCGCCGCCCTCCGCGAAGGCCCACGAAGCTCGTCGCCGGGAACTGACCCTCAGGGGATGTCGCGGCGGATCGTGAAGATCCATCCGGACGCGGCGAAGAGCAGCCCCCACCCGAGCAACACGACGCCGCCGGCCCAGGGGACGAGCAACGACGAACCGGAGCGCCCGGCGCCCGTGATCGCGCTGGCCGCGGCGCCGGGGAGGTAGGGGTAGATCTCCTTGACCAACGGGACGATCGAAACGAGCGGCTCGAGGACGAAGAGGTACGCAAGCGCTCCGATCACGGCGGTGATCTGATTGCGAATGAGCACCCCGAGACCGATCCCGACGACGGCGAAGATCGCGATGACCACGATCGCGCTGAGCAGTGACTCGAGAACGCCGCCATCGATCCAGTGGATGGTGTCGCCCTTGGCGCCCAGCCACGGGATCATGATCGCGGCCGTCAACAGCGCGCACACGATGCCGTAGATGATCCCGATGAGCGCGGCAACGAGCATCTTGGCCACGATCACGAGGCCGCGTCGCGGTTCGATGAGGAAGGTCGGACGTGACGTGAAGTGGCGAAACTCGGTGGTGATCAGGATGATCCCAACCACGATCGAGAACAGGTAGGCGCTGCTCGCGGACGCCGCGATCGACTTCTGCACGGATGCATCGCTCAGCGGGAGTTGCACACCTCCGCGGACCCCGTTGCTGGCGATCTGCGCCACCACGCCGAGCGCGGCCAATGCCATCGCCCCGAGGAGCATGCCCCACCCGAGCTTGATGCTCGTCACCTTGCGCCATTCGGCGCGCAGAAGCCGGGTCACGGTTCGGGTCTCGGCAGGTCCGGGATGTCGGACGTGAGGCGGAGGAATGTCTCCTCGAGGGTCGAGCTGCCGGTGCGCAGCTCATGAATCTCGACATGCGCGTCCCAGGCCGCGTGGCCGACTGCTTCGAGCGTCACGCCCGCGCCGCCGACGGCGACGGCACCATCCTCGCGCTGCTTCAGCGTCGCGTGGAGCGAGGCGAGGGCAGCACCGAGCGCGTCCGGTGTCGGCGTGCGGACGACAACGCCGGTACTGGCACCCTCGAGATCGTCAAGCCGTCCCGCGTAGATGAGGCGGCCCTTGGCGATGATCACCACGCGGTCGACGGTCTGCTCCACCTCCGACAGGACATGGCTGGAGATGAGGACGGAGCGGCCGTCGACGTCCGCGAAATGGCGGAGCAGCCCACGAAGCCAGACGATTCCCTCGGGATCGAGGCCGTTGGCCGGCTCATCGAGGAGCAGCACCCGGGGATTGCCGATCAGCGCGGTGGCGAGGCCGAGACGCTGGCGCATCCCGAGCGAGAAATCGCGAACCGCGTACTTGCCGGCCTGGGTGAGCCCGACCAGCTCGAGCACCTCATCGGCGCGTTTGTCAGGGATACCGGCTGCCGCGCAGAAGACCCGGAGGTGGTTGCGGGCGGAGCGACCCGGGTAGAAGCTCGTCGCCTCGAGCACGGCGCCGACCGTCCGGCCCGGCGCCGGAAGGTGAGCGTAGGCGACGCCATTGATCGTCCCCTTTCCGGCGGTGGGTGTCGCGAGCCCGAGGATCATCCGGAGCGTCGTCGTCTTGCCAGCGCCGTTGGGACCGAGGAAGCCGGTGACCGACCCTGGCTCCACGGTGAAGCTCAGATCTTCGACCGCCTTCACCTGACCGAATACCTTGGTGAGGCCGTCGGCCACGATGCGGCCCTCGGCGCCAGAGGTCACAGCAGGCGGGCTCAGCGCGAAGCGACCTCCGCCCCGAGATGGACGTGGGCCCAGTCGCCGAGCGCGACGAGCGCCGGCCGCAACGCTTCACCTCTCGGCGTCAGCCTGTAGAGCGACGCGATCGGTGGTCCTTCGAGCACCTCCCGGGTGACCAGGCCGGCATCCTTGAGTTCGGACAGCCGCGCCGAAAGCATGCTCTCGGTGATCCCGGGGATTGCGCGGGCGATCTCGGCAAAACGTGCCGGACGTTCGAGGAGCACCCCGATGACGAGGCCTGTCCAGCGCTTGCCAAGCACCCCGAACACCGACGCAAGCGCCGCGTCGCAGCGAATGGCCGCTGCCTCGCAGATCTCATCCATAGCGTCATCGTACTGCCTGGTCGGCCCGCCGGATAGCGACTTGCGCAACCGGAGCGACATGGGAAACACAAGCCCGGGGATTGAACGACGCGCCGTGCCGGCCGAAACAAAGCTGTACGGACAGACGGGTAAGTGCGTCAGCGAACAGACCGCACGTTCGGACTGCACCACGCTTACCGCAGGGGGGCCTCCTGCTCGCTCCAACCTGAAGGGAATCCCCCGACGTGTCAGTTCCGCTCTCGGATCGAGCGCCCGTGTCGCCGCCTCGCGAGGGCATCCGCGACGGGGGGCGTGGGCACGTGCATGTAATTGTCGGTCGCAAGATCGACAAGCCGGTGGCAGCCGTTACGAGTGCCGACTCATTGCTCATCGCGACGCTGTCGCTCTTCAACGAGTCGGATGACATCGACGCCACCCTGCAGCAATGCCTCGGGCTCGTGACCGCGGCGACGGACGGCGTGGCCGGCGAGATATGGCTGCGGGCGGGAGAGGCGCGCGACGTCGCCCTCCGATACGCGTCCTCAGATGGCTCACCTGTGATGGTGGCGTTCGAAGCACAGGGCCGCGCCCTCGGTCTCGGACCCGGGCCGGCCATGGTGAGCCAGGTGGTGCGCACCGGCCGCGGAGGATCAGGCGTATCGGTCGCTGATGGCTGGGGTGGTCGGGCGGATGCAGCTTCCGCCGCCGACATCCACGGTGCTCTGACGTTCCCGATCCGAGCCAGGACCGGCGTCATCGGCGTCCTCGCCCTGTTCCGCGAGGCCACCGCGCGTCCACACAGCAGCGTGATCGACACCATCCCGACGATCTGTCACCACATGGGGCGATTCGTCGAGCGCATCCGGGCAGAGGGAGCGATCCACGAAGCGGCGATGGAGCTTTCGGCGCTCGCATCGACGGATGCCCTCACCGGGCTGAAGAATCGGCGGGAATTCGATCGCGCGCTCCGGACGATCCCCCGACTGCCGTTCACCATCCTGTCGCTGGACGTCGATCGCCTCAAGGAGATCAATGACACGGACGGCCACTCGGCCGGTGACGCGCTCCTCCGCGTCGTCGGACACACCTTGGGGCTGCTCGTGCGTGGCTGGGACGTCATGGCGCGTGTCGGCGGCGACGAGTTCGCGGCGCTCCTTCCGGAGGTCGGCGTTTTCGGCGCAAACCTCGTGGCCGAGCGCATGCGGCTCGCGATGCACTCACTCAAGCTCGCCAGCGGTCCGGTGCGCATCACCGTCGGCTGGAGCGCCGCCTCGGCGGGCTCCGATCCCGTTTCCGTCTGGCAGCGTGCCGACGAGTCGCTGTATAACGCCAAGCGCGCCGGCGGCGACCGGGTTGCCGGGTCCTCGTACGAACGAGGCGAAGCGGGCGACATCGCCGAGCGTTCCTACTCGGACGTGGTCATCCGCATCCTCGACGGGGGTCCGCTCACAACCATGTTCCAGCCGATCGTCGACCTCTCGGACGGCGCGGTGATGGGATACGAGGCCCTCGCGCGTCCCGAGGGGTTCGCGGCCATGGACTCGGTGGAAGCGGTGTTTGAAGCGGCACGCATCGGTGGACAGATCCGCGATCTCGACTGGGTGTGCCGCAAGCTCGCCGTCGAGGAGGCGAGGAGCCTTCCCGCGAACGTGCCGCTCTTCCTGAACATCAGCGCGGCGGCGTTGCTGGACCCTGTCCACGGGGTCGACCAGCTGTTGCTGCTGCTCAAAGCGGTCGATCGCGATCCGAGCACCGTCGTGCTCGAGATCACCGAGCACGAACGGATTCGCGACTACGAGGCGCTCGCGCGCGTCCTTGCCTCCTACCGCTCCGAGGGCATCCGCTTCGCGCTCGACGACGTCGGCGAAGGCCACTCGACGCTCGAGCTGCTCGCAGCATCGTCGAGCGAGTATCTGAAGCTGGGGCGAAGCCTCACGATGACGTCAACTCGCATCGGCTCCCGAGCCGCCATGGACGCGACGATGGCATTCGCGCGCGTCAGCGGTGCGGTGGTTATTGCCGAGGGTGTCGAGAACGAGTTCGTCGCCGACCGGATGAAGGCCAGTGGCATACGCCTCGGACAGGGCTTCGGGTTGGGCAGGCCGACGATCGCGAGCGACGTCGAGGATGTTGCGACAGCCCTGAGCGACCGCGCCGCTCTCAGCGCGCTGCGACCGAGAACAGCCGCCTCTCGTCAGCTGGCGGGCTGAACCGGCCCCAGTTCCTTGAGGAGCGCTGCGCTGGCGCGCACGAATTCGGCGTCGACTCCATCGATCAGCCGTGCGTCCTCGGCGGCGTCAGCCGCAGTGGCACGCGCGTGCAACTCACCACAGCGAGCCGCAAGTGCAAACAGTTTCGAGTGATGTCGCAGCACCCGGATCGCACAGTCCCTGGGAAGGCAGAGAAACCCCTGACGTGGGCCAACACCGCGGGCTACATCGCACATCTCCGCTCTCTAACCGGCGGTGATCAGCACGACCGCCGCGAATGCGATGCCGACGGCGGCGACCTGCGGAACGCGGAGGCGTTCTCCGAGGACGATCATCGAGCACAAGACTGTCGACACCGGGTACAGGGACACCAACACCGCCACGATGCTCAGCAGCCCGCCGTGGACGGACAGCAGGTACAGGGCGTTGGCGGTGACATCGAAGACACCGGCACCGATGATCACCAACGGGTTGGTGCGGCCGAAGGTCGGCACGCGTCGCGCGCCGGCTGACGCGGCCACCAGGACGAGCACTGACGCGGCTCGTGCGGTGACCAGCGGCCAGAGGTTCGCGTCCGTCGACGTCCGTGCCAACGCGACGTAGAACAGCCCGAACCCGATTCCCGCGCCGACCGCCAGCACCAGCGTCGTTCGACCGATGCGCCCACCCCTGCTCCCGCCGGCGCTGAGGAGTGCTACCGCGATCACCGCAAGCAGGATCCCTGCATACTGCAGCGCCGCCGGCCGCTCACCCCCACCGACCCCGACGACGACCGGGACGACGACCGCAACGACCCCGGTGACCGGCGCGACAAGCGACATCGACCCCGACGCAAGTCCGCGGTACAGCATGGCGACGCCGGCAGCTCCGGCGAGTCCGCCCAATGCGCCGTACCCGAGGTCCACTTCGCTCGGCGCCCCGCCGATGATGACGGCAACGACCAGCATGCCGATGAGACCGATACCCTGCGAGAGCACCAGCACCGACAGCAGTGGCGTGGTCCGATTGGCGAGCCCGCCGAGAAAATCGCCACTCCCCCAGAGCGCGGCCGCCGCGAGCGCCAGCCCGATGCTCAGGCCGTTCTCACCGCAGCCGCCGTCCGCAAACCGAGCTCCTCGACGGCGACCTCGCGCATCAGATACTTCTGCACCTTGCCGGTGACGGTCATCGGAAACCCATCGACGATCTTCCAGTAGCGAGGGATCTTGTTGCTCGCGATCCGGTTGCGGCAGAAGGCTTCGAGCATCTCACCCGTGAGCGCCGCACCCTCTTTCGGTTTGACCCAGGCCATGACCTCCTCACCGTACCGCTCGGATGGCACGCCGATCACCTGCACGTCACTGACGTCGGGATGACCGTAGAGGTACTCCTCGATCTCGCGAGGATAGATGTTGTCGCCGCCCCGGATGATCATGTCCTTGATCCGGCCGACGATATTCACGTAGCCCGCATCGTCCATGGTTGCAAGATCCCCGGTGTGCATCCACCGCGCGCCGTCGATTGCCTCGGCCGTCGCGTGGGGATTGTCCCAGTACCCCAGCATGACGCTGTACCCGCGGGTGCACAGTTCCCCCGCAGCACCGCGAGGGACACAGTGGTTCGTGCCTGGATCGACGATCTTCACCTCGACGTGCGGATGCACGCGGCCGACGGTGCCGACGCGTTTCTCGAGTGGATCGTCGAGCGCGCTCTGGGTCGACACGGGCGACGTCTCGGTCATCCCGTAGCAGATGGTCACCTCGCGCATGTTCATGCGCGATTGCACCTTCTTCATCACTTCCACGGGACACGGCGAGCCCGCCATGATCCCCGTGCGGAGCAGGCTGAAATCGAAGCTCGCAAAGTCAGGGTGATCGAGCTCAGCGATGAACATGGTCGGCACGCCGTACAGCGAGGTGCAGCGTTCCTGCTCAGTGACACGGAGCACAATACCGGGCTCGAACGCCTCAGCCGGGACGACGATGCAGGCGCCGTGCGTGGTGCATGCGAGGTTGCCGAGCACCATGCCGAAGCAGTGATAGAACGGCACGGGAATGCAGACACGGTCCGCGGCGGTGTAGTGCACCGCCTCGCCAATGAAGAAGCCGTTGTTGAGGATGTTGTGGTGCGACAGCGTCGCGCCCTTCGGAAATCCCGTGGTGCCGGAGGTGTACTGAATGTTGATCGGGTCGTCACACTGCAGGCCCGCCTCTGCGGCGGCGAGTGCGTCCTCCGACACGGCCTCGGCGTCACGAAGCAGCGATTCCCATCCGTCCTCGAGGACAAGCCCCTCCCGGAGATCCGGACAGGCGCCCTTCACCGCGCCGAGCATTCCCACATAGTCGGACTGTCGGAAGGAGCGCGCGAGCAGCAGGAATGACACGCCGGATTGTCGCAACGCGTACTCGAGCTCGGTCGTGCGGTAGGCGGGGTTGATGTTGACGAGGATCGCGCCGATACGGGCCGTCGCGAACTGGACGACCACCCACTCGAACCGGTTCGGCGCCCAAATACCGACCCGGTCGCCCTTGGTGACGCCGTGCGCGAGCAGCCCGCGCGCGACGAGTGACACCTGCTCCCAGAGCTGGCGGTAGGTCGCTCGAAACCGCTGATGCGGCACGACGAGAGCCTCGGCATCCCCGTGATCCTCGACGGTGCGACGCAGGTTCTCGCCGATCGTCTCGCCGAGCAATGGCAGGGCGCTGGCTCCCGACGCGTAGGAAAGCATGCCGGTGTCCCTCCGGTTCAGGCGCCGTTCAGCAGGCGTTCGCGCCGCACGCGACAACGATACGCCCGGCGTCAGATGCTGTCGCAGATCACCCCGGCGGTTCGTCCAATCGCGCCTGTGAGCGCGCTCTCGTCCGATCCACCGAACCCGAGGACAAGCCGGGACCGAGCCTGCTCACGGTGAGCCGACGGCGGCCGCCGCGAACGCCGCCATCGACGAGAAGGTCCAATCCGGGCGAACCTCCCGCTCCGGAGGCGGCGTTGCGCCCCACCCTGGACGGCCGTCGCGCCGGTTGATCCACACCGTCGGCAGGCCGGCCCGGTGCGCCGGAATGTGGTCGTGGAAGAGACTCTGCGCAACGTGCAGCAACCGTCCAGGCTCGACACCCAGCTCGCCGGCCGTATCGAGCAGGACTTCGAAGTTGCGCGCCGCCGGCTTGTATGCGCCCGCATCTTCCGCGGTGACGATCGCGTCGAAGCGGACGTTCAATCTCGCGTTGCTGCCTGCGAAGGACGCCCGATCGACGTTCGAAAGAATGATCAGCCTGTAGCGCGTCGCGAGCAGGGCGAGCGCCGCTGACGAGTCCGGAAACGCCGGCCATTCCGGAACCGAGCGTGCAAATCGTTCGCAATCGCGATCGGTTGCCGCTGCCCCGACGGCCGCGGCGACGTTTCGCATTGCTGCCGCAAGGATTTCGGGATACAGCGACAACGGCGACTCCTGCTCCTCACGTGCCTCCGCGACCGCGTAGCGCTCGAGCAACGCGTCCCTGCTGAGTGGGATCCCGTTGCGCGCAGCCCAGGGAGCGAGCGCAGCGCCGATGCCGGCTTCCCAGTCGATCAGCGTGCCGTAGCAGTCGAAGCTCAGGGCCTCGAAATCAGCGAGGGTTCTCACACTGCTGCCTGCCTGAGATCGCACTGGACCGCGTGCACTCGCCGACGGTACCGAAATCGGGCTCTCGATGCGAGAGCCCCCCGAACCGCCGCGCGGGGAATAGGCTTGGCCACCGTGGAGCGATATGCCGACGGGCCCGCGTACCTCGGGCCGACGACGTTCTGCCGCGTCCCGCAGCTGACGACAACCGATCAGCTCGACGAGGTCCGTCCGGACATTGCTGTCGTCGGCGCCCCCTGGGACGACGGGGTGACGTACCGGCCGGGTGCTCGATTCGGACCCCGGAGCGTCCGCACCGCGTCATATCAGTCCGCTGAGTGGCATCTCGAGCTCGAGGTGGCGCCGCTCGACATCCTCCGCGTCGTCGACTACGGCGACGCGATGTGCATGCCCGGCATGGCAGAGATCTCGCACACGGCGATCCGCGAACGAGTCGGCGAGGTGGCGCAACGAGGCATCGTCCCGATGGTGATCGGCGGAGATCACTCCATCACGTGGCCGTCAGCCACCGCGGTCGCCGCGGCATACCCGCCGGGAAGCCTCGGCATCGTGCACTTCGATGCGCACGCGGACACGGGGGACCATCAGTTCGGGAATCTGTACTCGCACGGTTCGCCGATGCGGCGTCTGATCGAATCGGGGGTCGTGCCGGGACGCAATTTCGTACAGGTCGGCCTTCGCGGGTACTGGCCGCCCAAGGACGTCTTCGATTGGATGCGCGAGCAGGGCATGCGCTGGCATCTCATGGGCGAGCTCCGTGATCGCGGCGTCGCCCCCGTCATCGAGGACGCGATCGCTGAGGCGCTCGACGGGCCAACCCACATCTACGTCTCCGTTGACATCGATGTCCTCGATCCGGGTTTCGCCCCCGGGACTGGCACGCCCGAGCCCGGCGGCATGCAACCGGTCGACCTCCTTCGCGCCATCCGTCAGATCGTGCTGCGCACCGACGTCGTGGCCATGGACGTGGTCGAGGTCTCCCCGCCCTACGACTGGGCCGAGATCACCGCACAGAACGCGCATCGATGCCTGCTCGAGGCGATCTCGGCGCTCGCGGTCAGGCGCCGGGACGGGACGGCTGCGAGGGATTGACGACCTAGTCCGGCACCGCGTGAGCGATCGACCGGACCGCGGCACGTCCGGGGAGCGCGATGGCGAGCGGCAGCCCCAGGACACCGATGGTCGCGAGCGTTGCCAGTGCCAGGTACGCGTTTCCCATCACCGCCTGAATCACCAGGACGAGCACGACCCCGCCGAGGTTGCCCGACATGAGCAGGAAACCGGCGGCCGCCCCTTCGCGAGCCGATCCGGCATGCACGGCGGACCAGTCGAGCACAACCGGAAGGCACGCCATCAGCAGGAACCCGGTGGCGAACAGCCATATGGTGAGCCAGACGACATCGTGACGCAGGTCCGTTGCCGCGAATGCGACTGCGGTGAAGACGAGCGCGATGATCAGCATCGGACGGCGCTGATCGCGTGAGGCCACCAGCGGCGGCAGCACCGCGGCGCCGAGGATGCCGCCCGTCGTGAGCACGGCGATGAGGTTGCCCGCGGCCCCGCCCTCACCGAACTTCGCGAGCACGGGCTGCAACCACGTCGCCACCGCGTTGTACACACCCATGCCGATGAAGATGAGGCCGGCGAGCAGCCACATGAAACGATCTCTGACAAGCCAGCGCAGGCTCACCGACGTCGACGCGTCGTCCGTGTAGGCGGCCGGAACGCGCAGCAGCAACAGCATGAGGACGGTGGCGATCACTGATGGGATCGCCTCGATGGTCAGCACCAGTCCAAGACCGCCCGCGCTGAACAGCGGTCCCGCGATGAGCACTGACGCGAGGATGCCGGCAAACAACGCAACGCTGCCCACCGCGATCGCGGTCGCGCGCTGGGAGCGCGGGAAGTAACGGGCGGCAACTTTCGTGATGCTGTTGAGCACGAACGGCTGACCAGCCGCGATGACGAACTGCCCGACCAACTGCACCGAGAACGATGCCGGGGCGATGAGACGCAGCAATGCCCCGCCACCGGTGAGCACCGCGCCGATCCCGAGTGACTGGGTGAAGTGCGAGTCCAGGCGGCGGCCCACCGGGAGCGCGAGCACGACGTAGACCAACGGGAAGATCGCCGCGAGGTCGCCGACGGTGCCGACGTCGGTGTGCAGCACCTTCGCGGTCTCGGTGTCGATCGCGGCAAAGCTCAACCAGAGGAGTTGCGTGCACGCGGCGAGCAGCGCGTAGATCGCGAGGATCGCCCAGCGAACCGCCGGCGCACGCGCGGTGTCGGTGCTCACGCGTTCAACTTCGCGTACATCCCGTGGAGCCGATGGTACAGGCGCCGATACTCGCCATACATCCGCTCGTACACCG
>Ga0307373_10003613_pt1 | contig 26760 bp, 20 predicted proteins | sample OX2MG_FD_202534 | JGI IMG/M metagenome (GOLD analysis project Ga0307373, IMG submission 202534) | Soil microbial communities from Risofladan, Vaasa, Finland - OX-2 | ecosystem: Environmental > Terrestrial > Soil > Coastal area > Acid sulfate soil | place: Finland: Risofladan, Vaasa | collected...
CCGCACCGGTGACAGACCAGGGTTCCGTTTTGTGGGCTGTAGCAACAGACCCACCTCCTTGGCTCGTCCCACGCCCACCCTAATGGCTCTGAAAGACCCGCATCGCGTGGAGAATCCACACAAACAGACCCCCTGGAGCCGGCCGTTCATATTGACTGGCGAACCGATCAATCGCATACGGTGATCGGCACTGCTCTGAGTCTTGGACGATCTGCGAAACCTGACAAGATGTTCCTGTTCTTGTCGCGAGCACGTTGTGCGTGTCCGCGCCCGAAGCCCGGGAGCGACAGGGTCGATCGGTAGAATGGCGCAAGACCGTACAGGTGTCCTCTTCGAAGGCCATGCCAGAAGGTGGGTAATGGAGGTTAAGGTCCGACAGCGTACTCATCGGGATGCACATAGATGGGTGAACTGAATCCATCAGCGGGGACGGGGACGGGGACGCGATGACTACCACAGGCGAGGTGCACCCGGTCTTGCGGCGGATTCGTCAGATGACCGTGGCGGGGATCATCGTTCTCGCGGTTTTGAACGGTGCAGATGCGGTGATGACGCGTGTATTGCTCAACCACACCGCAAAAGGAGTGGTTGAGGTCAATCCCCTCGCCGGTGTTTTGGTGGCCGACGGCACCCTGCTCTACGTCAAGCTGGCGATTGTCGCGACGCTTGGCGTTGCGGCTCTCTGGGATCGACCGCGACTGGGATTTCTCATCGGCGTCTGGCTGGTCGTTGGACTGTACTCGGCAGCGGTGTTATCCAACACGTTATTGCTACGCGCTCTTTGACCGAAGTCTGCCCCCCCATTTATTCAAACTCTTCCTGAAATTTGATACCGGTTATGCCTCGCAATCTTCGCGCCTGACAGGTGTTTCGGCGAACCGATGTCACTCGCAGACCGAAGGTCTCTCCCCCCGGGAACTCCGAAAGGTGGCAATAGGCGACAGGACGGTGACGTCATGCCGTGCGAGATAAAGAGCAACCCTGTCGATATCTTCGAATACCGGCTTTCTCCTGTTGAGGTTGCCGATAGGGCGCATTCGAGCGGCGAGCAGGGTCGGGGACGCCTCCGGGGCATTCGAAATGTTCGGCGATGCAACTCGTCGAAGATGTCCTTTCGCCGGTATCGGATCTGCAGAAGTCGCGCTCTGAACCACAGCATCCAACGCCCTCAACGCAAGCTACCAAGGGCTGGGTGAGATCTCGTTCGTTGGTGTAGTTGAACGCTCTGACCACGAGATCAGCGGCTTCATCGAGTTGTGTCCCAGACGGGCTCGGGTCGCTCACGACGCTGCCCGAGTGATGCAGCTCATAGTCGTGTGGGTGAAAGCACAACTCCCCCATTAGGCGTCACGACAGAACCGGACCTCTCGATTGCGAGATTGGATATTTCTACGTTCGCTCACCCAGTTCCGCCTATCGGACTCATGGGACTGTCGCGGGGTCAACCTGGCAGCAATGGACCCTGCCGCCGTCACCGATCACCGAAGAACCGCAGAGTTATCGAGACAGACTTCGTTGATCGAGAGATGGGATCATTCGCGTGATATTTCGATATTGTCACTTGAGAGGGGATTTCTCGAGAGTGTGCGCCGGCGAGGCCGTCTGGTAGAAGTAGAGTGGAAGCGTTCATATGGACCACGTCGTGTCAGGCGTTGGTAGATAGCTGGCTTGCCTCGGCTTCGCCAGGGCTGACGGAAGGAGAAGGATCATTCGCACTCGACGAACACTGATCGTGACCCTCGCACTCGTGCTCGCCCTTGTCGCTGGAGGAACCTCCTATATCTACTTGAGAGGTGTTCAGTCCCGCGCGTATCAGAACGCCAAACTGACGCGTGTCTACGTTGTGGAAAACCCTATCCCCCGGGGGACCCCCTACTCCACGATTGTCAGCGGTAACTTTGTGAAACAGTCCCAGATTCCGAACCAGTTCAAGCCAATCGACGCAGTGACCGATCTCGCGACCTTGCAAAGTGAGGTTGCGATAGCCAACCTGACCCCGGGTCAGGTACTGTCAGCCGGCCTGTTCGCGAGCCAAACCGCTGCCGCTAGCACGACCGTCGGGGCCATTCCAAAGGGCGACATTGCGATTACCGTCTCGGTTGGCTCGGTCCAAGACGTTGCCGGCCTCGTCCAGCCCGGAGACCTCGTGGACGTACTCATCGAACTCAACGGCACCTCGGAGCGTTTCCTGTACCAGAACGCGTTGGTGCTCGCGGTTGGAACAACTGTGGCGGTGCCGGCTAATTCTTCGTCGCAGGTTGCCGCTGCCTCTCCGGCTGGAACGTTGGTGACGAGCGGTCTGATCACATTTGCCGTACCACCTGCCGCAGCGGCGCGTCTTGCGTTTGTTCAAAGCGGTGGCGGTGGCGCCGGCTCGCTCTATCTCGCGTTGGTTCCGCCCAACAACAAACCGCAGCGACAGCCGACGATCAACAGCGGCAACCTGATGCCGGCGACTGTGACTCCGTGATAGGTATCGGCTGGGATTCGAAATGACAGAGGGCGCCATCAACGAAGAGACCGTAGTGGAAACGGCAATCGCCGTTATTGAGGACGACGCGGTCATGCTCTCGCAAATCGTGCGAGCGCTTGAGTTATGGCCGAACGTGCACCCCTACAACAATCTGGACGAGGTTCTCAAAACCCGGTCGGGCAGCTTTCGCCACCTCGTGCTCGTGCTCGGACCCTCCCAGGCCGAGCAGACCGTGTTCGATCGGGTGGGCGAGCTGGTCCGTGTCGAGCGGGGAATCGGAGCCTTGCTCGTCGTGGACACCCCCGACACTACGGTCTTGCGTTCGGCATTGCGCGCTGGATTAGACGATGTCATTCCGCTCGAACGGATCGGCGTGGACCTGGTCGCTGGAATACTCGAACTTGAGCGGCATCTTCGCGAGGCGACGGCCGAAATCCGGGCGGCGTCGCACAGCCCCAGCGTCGCACCGCGTGGCCATGTCGTCTCGGTTTTCTCTCCGAAAGGCGGCGTTGGTCGCTCGGTCGTTGCGGTGAACCTCGCCGTGGCCTTCGCTGAGCGGACCCGGCGCCGCGTCGTGCTCATCGACACCGATCCCCAGTTCGGCGACGTTTCGATGATGCTCCGTCTCAACCCCGCGCACACCCTCGTCGATGCCGTCGCTGCGGGCGATCGTCTCGATCCCTCGCTCCTTGAGAGTCTGTTCACCCATGACGAGCGCAGTGGCGTCGATGTGCTCGCTGCGCCAACCGACCCGACAGTGCCAACGAAGCTCACCCCGAAGGCAATCTCAAGGGTGATCGAGGTCCTGAGGGGGATGGGCGCCCTTGTGGTCATCGATACACCACGTTCTCTCGATGACGTCGTCCTCCAGGTTCTCAGCGAGAGCGACGACATCGTTTACCTTGTCGGGATGGATGTCCCCTCGGTGAAGAATGCCCGCCTCGGCCTGCAGGCTCTCGAGGTTGTCCAGATTCCGCTGGATCATGTCCTCATCGTGCTGAATCGGGCTGACTCGCGCGTACAGCTCTCACCTCGCGACGTCGAGAAGGTACTCGAGATGAAACTCGATATCAGTCTTCCCTCTGATGTCATCGTGCCAAAGTCCGTGAACCGAGGTGTCCCGGCGGTGCTCTCTGAAGATCGCTCGCGTTTTACCACCCATATCTACGAGATGGCCGAGCTGCTGCTCTCTCGCGCGGCTGCAGAGGTTCGGTCATGAGCCTCTATGACCGACTCGTCGACAAGGGATCCCCCACCGGCGGAGTGGACTCCCTCGCTGTGGTACGCGAGAGAATCCACCGGCACGTCATCGCCGAACTCGGTCAAGCTGGCTATGACACCAACGGCGTGGTGGAGGGGCTGGAGACCCGCGTCCACCAGCTGCTGCAGGCGAGCCTGCGCAGAGAGCAGGTGCCGCTCTCTGCCACCGACAAGGTGCAACTCGTCCAGGAGCTGACTGATGACATCCTTGGTCATGGACCGATCGAACCCTTCCTGCGCGACCCAACGATCAGCGAGATCATGGTCAATGGTCCGAGCCAGATCTACGTCGAACACGATGGCAGACTCACTCCGACGGGGAGCCGCTTCATCGACGAGGCGCACCTGCGACGGGTGATCGAACGCATCGTGGCAGCCGTCGGGCGGCGCATCGACGAGAGTTCGCCGATGGTCGACGCCCGTCTACCCGATGGCTCGAGAATCAACGCGGTCTATCCACCTTTGAGCATCTCCGGACCATACCTGACGGTGCGGAAATTTCCCTCAGACCCTCTTGATGCGAAGGATCTCGTCAAGATGAAGACGCTAAGCCAGAGCTCACGAGTCTTTCTCGAGCAGTGCGTCCTTGGACGTCTCAATGTGCTCGTATCGGGTGGAACGAGCACCGGAAAGACGACGCTGCTCAACGTCTTGTCCTCGTTCATCCCCTCCGACGAACGGATCATTACGATCGAGGATGCCAAGGAGCTCCAGCTGCGCCAGGATCACGTCCTTGCACTTGAATCTCGCCCGTCCAACACCGAAGGGCGCGGTGAGATCACCGTCCGCGACCTCGTGCGAAACGCGCTTCGGATGCGTCCAGACCGGATCATCGTCGGCGAGGTCCGAGCGGGAGAGGCCCTCGACATGCTGCAGGCCATGAATACCGGACACGAGGGCTCCATTACCACGGTGCACGCCAACAGCCCAAGAGACGCGCTCTCACGAATCGAGACGATGACGCTGATGTCCGGCTTCGACCTGCCGATAAGGGCCATTCGAGAACAGATGGCCTCGGCAGTCGACCTCATTGTCCACCTCTCTCGGCTGCGCGACGGAACGCGCCGGATCACCCACATCACCGAGGTCGAGCGGATGGAGGGAGATATCATCGTTCTGCAGGACGTCTTCCTCTTCGACTACGGAATGGGGATTGATGAAGAGGGTAAATGGCTTGGAGAGCTGAAGCCGACGGGGCTTCGACCGAAGTTCGCCGAGCGCCTCCTCGACCGGGGGCTTTCCTTTGACTCGGAGATGTTCCAGTCAGACGGATTTGTCCGAGCACCGCTAGGCAGGCGTTGAGCACAGATGTCTTCGTTCCGCTCCTTTGTCTCTTCGATCCAGATGGGCTGGGACCACGTTGTGCACGACCTATCCCAATGGGGTAGTACCTTCTACAGTCGGGTCGGACCGCCCGAGGTTGCCGCGCTTGTCGTGGTGACGGTGGCAATGCTGGCATGGGCGATCGCCAATATCGGTGGCGGGGGCGACCGAGAGCTCAAGGCAGCACTACGACCCTACCGTGTGAAGCCGCGTGTCTCAGTCGAAGCCGACGACGAAAAGATACTGGCGATGTCGGCGCTGAAGCGCATCTCCTCGTTGCTCTCGGCTTTTGCCGAACAACGGGGCTTTCGCGACACTCTGGCCGCGCGTCTCCAGCGCGCCGGACTGCCGATCGGCGTCGGTGAGTTCATGACGATGTGCCTGGTCGGCGCGGCCATCTTGTTTGCAATCGGCTGGTTCGCCGCAGGCCTGATGGGGATCATCTTCGCCATCATTATCTCTTTCCTCGTTCCCTTTGCCGTTCTCCAAGCGCTCGCAGACCGGCGCAAACGCCAGTTTGCTGCACAGATTCCCGATGTGCTCAAACTTCTTGCCGCCTCGTTGCGGGCTGGCTTCTCTCTCCTCCAGAGCCTTGACGCGATCCTCTACCAGATCAAAGACCCGATGGCCGCTGAACTCAAACGGGCCTTTGCCGCGACCCACCTTGGAACTCCAGTCGAAGACGCCCTCGAGGCTGCAGCAACTCGCGTCGGAAGCAAGGACTTTTCATGGACCGTAATGGCGATCCGCATCCAGCGCGAGGTCGGTGGAAACCTCGCCGAGATTCTCGATACCGTGGCCGAAACGATGACCGAACGGGTGCGGCTCCGACGGGAGGTACGCACGCTGACCGCCGAGGGGAGGCTGTCGGCGATGATCGTCGCAGCGCTGCCCTTCGGGCTGGCGGCGATGATCTACCTCGTCAACCGTCCCTATATCTCGACCCTGTTCACCACATTTGGTGGGCAGTTGGCAATACTTTTCGGTTTTCTCCTTGAGGTTGCAGGTGTATGGTGGATGTACCGAATTGTGCAGATCGAGATCTGACCTTCAGATGAGAAGAGGAATGTAGTGCTTCTGATCGCGATTGCCATTTTGATTGCTGCTGTCGTAGCGCTACTCATCGGCGCCGCGGGAATGCGTCTCAGCGACCGGGTGGACATCCGTTCATCGATGAACCTCGTCGCCGCGCAGACACTCACACCGATCGCGCTCGTCCTGAGCGAACAGGATCGGCGCTCGCTGTTCGAGCGCGCCCTCAAGCCGCTCCTGAAAAAGGCGGTCCATCTGGGTGGCCTGCTCACGCCTCCGGGTTATGTGGCGAGCGTCCAGAAACGACTCATCCTTGCTGGCCGCTCCAGTCGAATCGATTTCGACCGATACCTCGCCGGCCGGTTCGTGAGCATCGCGTTGTTGCCACTGCTGGTGCTGGTCATGGTTGTACTGTCGATCTCCTCGAGAATCGGGATTGTGACCTTCTTGTTCTTGGGACTCGTCCTCGTCCTTGGTCCCGACGCGTACTTGAACCGGCAGGTCACTGCTCGACAGGAGCGCATTCGGAGCCAGCTGCCCGACATTCTCGACCTGCTGACCATCTCGGTCGAGGCAGGTCTTGGCTTTGAGCAGGCACTCAGCCGCACAGTTGTAACAGTGCCAGGTCCGCTCAGCGCGGAGTTTGCCCGTATGTTGCAAGAGACCCGCCTTGGCCTGAGCCGGCGCGAGGCATTCGAGAGCGTCGCAGAACGCACCAACGTTCCGGAGCTACATGCCTTCCTCGTTGCCCTCAACCAGGCAGAGACGCTCGGAATCTCGGTCATGCAGATCCTGCGAAGCCAGTCGATCGAGATCCGCAGCGCGCAGCGCATGCATGCCCAGGAGAAGGCACAGAAGGCGCCGGTCAAGATGATGTTCCCTCTTGTCTTTTGCATTCTTCCGGCTCTGTTTGTCGTCGTGGTGGGGCCGGCGGCCATCGAGATCTACCACACCGTGATCAAGCCGGGCAGCCTTTGAGAAAAGAACACTCCATGACAGCCTTTGGTAGCCAGCACCATTCCCGTCGTCCGCGAGACGGTGAGCGGGGCGCGAGTCTCGTCGAGTTCGCACTCATCCTCCCCGTCTTTGCCCTTCTTCTCTTTGGCCTCATCGATTTCGGCATGGTCTTTGGCGGGTACATCACCGTTCAGAACGGGGTGAACGCCGCGGCTCGCGCCATCTCGATCGACCACATCTCCCCATTGTGCTCGACAGCAGCCAATCCAGCACTGTGCACCGTGGAAACGTACATCAACCCCTCCCAACTTGGCGTCGTCCCGGGAAGCGTGAAGGTCGGCCTTGATTTTCCGGGTGGCATTTCGGGCGGTTACACCTCTCCAAATAACCCGGTGATCGTCTGTGCTCAGGCGACGCTGCAGTCGACAACAGGCATGACCTCACCGTTCCTCAACGGCCGGACGATTTATCTCAGCAGTGAAATCCTGCTCGAACAGGATGCCTCGGTTTACCCACCACTTACCTACAGTTTCAGCAATCCTCCAGGTAGCCTCACATGCAGCTAAGTGACCAGCACCCACTTCGACGTCTGATCCGTCGCTCTCGGCGCGAAGGCGACGAGGCGGGCGTGACGCTCGTGATATTTGCGGTCGCTCTCGTCGGGCTGATGGCGTTCTCCGCTCTGGCAATCGATCTCGGGAACATCTCCCAAACAAAGGGCCATTCTGAGACCGCGGTGCAAGACGCTGTTCTCTCCGCTGTGCCCAATCTCGCACCGCTCTATGTCGGTAACCCTGCGATACCACCACCGTCGCCCGTGTTGCACGAGAGTACCGCGGCAAATGTCGCGGAGCAGTATCTCATCGACAATTACAGCTCCTTGACCACAGGCGACTTCACCTCTGCCACGGCCTGCGCTGGTCTCTTGCCGACGACGATCTACTTCTTGAGCGCAGGATTGGATCCGCTCTTTCCCAACGGCTCAGACTGTTTCGGCTTTTTCGACCCTGCCGACCCGGCAAATCTCGCACTCGACGCGACGAACCCAACGGGCATGGCCGTCGCGATCCCCACCCAGTATGTGAACTACACCCTTGGCCGCGCGTCAGGCCTGACGAAACAGGCCGTCGCGTCGGTTGCCTATGCATCGGTCCAGACAGCCGACAGCAACTACGGTCTTCCCTTCGGTTATGTCACTGGAGGCGCCTCCGGACTCCAGTGCCTGAAAACCGGGAGCGGTAGGAGTGCCGCGAACTGCACGGGCTTCACCACCGGATCGGGAACATTTGGCGTGCTCGACAGCCCGCGCTACACCATCTATCCCGGGACAAATACATCGAGTGGCGCGAACAACCTGGTGATCGAGACCGACATCGCGCTTGGCATCGATCACCACCTGACGTGCTTGTCGTCGTCGACATGCACGTCAAACCCGGCTCCCGAGATCTGTGATGCGAACCTCGGTCCTCCTAACTGTCCCAGCTACAACAACGTCAGTCCGTATGACAATGCGAATTGGGCTGCGGTCATGACGGGGGTGACCATCAACGGACTTGCTCCGTCGCTCTTCCAGGGCGGTTTCACCTCACCGGATACAACCTGTGCCTTCACACCGCAACTGGCCCGCCTCGCTCATCCGGATGGGTTCGTGGCAACGGGCAACTGCGCGACAGACAACAATTCGGCCGCGGCCGCCGGTCCCACTGGGCCATTTTTGAATCCCAGTTATCCAACTCCCGGAGATGTCCCAAGCGGCAGCGCCACTTCCTTGAACGGAGTGCACATTTCGAAGTATCTGGACGCCAACGGGTTAGCCGTGACGTCCGCCTGTACCCCTCCCGCGGGCGGCGCGTCCAAGGTCGCCATCGACGCGATGAGCGGAGGCACCTATGAGTGGGCGACCTACGACACGTGCCTGTCGTCGATCATCACCCTCGGTGTCTCTGGGCCGATCTTCAGCGCCTCGATCGAACAGTCCCCACGCTTTGGCATCGTGCCGCTCTTAGCACCAGGAAGTGGATCTGGAATAAACGCCAGACAGGTCACTGGGTTCGAAGGTGTGTATCTAGACCTTGCTTATATCAGTTCATCCAAAAAGGATGTTACTGCTCTTCTGGCGTGGGTCTTTCCGCTCAACATGATCGAGTCGACCTCGAGCAGCGGCCTTGGTTCATTGGACTACAAAGGCGGACCTTGGATTGCCGACCTGTGCAGCTTCTCCGCCGGGAACTGCTGAACAGAAAAACGCCACCGACAAAGACCGGGCGTGCAGGTGCGGTGTAGTGGAACTCGATCGTTAAAAATAACATCCATCGAGAATTTGAACTTCGTGGGCCAACATGACAAGAGACCGGAGCAACATCCGTGTCGTCTCCGCGACAAGAGGGCGAGGTCAGATCCACAAAGGCCATCGAGGCACTTCGCGTCTGGGTCTTGGTTCACTGGATCAGATCTCGCGCGATCGTCGGCGGCGTTGATGGCGACGACATTGACGCTCACACAAGATCGGGGAAACGACGCCAGCTCGAGTCGAGACGCCAGGTCCAGTCGAGAGTTGCCGACTCAGCGCTCAAACTTGGAAAGAACACTCAGCAGACCGCCGCAGGTGGGTCGTCCGCGCCAACATGGCTGATGAGACCCTGACAGGACGCATCCGGACAAGTCCGGGATGACGGGGTCGGAATCATTCTTGATGCTCATCTGCTCACTCCCGGACCCGGGAGATAGGTCTTCCCCGCGGTCTCCACACGGTCTATGGCTCTGAGGAGAGTTGATCCCCCCTGCCCGATGAACTCAAATCGCAATCTGGCATGACAAACTTCTCACGGCCAAAAGACCATCATCTCTCGCCGACCTTTTGTCACTGACCACAACTGGGCCACTACGAAGACAAGAACAGACGGGCAAGCCATGGGCACTCTGCGGGTCGAACGCGATGCATTGTCGAGTTCAAATCCCCGAATTTCCGAGCCGACACGCGCGAACAGAACGCTGCCCACTGTGCGGGTTCAGGTATCTGCCAAGATTTCTACAGCAAGAGCCGTAGTGCGCACGACCATAACGCGCTCGGCTCAGATGGCCCCGATCCGCTCGAAGACCTCTCCCGTTTTGAATCGATGGACAAGATGCCAGTGCGGATCCTCGGCCAGATAGTTCGACAACGCGCTATGGGTCGGCCAGAGGACCCATCGCACCTGCCAATGGCGAAGGACAGGGTCAGGCGCGACGGTGAGTTGCGATACTCCAACGTAGGTACCAAGGAGCCCCGTCCCAAAGTACAGATCGGTCCGGCCATCGACAAAGACCGGAATATCGCGCGAGATGAGGTAGTCATTCCAGGCATAGGTGGAGAACACCCGACCACTTCGATGCGACAGCCAGTCCGTGGCAGCGATCGGTACTCCGCCTGGCTCCAACGTGCCTGCGGGGAGATGGCCCCCGGCGAGCAACGCCAGACAGATGGCGACAGAGGCCGGCCACGTCAGCCATGTCGGGTGGATCGTCTCGCGGCGCCCGAGCTCCCATGGCGCTGCGAGCCCTCCGAATGCTATTGCGAGATAGGGAGCAAAGCGGATGGCATGAAGGGTAGCGATGAACAGGCCGACCCAGACCACGAGGTCGAGGAGCTCGGTCCGCACTCGGCCAGTGGCAAGGATCGCCACCGCGGCCAGTGCCGGCAGCGCAATCGCGATGAGGACGATGACACTGTGGAAGTTGGGCGACTGCCACTCTTCGATGATATTGAGCTGCGAAGCGCCGGTGACCCGGACAACGTAGCTCCACAACCCGACACCGTGCGGGTTGACCAGAGTTGCCAATGAGCATGTGACAAGAAGGACTGACGCGTCGAGCACGCGAAGGGGCTGGCTCACCTGCAGATGGGACCGTCGTTCGCGCGCTCCCTCAAGGGGCTCGTGGAGACCAGCACGCGCCGTCACCTTTGCCCGTATGGCAACGAGCGCCGCGAGAGACAACTCGAGCACGAGCACGCCAAGACCGAGTACGAAGCTTCCGTGCAGGTTGGACCACAACAAGAAGAGCAACGGAAGACCAATCAGCCAGCCACGTTGGCGCCGGGAAAGGGTAAGCAGCAACAATTCGAGCGCAAACAGCAGGTAACTCAGGTCCTGGGGTCGTGGAGCAAGGCCGAGAAAGAGTGCAACCGCGGTAGGAATGGAGAGCGCCGCTGTCCACAGACCGCCGGCGCCCTGGCGCCTCCATCGAACCACACTCGCTACCAGAGCCATGACACAGGCCCCGCCCGAGACCAGCCAGTACGATACGTTGCCGATATGGCGGACCATCCAGGCGAGAAGGACCTGGAACCCCCACTCCTCCGAGACCCAGGGGTGCCCGCGTACCGTATAGGAGAACACATCAGCGCGGATGACCGCGTGATGCGAGAGCATCCAGTTGCCAGAGGCGAGCTGCCAGAAGACATCGGTGTTCAGCCCTGAATGAACGGTTGCGCGAACCAGCAGCGCACACGATCCCGCGACCACGATCCAGCCCGGGTGGAGCGCGAACCTGCTTACCCTGCGACGTCGCCCCTTCGGTGACGCCGCGACATCTTTTTCGGTGCTCACCAGTGTTGGTTGCCAGAGACCGGGCGGCGGCGCCGGTCCCAGCGGGGCAGTTGACGGTTCTTCGGTCGCTGCGCCTGTTCTTTGCGTCGCCGCCGTTGTGTGGACAAAACAAGGGCGATGATGGCCAGCGCACTTGTCGCTAGTGCGCCTGCTCCGACAAGGTCGCGGAGCTGAGCTGACGTTGCAACCGGTCGGGCACCCGGTCCGATCAGCGGTGCGACGTCGTCGAGATTGCGCGCCAGATACGCATCGACCACGGTGTTCGCGACGTCACCGACATGTCCTGTGCGCGAGTAGTCGATCAGCACCAGCGATCCGGAGTTGCTCGCGATAAGTACCTGTCCCCGACCGGTGACCGCTGCCTGGTCGAAGCTGTTGCCGCGCAAGATGACCTCGGATTCGATGTGTGCGGGATTGGTCGCGGGAAGCTGCAGTACGACATCGCCACCGACAACGAGATAGGACCTGCTCCACGGGTCATAGAGGATCCCGTGGGCGCCGACGATATGGTGAAACAGGCTTCGCGTCTGTCCGGTCGCGAGGTTGATCAGACCGATATCACCTTGGCCTTGAAACGGACTTACCGTATAGAGCACCTGGTGGCCTGGACCAAAGGCGAGCGCGGTCACCGCCGTGGTCGACCCGTGGAGCACGATCTGGTGCCCAGGTTGGGTCGGGTTGAGCGGGAGCGCGGCGAGCGCGCCCGGCTCGCCAGAGGTATAGAGGGTCCCGCCGTCGAGCGAGAGTGCGAGATGCATCGATCCGGCCACGCCCGATGAGAAGGTCTTGAACGCCCGGGTGTGCGGGTTGACCGAATACACCATTCCCGTGCGCACGCCGCCGACGAACAGGCGTCCGTTGGCCCCAAAGAGCACACCGTCTGCTCTTGGCAGGTGAGTGATGATATGTGGGTCCGCCAGTTGCAGATGCCCTGCGTGGTAACTAAAGGTCACCTGTTCCACCGTTGGCGGACGAAAGGTCGTAAAGTACAGCTGTCCGGCCGCGACGGCTGACGCGCTTGGGATGACCGAATCCGGACCAGCCCCGAGGAGGGCGACGGTTCCGCCGATACCGAGGAGGCCGATGGCCAGAGCGAAAACGACCGACACGCTATGCTTCTGCGGTGTTTTTCGCGCCATCGAACTCTTTCGTTGCCGCGACAACCCATGCATTAGCAGACCTGACAAATCGTCTCGTTCCCGTCTCGGCGCCCGTACATGACGGCGATCCGCTCGCAACCAACACCGCGCTGATGACACCCAATCTAGTCCACCTCGGCGCGTCGGTCGGAGAGGGTCACGACACGCGAGACTCTCGTGGCCACTCAGGTACCGCGGCCTGCCCCAAGATCACGAGGGCGGCAGGTGCCGTGGCCAGTCGAGCCCTTGGTTCCATTCGGTCGTCGACCGTACCGAGAGACCGAGCCCTCGAACCTCGAGATGACCGGTCGTCGCGTCGCGCCACGTCAACCGGGTACCAACTGCCCCGACTGGGCCGCATTGATCTGAAGGGAAGGGGCTAAGTTGCTCGAGACGCGTCTCGAACAGTTCATCTCGCGACGCGGCACGGCGCGAACGCAGAGCCCGGATCACTGGGACCTCATCGACATGGCGCTCGCGGTCCGGTGGGGCGCACTCTGTCTCGCCCTGATCAGTGCATTCGCCCCGATCAGTGGTGCGGCGGGAAACAATCTGCGACGCGACATCATCGGCGCGTCGATTCTCGTCGCCTACTGCATTGTGCGCACACTGCGACCCATCCGCTCAGGTAGCTCAAACCGGGCTCTGCTCCCGGCAACGTGTACTGAGACCGCGCTGTGCGTCGCGGTTGCCTTCGTGACCGGGGGCTGGTCCTCCCCGCTGTTGCTGATGGTTGGTTGCTCGCTGTTAATCGCCGGGCTTCTCGGTGGCCTTTCGGCCCTTGGAGCCTCGGTCGTGACCGTCCTCGTTCTGGTGCTCGCCGGCGAGGTCGCGGGAACCGTGTCGTGGCTAAGGGGTGTCCGATCCATCGTCGCCGCACAGAGGATCCCCGAACTGATCGTCATGGGACTCGTTGGGGCCTACGTCCACCGGGTGTTTCACAACCAGGGGAGCCGTTACAACCAGATCCGGTGGATGAACGAGGTCCATGCACTGCTGTTCGACCTGAACACCGTTGCCGCGGAGAACCCCGAGGTATTCACGCTGCGCGGAGCGGTCAATGCCACCGTGGCCCGGCTGCGAGAGGTGCTCAGCGCCGACGTCGTGGTTGTCATCCTGACAAACCCGACCGCAGAGGGTGCCGAGCAGCCCTGGGAGGTCGTGTACAGCTCAGGAGTCGAGCTCGCTGCGCTGATTCGCGAGGCCGATCTTCCTACTGCGATCCTCGACAACATGGGTTCAGGGCGACTTGAGATGACCGGGGTAATCGCCACGGGTTCGGGATTTGACCTGGCGGCCGTCTCGGGCCTGTACGTCCCGATTCTGACGCGCGGCGCCCTGGTCGGATTGCTCGCCCTCGAGCGACGCAATCAGGAGAGGTTCACAATCGGAGATATTGAGGTCGTGAGTGAGATGGCCCGCTACGCCGGACTTGCGATCGACAACGCGCGGTCCTATCTTCGCCTTCGCAACCTTGGAGCCGAAGAGGAGCGAGAGCGGATCGCTCGAGAGCTGCACGACCGTGTCGGACAGTCACTCGCCGCGGTGGCCTTCAATGTCGACCGGATCATCGCCTCACTTCCCCCCGGGGCTCCCCCGGGACTGCCTTCCGAACTCAACAGGATCGCGGTCGAGGTCCGGGGGGTCAACGCCGAGATCCGGGAGAAGCTCGCAGAGCTGCGCGGCGGACCATCGGCGGATCTCGACCTCGTTCGGTTGCTCGAGGGATTCCTCCTTCGGGTCGAAATGCGGTCAAAGCTGAACGTAAGCTTTGACCACCAGATTGAGAGAAGGCTTTCCGATGTCGTCGAACGCGAGATATGGCGGATCGCCTGCGAGGCGATCCGCAACGTCGAGCGCCATTCAGGGGCTGAAAATCTGTCGGTATCTCTTCGCAACGATGGAACTGCCACCGTGCTCGAGGTCCGCGACGATGGAAGCGGTGTCTCCAAAGGGCAACTCCTCCGCCCGGATGCGTTCGGCTTCGTCGGCATGCGCGAGCGGGCAGACCTGATCGAAGCGACGTTGGTGCTCGACTCGGTGCCAAACAGAGGTACAACAGTTCGCCTCAGGGTTCCACAGCGCTGATGTCCATCCGCCTGCTCATTGTCGATGACCACACGACCGTCCGTGAAGGCCTTCGGCGATCGCTCGAGGCCCACGGTCTCGAGGTTGTCGGTGAGGCCGCGGACGGAGCCGCGGCCCTTCGGGCAACCGCGGAGCTGCGGCCCGATGTGATCCTGATGGATGTCGCCCTCCCGGATATGGATGGTGTCGAGGTGACACGTCAGGTTCTCGCGGACTATCCGGATATCCACGTGATCATGCTGACGATGTTCGACGACCGCCCGACCGTCAGCGCCGCGATCGAGGCCGGAGCGACGGGGTATCTCGTCAAGGACTGCACGACCGCGGAGATCGTCGAGGTCGTCAACGGTCTCGCCTCCGGCGACACTGCACTCTCCTCGGGTCTTGCCGAGACCATGCTTCGAGTGGCCCGGCGATCGACCGACTCGTCAGTCAGCACGCGCGAACTCGAGGTCCTCCAGCTCATCGCCGAGGGTGCATCGACCGCCGAGGTCGCGGCAAAGCTCTACATCAGCGCCAAGACCGTCAAGAACCACCTCGCCAACATCTACCAAAAGCTCGAGGCGAACGACCGAATCCAGGCGGTAATGCAGGGGTTGCGCATGGGGATCATACGGCTGCGCTGAGCCTGGCAGCGGACAACGGCGGTTTTTGGGCGCCTGCAAGATTTGGGCCAAATGGCCTATCGACAGGCGCTGGTTCATGGTCAACACTGGTGAAGGTCCCATTGAACCGGTCCATTTCAGCCGATTGTGGCGTACACCCCGGAATGCGGCCATTACCCACCACAACCGAAGAATCCCACACAGAGAGGAACCAGTATGTTGAACCAACTAGCAATTCTGCAGGCGACCGTCGTGAGTTGGCTGAGGACCCGCTTCTCTGACGAAGGCGGCGCAAGTCTGGTCGAGTACGCGTTGTTGCTCGCCCTGATTGCCGTCATTGCAATCGCCGCGCTTATCCTGCTTGGCCACTCCGTATCGAACACCCTCAACAATGTCGCGTCGAATCTTGCCACGCCATAAGTGCACGGTGATTTAAAGAGACCCGATGTATCCTCGCGTTCGCTCTTGGCGAGCGCGAGGATACATCCCTCTGCAGTATCTGTCTTCGTCATACAACTCGCGGTCCTGCTCACACTGAGCATCGTCCAGTGGCACCGGTATGCGCTCAGCTTCGACTTCGGTGTCTACGGGCAGGCCATCTGGCTGATCGGCCACGGCCACCTCGCTCCCTGGGATTCATTGCAGGGCATCTCCTTCCTTCGCAACAACGGCGAGCTGATCATCTGGCCGATCGGACTCGTCGGGGCACTCTTTGGCCAAAGCCCGTTCGTCCTCCTCGTCATCCAAGACCTTGCCATCGCCCTCGCCGGGCTCGTTGGGTTGCTGTGGATCTCGGAGATCCTCGATCGATACCTCGACCCAGGCTCATTCGCGCATCGCTGGCTCTGGCTCGCCGGGCTCGCAACGGTCGCCGTCGACCCGTGGTGCTTTCAGACCGCGCTGTTTGACTTTCACAACGAGGCCCTCGCCGGACTGTTTACCCTGCTCGCCGTGCGCGAGCTGTGGCGGGGCGGGCGATGCTGGCCCTACGTCGTCTCGGTCATCGTGATCTGCACGACGGGCACCGCTGGGGTGCTCGAGGCGATCGGTCTTGGCCTGTCGGTGCTGTTCGCTCCCAAGAGACAGTGGCGGTTCGCGCTCGTCGTGATCGCTGCGAGCACCGTCTGGCTGGCGGTACTTGTCATCTTCGGACTAGCTGGACAGAACGGTGCAAATGTGACCGGCAACCTCGGCTTTGGATACCTCGACCCCACCAGCCGACATCCGAGCATCGCTGGACTCATACTTGGAATGTTCACTCATCTGCCAGCGATAGCTCATGTCGTCGCACCGAAGATCACTACCGCACTGCTGTTGTTGTTGCCGGTGGGACTCATCGGATTCATCCACCGCCTCGCGATCGGTCCGGCGCTCGCCGTCTTTGGCCCGGCAATGCTCGCGCACTCCACCCTGTTCTTCCGGCCCCCCGCCGCCTATCAGGTCTGGCCGGTACTGTTGCTCGTGCTCGCCTGTTCCGTCGAACTCCTCGCCAGATCGGGCCAACCAAGCAACAAGGTGGCGATGGTCTCGCCTGTGGTCTTGCGGTATCTGCCGTTGCACAGCTGGACTCCATATGCGACGGCCGCGTGGGTCACTGGACTGGCGAGCATCTCATCGACCGTGCTCGGGTCACTGCCCGCGAACTGGCTGGCGGTCACTCCGGCCGCGGCAACGAGCATCTCCCAAATTGCCAGCCTTATACCTCCAGACGCCGAGGTGATCGCCACCCAGGGAATTGTCGGACGGTTCGCGACCCGCCACCAGGTCTTCGGCCTGATGTCGACTCAGGAGCAGTTCCCGATCAAAGCAAGAACGGTCGTCTTTGTCCTCGCACCCCTCCAGGGTGCCCTCGAGATCGAGCCAGGCGCGACCGAGACGATCATCGCCTGGGCGCGCCGCCTTCCCGGTCGTGACCTGCTGGTCTCGACCCCGCAGGTGACGGCGATCTCGTGGACTCCGCCGCGCGGCACCTCGAGCATCACCATCGCTGGAGACAGATCGTCACCCAAGAGCAGCAATGCCAACTAGTTCCGGGAGGGTTTTGCCGACCGAGGCGACCGGTCGGATCGCGCTCCGTTTGGTGGCCATCACCACGGTGGCACTCATCGCGGCGTTGGCCCTTCCACAGTCCGACGTGCTTCTCTATCATCGGTATGCACAGAACCTGTTGCATGGTCCGGGACGTACGCGGCTGCCGGTCGAATATCCGGCACTCTCGGCTGCCGTATTTGTGGCGCCACTCGCCTTGCCGATCGGATACCGGCTCGGCTTTGCCCTCTTGATGGTCGTGACGCTCGGCGCGCTCGTTTTCGCTGGCCATGTCCTTCACGCGGGACCGGGCTGGCTCAACCGACTCATCAGCTACCTCGCACTCGGAACAGCGGCGGTGCTGTTCGCCCGCTATGACCTTTTGCCATCGCTTGCGGTCTTGATCGCCGTGTTGCAGGCGCGTCGGCGCCGCTGGAGCTCGGCATGGCTTGCCTGTCTGATCGGAGCGGCACTCAAGCTCTTCCCGCTCGTGCTGCTTCCCGGACTCGTCTTGATCGAATGGCGCGAAGAGCACCGGTTTCCCTGGAGACGCCTCGTCCTCACCGGTCTTGTGATCGCCACATTCGTCCTCCTCCAGAGCGCTCTCGTCCCGGGCAGTGTGTGGAGTCCACTGCACTATGAGCTCAGGCGCGGCTTTGAATTCTCGAGTCTCCCGGGCTCGCTCACCGCGCTTGCTGACCCGTTGCATCTGCACTGGGTGTACGGATTCGGCTCCTGGGAGGTCATCGGCTCGGGCCACGTGGCGATCCAGACCGCGGTCGGGATCTGCGAGGTGGCGGTCCTTGTCTGGCTTTGGAGACTCGCCTGGCGCGGCCGGCTCTTGGTCGACGAGCTCTGCCTTGGCGTACTCAGCACCATCGTGCTTGGGGACCGAGCCCTCGCTCCCCAGTACCTTGTCTGGGTGATCCCGCTCTGGGCGCTGTGGCCCATGCGCAGAGCGTGGCTCTGCGCTGCGGCCCTGACGACACTCACCTATCCGGTGGCATTCTCACTTGGCACGCACTACGGGGGTTCGTTGTTCCCGGCCACACTCGTCGGGGCCGGGCGCAATATCGTCCTCTTGGCGGGCACCGTCACATGGATGCACGAGCGGCTCACATCAAGGATCGATACCGCCATCGCAACGGAGTAATCCGCGAAGCGCCGACCATCTGGCACCGGTAGAACATCTGGCCATCTGGTCGGTTGTCGCTCACCAGAGCAGCGCCAGTACCGCGCCGGTCGCGAGGAAGACCCCATAGGGAAGGTGCGAGTCGAGCCGGACCCGTCGGGCAACCAACAGAATGACTGCGGCGACACCGGCGGTGCCGATCGCGATGACGAAGGCATCGAGCGCCCGTGTTGGGCCACGCCAGCCGAGCACAAGGCCGATCATCCCCGCCAGCCGGACGTCGCCAAAGGCCATGCCTCTCGGGTTGACGAGGTTCATCACAAAGAACGCGGCAAAGGCCACCGCGGCACACGCGACGGCGAGACCAAACCGGGTCCACTCAGAGGTCACTCCCGCCGCGAGGACGAGCAGGGCACCAGAGACAACAACGGTGGGCCGCAAGATCCGTGTCGGCAGACGGTAGTACGTGGCATCACACCAGGCGAGCGTGATGAGGCCCGCCAGAAAGACCGCGACCGGGGGAAGGCTCCAGGTGCGCCCGAACCGCAGCCCAGCCCAGCCCTCGAGCGCGGCGAGCACGAGTGACAGTCCCACAGCCGGTGACGCCAACATCCGCCGATTGCCGGATCGGTTGGCGATCGGCCGGTCGCCATCAGAGAGCGGTGGCGCCGAACTCGCGACGACCTTGCTCAGCACCGGTCCAAGAACAAGGCCGACTGCGACCAAAACAAGGGTCGTCCAGATGGTCGTCGTCATCGCCAGTTCCGGACCTCCCCGTTGGTGGCTCGCGCCAGGGAGCGACAACGACAACTTCGTCGCGGGCGGCCCCAGGCGGTGGCGCCGGTCACCCAGTCATCCCGTCGACCGTTGGTCCTTGGCCAAACCGTGCCCACAGAGCGGCTCGAACCGGTCGGGGCCACCTTTTTTCGCTTGGTCTCTGTCGAGTCATCCCAACTTGGGAGACTACCCCGACCGATTCGGTACGGCGAATCTCCAGCGAGATCTCAGCCATATTGATTGTTGATCAACGTGTCGGCTCGCCCGCTCTTTTTGCCCGGTGGTGGGCGATCGTGCCAAAGCGAGCGGTATCTCGAGAGTGTCTTGCGCCTTTCGGGCCAAAGAGGCGGTTGTCGGCAAACGGCGGGGTCGCCGCTCGAACGCGTCCCTGGAATTCGTGGATGGATCTGTTGGCAAGGAGCACTATGGCGCAAAGGGAGCAAGCGGTGTTGGCAACACGAGGGGCGGGCCACAGCTCCCAGCCGTTATCGCCTGGTTCGCGCTCTCAAAGGCGCTTTGCACGTCGGCGTTGACGGTCGCGATGGTCTCATTCGTACGGCTGATCGCCCCGGTCTTTGCAGCGCTCGCCTGAGCGAGCGCCCGGTCAACCGCGACCGCAGTGACCCCTAGCGGAGGTGCGAGGTTCAAAAGCGATCGTTGCTCGGCGCGGACACGCGCCTCGTCGCGCGCGAGGCCTGTCGCGTCGCGACGAAGTACCGCCTCCGTCGTGGCGAGTCCGGAGATGAAGCCCGCAGAGAACTGGGCGTCATCGGCGACGTTCCTCGCGTCCGCGGCGGCGGCATTCGCCGCCTGACAGACCCGGTTGTTCGAGACTTTGCCTGGCTGTTGTGCCAAAGACTCAGCGCTCGCGGTCATCTGTCGCACCATTTCGAGATCCGAGGTCTCATTCGACGTCGTCGATACCAGGCTCGCAACGTCCTCGTTCAGCGCGCTGGCCTCCCGTCGGACCTTTGCGAGATCCTCCTCGACTCTGGCGTTGTCAGTCCGATACGCGTGCAGCGCGGCGCTCTCGCTGGCGACTTCCACCGGAGGACCCTGGCGCTTGGTCGACGCGAGACGCAGCGCATCGAGCGCCTTTTGATACTCGACGAAATTCGCGGGTGAAAGAGTCATGCGTTTTTGCAGTCCTCGGGCGTTCTTGGGGAAAACAATTACAAGAGCCGACGATGAAAGCTTCGCGCCGAGCACGAGGCTTTTCGGTTCAGACTCCCCTTTGACAACAATTTGGAGGTCCTTGCCGTGTGCGACCCCATGAATTGACCCGAGAGCCAGCCTGACCTGCGATCCCTTGGCTGGGAGCGTCGCGGACCGTATCGAGCCCGTGACGACATTCCCTTGCATCTGGAGTTCGACAAACGTCACACGCGCCGCCTGCCTGGCAAGGTAGGCCGAATGCTTTGGCACGTGTTGGGCGCCCGTTGAACAGCTGGCACTCAATAGCGCGACCATCACAATGCTGGCACCTCGGATGCTGGCTCTTTTGATGCTGGCACTCTTGGACGTTCGTGACCTTTTCAACATCCTGGGGACATCTCGCTCAACGGCCGACCGTGGGTATCACGCCCAACAGTACCGCGAGGAGGAACGCGATGCATGGACCCCCAGCCGCGATTCGAGCTCCGCTCAGCGCGGTCGCCAGGTAGCGCTCCGCGAGCGGCGCATCGACCAACGCCCGCCGACGACTTCGCGGAACAACGGTGAGACGTCTGTCAACCGATCTCATTGTCTGTCGATGAATCTCCGACTGCGGGCAGGCCACAAAATCTCGCAGTTGCACCGGAGAACCAGCGCTCGACCTGAGACTGACCGAACTGGCCGCACTGGCCGCACTGGCCAACCGAGTGTTGCGTCGATCGCGTCGCTCCGAAAACGGGGCGAATCCTCAAAGGCATGAACTTCGCGCGCAACGCGAGAGATTCTCAAGGACAATCCCCGGCACTGCCCGCACAGCGAGGTGCGTGCGGTGAGACAGGTGAGTTCAATGACCGGTTCGGCACGAGACTTTCGGTCATCCGAGTAGGTGCCGCGAGGCCAACGACGCGAAAATCGTCATCGCCAGCCCCGTGAAGCGGGTCCGAACAACTGATGACTTCAGTTGACCCTCGACGAAGCGTCGGGGTCAAGAGGTTCTCCCGGGGTTGTTACAAGGATCATTCCGGACATGGCAGCGCTATCACGGACAGAACCACCCACATCGTGCCTCCGTTATCGCTAGCTCTCCAATCCGGGCGCCCTTCGTGCGGGCCAATTCACTCTGGCGAAAGACCTCGCGACATCGGCTCAATTAGGCGATTGAACGGCCCCTTCTCATCAGCACACGGATCTCGCCCACGATCTTTGGGGCGCGGACCCAAAGGGGGAACAGTTCGGCATAGACCCTGCGATCGCTGGCACAGATGCCCGGAAACACCAGCACGGAGGACGTCGCGCTCAATTGGAAAAATATCGATATCGCGCTCAAATACTGGTCACCACCGGTCGTTATGCATTGTGATGAACACACAAAAGAGCGCGGCCACAGCCGACGCGGCATTCTTGAGCCGTCGAGCGCACCTCTTTCGGAGGTTACGCATTGGGAGCGCGACGTGGGTGCTGGCCGTCTGTGTAGTTGGATCGCTCGTGGCAAGCCAGCCAGCAAGTCCCGCCCCGAGGCCGATCGTTGCCGCAGGCTCGAGCCTCCGTGCCGCCAACGCGGTGCCAAGCGCGAACATCGCGCCCAATCCGGACTTCCTCAGTAGTTGCCCAGCACTCGCCCAGAGCTCTTACTGCCTTGGAAGCGAACTCGAGGCGATCGACAATGCTCGGGCGCAGGAGGGTCTTAGTCCGATCAGCATCAAGCTCTCGGGATGGCGCCGTCTCACCCGACCCGAACAGCTCTTCACCATCGCCAATCTCGAACGCACCACCCGACATCTGCCCCCCGCCGTAGCGATGACCGCCCAACTCGATCGGGTCGCTCAAGTTGGTGCCGCAACATCCGTCGACCCGACGCTTGAGGGTTGGACGCTCACCGGAGGCAAGCGCGCGACGGGATGGGGAAGCAACTGGGCGGGCGGAATTGCCAGTCTCGCTGCAAACTACTACTGGATGTATGACGACGGAACCGGCTTCAACATCGACTGCACTCCCTCCAATACCTCGGGGTGCTGGGCCCATCGCAAGAACATCCTGGTCGCTCCGTCCGGATCGTGTGGGTCCCCCGCCGTCACACCGCAGTTCGTCATGGGCGCAGCCGTGTCGACCACAGCCCGATATGTTCCCTCCGACGCGGAGATTCTCGTACAAGAGTGTGGAGGACCTCCCTCCGATGTCGTGTTCACCTGGAATCAGGCTGAGCGCATCATCGGTTCTCCCCATCTTCGCCTTGCCAAGAAGATTCATCACCACCACAGTGCCAGCGCGCGCCGTGGAGCTCCGCAGAATCGAAATTGCGGCAGAGTCCATTCGGCCACTGGGACAAACCAACGTCAGGTATACACCTTGACGAGCCTGCGCACACACGGTTCCATATCAAAGCACGCAAGCAGGCAACACAGAACCAAATTCACCCCGTGTCAGAGTCTCGCCAACACCGTATCCGGTTCCACCACTACCGGTTCCACCACTACCGGTTCCACGACTACCGGTTCCACCACTACCGGTTCCACCACTACCGGCTCCTCAACCAAGCGGCCAACCAGACGAATTCACTAAGCCGAACTCGGGTCGGGGTAGTCCCAAAATACGGTCCGAAAAGATCTCGCGTCTTCTCGCCGCGAGGTGCAAATTCAACGTCTACCGACGCTCGACTGGTGTCAATGATGACGCCACGGATGAACGGTCACAGGAGTCCATGGCCTTCACGAGAACTGTCTCCCATCGGGTCCGAACGAGGGTGAGGATCCAAACGGTGCTGCCAGATTGAATGCAGCCCGATTGAGAGACCGCCAAATTCGTCAGTACATCTGGGTCATACACATCCACCCGTTCCGTGTCACCGATGCTCTGTTGATAGGCACGCGGACAACTTACGTTAACCACCAAAAAGGGCGACAAGGTCTCCCCAGCGTCGATGTGTTCAGCCCACCCTTGGGTCGCTTAGGTCAACATCCAAGCGCAGCCCGGGCGAGCGTGATGGGAATTTTCAGCGGTGCTGAGGTGTCTCCGAACACTGCCGTCAGGCCAAGGTCGGTATGCGCACCAGCGAGATGTCCCTCCGTCACGGTAAGTGCAGCTGAGGTAGATGAGCCCACGAGATGGACCGTCAGCTGCTCACTCAAGTGAACCTTCTGGCCAGCTGGACCAACTCCTGAAATCACCAACGTGCCGCGGTGCAGACGTACCGTCAGCTGGGATTTCCCCGAGCTGTGAACAAACACCTCGCCATCGGGTGAGGCTGAACTGGTTTTTGGATCAAAGCTCCACGTCAGGTGAAACGAAGGGTCGAGACCATTGCCAGCACGGGCCGCGTTGAGATACCACGGTCCGAGCACTCCTTTGCACGAGAGTCCCGCATATACCGTAAGGCCCTGTTTGGAGAGGGAATAATTGACGAGCGCACAGGAATGAGGGGCACAACGCCCCTTTGTTAACTTCGCGACCCCCGCCGCCGTGGTCTGGGTAGTGCTGGTGGCTGTCTTTTGGCCCTGGCACCCTGCCAGTACCGTCGCCATCGCGATCACCGAAACGACACTCCCCAACTTGCGCAGGCCGCGCTTAGAGCCGTGAGGCGGTCTCTTTTGAACCTGTCGCAGACGATCGCCAAATGGTGCGACTACCTCCGAGAACCTATGCACGCTGCTTCCTCCAACGAAATTCCTCTGGCCCCGCAGGCGACGCTTCGAAATCGCGCCTTCAAGGAGAGATCTTAACACCGGCTCTACGAACGCTCACTCTGTCGTGGTTGATCATCACTTGGCTTCAACTCTGATCTTTCCGTGACAGCCGAGGCTCGATCTACCAAGTTCAACGAACGAATAAAACATCCGATGCCGTGGTCGACAACATTACAAAGTTTCTCGAACCCAACGACGACTGGGCTCTCGACGTCAGGAGAAAGAGACAGCTTTGCTTCGCGCCTTTCGTGCAGACTCTGGACCTGTAGTGCACGACGTTCAGCTCGGCACCAGTTGCCAGTTCGAAATCGTGAACTCCGAGTCCCTGATCACTCCTCGAACGGTCATCGCGTAACTCCCCGACTGTCTCCCGCCGCTGATCGTGACCTTCGTCCGTAATGTTGTGCTCTTCGGAGAACCAGATGCCACCTCGATGAACACGTCGAGTGGAGCGAGATAGGAGACCTTCGCGCCGATCAGGGGTCGAGGCTCGACAACGCCGGGTGCGAGCGCACGCCACCAGTCGATCCGACCCTGGGCAAGAGAGCGCACGCCGCCGATGTATGCCTCGAGCGCGGCGAATGCCGTGTTGAGAGGGCCCGGCGACTGTGCCCAGGTCCGAGAGGGACTCCCGGTGAGATTCATCGTGCCCATCGGGATGTAGTTGGTAGCGAGTGTCAGACCCTGGGCGGCGAGTGCCATCGGCGCAGGGACCGCTGGCGGTCGTTGTTGCCCCGCAGACTGGGCTTGAGAAGAGGATTTTGAGTTGATCGAGGTCTTGCTGATCTCAACGGCGGTCACGATGTAGCGATCTGGGGTGAACCAGAGGGCATTTGTCGGCCAACAGGTCACGAGCGTCACGGACGGCCCAGGGGTGTTGTAGACCGTCGTTCCCGCTTTGACAATTCCACCGCTTTGCACCTGGAACTCGTATTGAGTACACGCCGTCTGATATCGGATGAGATCACCTCGGTGGAGATGGTTCAGGTTGAGGAAATAGCTCACGTCATGCGCATTGAAGACCGCGGTGCCGTTCGTCCCGGGCCATACCGAATACGGGTCATGCCCGACGGCGACATTGAGCACCGCATCGCCGGTCCCCTGTTCGACCGGTGCGGTCAGAGAGATCGCGGGAATCTCCATGATCGCCGTCCCGCTGTTCGGCGCGCCGGTCGTAATACAAGGGCCTTGGCTGTGTCGCGAGGTCGCGGCACGCTGGAGTGCCTTCTCGCGTTGGACGATCGCATTGCCAACACGCTGAGAGTGATTGTTCCAAAGTGTCGCCTGCAACTGCCACGCGACGGTGGCGGCCACTAAGACCGCCCCCGTCGCGATGGAAAGCCGATACCAGACGCGTCCTCGGGGTGATTCTGCTCGGCGATGAGTCCAACGGGACCGCTGCCTCACGCTTGTTCGCTCACCTCTTTGAATGCGCTCCCAGGGAAACCCCGAAGCGGCGCCGCCTGTCCAGGCCGATCGCGGTCAATGCTACCCCAAGCAGGAACACCAACAACAGGTAGGGCTGTGCTCCGGCCCACGGCTTTCCGGTATGGACCGTGGTTGCTGCAATGACAGGAGTTGGAGGTGCCGGCTTCGTAACGACCGGGCGCGGAGCGGCCGGAGGCGCAGTAGCCGTCGCTGCCGCAATTGCCACGGCTGTCACGGTGTTCGTCACCGTGTCCGTCTGGCAAATCCCAGCCGCCAGGCTGACACAGCTCGAGCCCGAGTTGTCGCTCGGGAAGCTCGCAGTGTTCGAGATCACCGTGCCGTTGGCGTCGCCTGAGCCGGAAGTCGCCGCGGTAACCGAGAAGCTCGGTGAGCCCGAGACCCCCGCCGCAATCGAGGTGAACGCCAACGTCACCGTGTTGGACGCGAACGACGCCGTGCAATTCGCCATCGAGTTGCAGCTCGCCGAGCTCGCGACGTAGGTCGATCCGGTCGGGATCACGTCGGTCACGCTCACCGCTCCGGTCGCTGTTCCACCGGTGTTCGACACGTTCAAGTTGTAGGTGATGGTCCCGTTGGGCGCCACCGACGCCCCGTTACCGGGGGAGGTGTCGACCTTGACGACCGAGAGGGCCGCCGGGGTCACCACGGCTGTCACTGTCAACACCTCATTGCACGGGCTGGTGGCCGTCTTGTTGTTCGCGTCACCAGAGTAGACAGCCTGGAAGTAAAAGGTTCCAGCATTATTGAACGTGACCGAACTCGATGCCGGAACTGACGTCGCAGTCACGCCGTTGGTCGCCGGAGTCACATCCACTGGGTTCAGTGTGCAAGCGGCATCCGTGTAGTAGGTGTAGCGGATCGTGCCGGCCGCGTTCGCCGAGAGGCCGGTGATGTTCGCCTGGTCTCGGACGACATTTCCCGCCGTCGCGTTGAGCGTCGTACCACCATTGGCACTCGTGCCAGAGGTCACATCAGTCAGCGTCGTCGAGATCGACGGGGAGTTCAGGTTGACCACGACAGCCTCGTGACAGGTGTCAGAGACGGCGTTGTTGTTCGCGTCACCAGAGTAGGCAGCC
>Ga0307373_10003614_pt1 | contig 26753 bp, 24 predicted proteins | sample OX2MG_FD_202534 | JGI IMG/M metagenome (GOLD analysis project Ga0307373, IMG submission 202534) | Soil microbial communities from Risofladan, Vaasa, Finland - OX-2 | ecosystem: Environmental > Terrestrial > Soil > Coastal area > Acid sulfate soil | place: Finland: Risofladan, Vaasa | collected...
GCCCGCTTTGATGCGGGGCGCTCGATTCTGCAGCAGGCCGCAGAGCTGCGGCCCCAGCTGGTGCTGCTCGACCTCTTCCTGGACGACGCCGACGGGCTCGACTTCGTCGCCGGCCTCCGGGCGACCGGCGCCAAGGTGCTGGTGGTCACCGGCTGCAACGACGAGGGCCACGTCGCCGCCGCGTTGGCGCTGGGCGCGAGCGGCTGGGTGAGCAAGGCGCAGCCGTTTGAGCGTCTGCTCGACGCCGCCGAGGCGACCCTGCGCAACCAGCCGCTCATCCCAGAGGCGGATTACCGGGAATTGATCGAGCGGGGCAAGGAGCGGCTGATCGTCGAGCAGGACGCCCGCCACCGGCTGGCCCAGCTCACCGCCCGAGAGCGCCAGGTGCTCTCGGCGCTCTCCGAGGGAGAGAGCGCAGGTGACATCGCCGAGACCTTCTTCGTGTCGGTGGGGACGGTACGGACGCACATCCAGGGGATCCTGGGCAAGCTCGGGGTCTCCAGCCAGTTGGCGGCCGTGGCCATGGCCCGGCTGATGTTCACGCCGGACGGTCCGCCGCCCCGGTTCAACTGATTCATCGGATGGGCGTTGGCAGTGCCCGCCAGTTGCTGGGCCGAGGCGGAGCCGGCTATCGCGGGGACGATCGCCGCGGCATCGTCGAACGGCTCTCCAACCCGGCCAGCAGCCGGCTCGCCATATGGGGCGTGGCCCTGGCCCTGCTCCTGCCCCTGGCCGGTGCTGGGGCGCTCACCCTGGCGCCTTCCTTGTCGGCAGGGGCGGTCGCGCTGGGCGCCTCCGATGCTGCTCTGGTGGCCTTCGTCGCCGCCGGCCTGGCGCTGCTCTGCCGTTGGCGACTGGTGGGGGACGCCTCCAGCGTCGCCCTGGCCGCTTCCGGGCTGGTAGCCGGACTGCTGCTGGTACCAGTCAGCCACCTCGGCTGGGCCGCCACCGGCTTCATTGCGGCGCTTCAGCTGACCGCGGTGGCGGCGATCTTCGTCACTGCGGTCGCCGCCTTCCGCCTTCCCGAGGTCTGCGCCGATCTCCGTTCCGGATTGCTGGTCTGCTCGGCGGTACTCGGCCCCCTGCTGCTCGCCGTGCCGCTGGGGTTGTCGCCCTGGCCGGGGGGCGGCGCAGGCGGGGCCACCGCCGCGCTCGTCGCCGGCTCTGGGGAGGCGGCCGCCTGCGCCCTGGCCGCGCTCCTGATGGTGGAGAGGGGAGTCAAGCGCCAGCAGCCGCTCTTCGTGGGGGCGGCCGGCTTCCTCTTGGCGGTCGCCGCCGCCCGGCTGGCCGCCACGCCGATCCTTCCCGCCAGCGGCGGGGCTGCGGCTCTGCCCGCGTTCTTCCTATTGGTGGGCGGGGTGGAGCTGCTGCTGATCGCCGGCGTCGACCTGCGCTCCGCCTTCGGGGCGATCGTCCTGCATGACGTCCGCGGCCGGCGGCGCTGGGTCGCCGCCGAGAGCGAGCTCGACCGAGTGCGCCGCGTCTACCGCGGCCAGAGTCACGACGTCACCAGCCTGCTGACCGCGGTGGACGGCACCCTGCTGGTACTGGCGACTCAGGCGGCCAGCCTTCCCGAGGAGCGGTCGCGGCAGCTGCTCCAGTCCATTCGCGGTCAGATCGAGCGGCTCACGACCATCCTCACCGAAGACCGCGACCACCCCGTCGAGTACGACCTCGCCGAGTTGCTGGCCGAGGCCGTCGCCCTGCACGCCGCCGGCGCCCGCCCGCCCCGGCTGCGCGCCGAGCCCGGGCTCGTGCTCTCGGGCCATCCCCACCGCGTGCTGCGCCTGGTCAACAACCTCCTGGTCAACGCCGCCCGGTACGCTCCCTTGGCCCAGGTCACCCTTTCCGCCCGACGCCTCGCCGAACCGACTGGAGGCGAGGTGGCCGAACTGGTCGTCACCGATGACGGCCCGGGCATTCTGGATGGGGACCTCGAGCATGCCTTCGAGCCCGGGTGGCGGGGCGGCTCCGGCAGTGTCAGCGGAAGTGGCGTGGGCCTCTTCCAGTGCCGCGACGTGGTGGAGGCGGAGGGTGGCACGATCAGGCTCGGTCCCACCGATCCGGTTGGCGCTCCCGGCGCCCGGGGCCTCACCGCGCGGGTGCGGATCCCGATGGACCGGTTCGCACCAGTTTCCCCGAATTCCTCAATTTTGCAGATGTCGCCCCGCTTGGAGCCTGTCATCAATGGTGAGGCAGTGCCGGGGCGCCTAGTCGGCCCGGCTAAAGACGGGAACGCTCACCAGTGAAGGTCCAACGTACCCCACCGGCTGAGCGGGATTAGGAGGTCGACCAATGCGCGTTCCGTTTCTACGGCTTCTACTGGTGGGCGGAGGCGCAGTAGTCCTCGCCACCGCCGGCTTCGCCTACATGGCGTCGAACACCATCGCCCAGAGCAGCGCCGGTGAGGGCAGCGCTTCTGTCAGCGGCTACGCTGCGACCGACATCACGTACAACCCGGACTACAGTGGCGGGCAGCTCTGCCAGACCTGGTCCGGCACGTACACCTGCTACGTGGGCGAGGTGCAGTTCACCTTGACCTCGAAGGCGATGTCGGCTCCGGCGAATGGGGCTCCGACCGACGTGGTCGTCACCCTGCTGGGCTCTGGCGGGACCGTCCTCCAGACAGAGGGTCTGGTCAGTGCCTTCGACGCGGCTAACAACTGGGAAGGTTGCACCCTGACCGGCTGGACCGCCAACCCCGGCTCGGCCAACTCCGGCACAGTGCTGTGCCGGCTGCCGCAGACGCCGGTGAGCCAGGTGGATCGGGTCGACGTCGAGGCCAACCAGTAGCCACCACGACTTGAAACGAACTGAGCGAGCCGCCGGGACGACAACCCCCAGGTGCAGCGCACCTGGGGGCCCGGCACTCGCCGGTTCCTCTCGATCAAGCGACGTTGAACCGGCATCCGGACCCCTCGACTCTGAACGGACTTTGGAGGCAACTTGAGCATTGCGGAGATCGGCCCCTACGCGCTCTCGGGCGGCGGGCGCTGGCAGTTCAGCGGTCGGCGCGTCGGGGCGACCCTGGTAACGGCCGCCCTTTGCCTTGCGGCGTGGGCGGCTTTGGCCCCGGCCAAGGTTGGCGGCTCCACCACTTACGTGGTCACGACCGGCGTGAGCATGCTGCCCCACTTCCATGCCGGCGACCTGGTCCTGCTCCGTAAGGACTCCAGCTACCACGTTGGCGAGGTCGCCGGTTACCACAATGCCCAGCTCGGGGTCACCGTGATGCACCGGATCGTCGCCATCGAGGGCGGCCATTACTTCTTCAAGGGCGACAACAACGACTTCACCGACAGCTACCACCCGACCGCCGCCCAGATCGTCGGGGCCGAGTGGATTCATCTGCCGGGGTGGGGCAACTTTCTGCTGACGCTGCGCGCGCCCGTGGTCGCGGCGGTGGTGCTCGGCGTCATGTGGCTCTTTTTGTTCTGGCCGCGCTCCGGCTCCAGCCGGCGGCTGAGGAGGCGACGAAATGCCCGCTGATCATGGGAATAGCCACCCGACCTCGCGAGAGGGCCGGAGTAGCGCGCGACTGGCGGGGGTCATCGTCTGCGCCGTCCTGGCGATCTGCTCGGCGATCGTGGCCGGGACCGCCTGGACTCGGCCGACCCTCACCCCCTCCACGATTCCCTACAGCCAAGTCGGCCAGCTCTCGTACAGCGCCCCGAGCAGTCCCACGTCCATCTATGGAAGCCGGGGCCTGACCACCGGGCAGCCGATCTACGGCTCGACTCTGAGCGCGGTCAACGTGGCCTACGTCTACCGCTTCCACAGCGTCGTGCCGGCGTCTCTGCGGGGGACCGAGCGGCTGGTGGTCACGGTCAGCAACGGCCAGGGCATCACCCGCACCATCCCTCTCCAGGCCAAGGCGACCACCTTCAAGGGTGAGCGGTTCCAGGTGACTGGTGTCCTCGAACTGGCGAGCTTGCAGAGCGTCGCCAGCGCCTTCGATCTGGCGGCGGGCGCCCCCGGCAACATCGGCTCCTACCCGGTCACCATCGGCGCCTTGGTGAATGTCCAGGGCCAGCTTGGCTCGGCCGCGCTATCCGCCTCGTTCGACTCCCCGGTCGCCTTCACTCTCAGCGGGGCGAACTTGATCCCAGGCGGCTCGAGCACGACGGCGGCCGCCCCAGGCAAGGTGAACTTCGCCCCCAGCGCGAGCGGCTCGGTGACTCGACCCCTCGGCACCGCCGCCACTCTCCTCCCCGGCCTGACCGTCGCCAACGCGCGTGAGGGCGCGCTCGGGGTCCTGGTGGTGTCGCTGCTCCTCTTGGGGCTCGCCGGTTGGCCCCTGCTTCGTGAGGCCAACTCCCAAGACGAAGGAGCGCGCATCGCCGCCCGCTACGGCTCCACGCTGGTCCACACGGACGTCATCGAGACCCCCGCCGGGGTGGTGGTGGTCCGGATGGACTCCTTCGACGGTCTGCTCCGGGTCTCGCGTCGCCTGGAGTGCCCGATCCTCCACTGGGGTGATGGTGGCCATGTCTACACCGTCGTCGACACCGGCACCCTCTACCGCTACCGGGCGGAACCCTCCATGGGACTAGAACTCGCCCCTGGGCCAGCCGGCAACGGGGCGGCCCGGCCCGGATCTGAACTGACTGGCAAGGCCCAGCGGCGAGTCGCCTCGGAGCGCCAGGCGGCAGTGCTGCTCGCGGCCCAGGAGCGTGGACATGGAGCCTAGCCCCGGTTCGAACGGCCCGGGCCGGCGGCTGGGCCTCTTCGCGCTCGGCGCACTCATCTCCGGCATAGGGCTGATCGCGGCGGCGGTGATCATCTCCGCCCTGGGCGCGACCACCGTGTCCGCGAGTTCCAGCTGCGATCCCACGAGCTCCCCGGTATCGGTCCACTACCAGACGGCCGTGGCGCCTTCAGGGAGTGACTCGAGCGTCGCTGTTTCTGGGGTGGTCCTCTCGGGCTTCCCCAGCGCCTGTGACGGATCGACCGTGACCCTTGAGTTGCTGGGCAACAAGGCGGGCGATCCCACCGTCGCCCCCAGCGCCGACACCCTCCTTAGCACCGCCGACTCGACCCTGGACCCGTGCAGCCAGAAGACGCTCGCCAGCCCGGTGGTAGTCGCCGGTGGCTCGATCACCCTGTCTCTTTGTGCCAGCGGGGGGCCGGCGGCCTACGCCAGCGTGCACGACCTCACTGCTCTGGCGCTCTTCCTGCCCGCGGGATCGGGCGGGGTCCTGGGGGCCTCCACCTCGACCGGTTCAGTGGTCCCGACCCCGGTCACGGGTTCGGCGTTCTCCGTCCCCTATGCCCTCTTCGCCCTGGGGCTGGCCCTCCTGGTGGCGGGCACCATCACCCTGGCCAGGGCTTCTCGGCAAGAGCCGGGCCCGAACTAGACCGCTAGCCGTAGACCCGGCTCCAGCGACGGCCGGGATGGGAAGTTGGGTGGGCTCCTGTCGCCGCGGCCGCCGCGGCCCGGACCTCCTGGCAGTCCCCCTCTCCTGAGTGGCGGCTGCGGCAGGCCCTGGCCCATCTCCATGAGCGGCTCCGATCTCTCGTGCCGGGCATGGTCTCCACGCCTCCTTCAATCTGATCGCGGTGATCGCGATCTTCCTGGTGGGCACTCAGGCTTCCTGCCACTGACGAGTCCAGTCCGAACCGTCACAAGATCGCTTGCTCCGGCGGCTCATCCAGAGGCCCGTGGGTTGTCAGGTCTGTAACAATCCTGTCATTTGGTGGAACAGTCCGTTTACCGAATCGTCAGCTCGTGATACAGTTCCTAGCGCGTGGGGAAGTCCGAGCGTCGAACTGTGGCTGTCGTGAGGGACGGTGTCTTGAGTGGAACAGAACAGGTAGCCGCGCAGGACCAAAGCGTGAATGGAGTAACCCTAGCGGCGATATCCGCCGCCGCGCCCTGGGAGGAAGTGCCTTTGGACTGAACGCCAAGTGACTGGCGCGGACAGCGATCGGGTCCGCAGTCGTGCTCTCCCCGCGTGGCGAACTCGTCATTGAGGACCCACGCAGACTGGGTTCTCAATGACGGCCGGACCTCGAGGGTGCGGGCACGACCGGGCTCCTCATAAGTAATCGGCCTCACTTCGAGGCATCACAAACGAAGGATCCTAATGAAAATTCGGAATATGGCGATCTTTGGGGCGATCGGAGTGGCAGCCCTAGCCCTCATCGGGGCTGGCGCAGCGGCGACCTTCAACACCCAAACCACGAGCACTCAGACGATCAATGCAGGCACCTTATCCGTGGTGTTGTCATCACCCGATGCTCCGGGCTGCACCTTGGTATCCGACGGCTGCACCTCCCTAACGCTAAATTCCGTTGGTGCGGACGGGTCGACCTTTGACACAACTCCGAGTCTCGTCACGATCACAAATAACGGTACTGTCCCTGCCTACTACGACACCATGAGTGTGAGCGACACCAACAACAACAGCACATTCCAGAGCGAGGTTGGAATGTGCGACTACAGTTACGGCGGTGACGGAACCGGCCACTTTGTCGGCACCGACTACAACGGACTTCTCTCCGGGATCGAGGCGAGTTCCCCCAATAACGTCTCCGGAACCGGTGACGAGTACGTCGTCCAGCCTGGTCAGACTGACTCCTACACCGTAGACTTCTACGCGGGAGCGATCACGGACGCGTGTGGCACGTCGACGCTCCCGGCCCTGACCCAGCCCGCCGAAGGCGGGAGTCTCACCGTGAGCCTGACATACGCGTACACCGGCTAGCTAGCAACGCCGCATAAGCGGCGGTGCGGCCCTCATGGCCGCGCCGCCGCTACTACATTCATCCTTGGTGCTGATGCCTCCTGCGCGTCTCGTCACCACTGGCAGAAGAGTTTGACTGCCCGTGATTGTGGGAAGGTGCCAACTCGAACCATGGGCGTCCTAGGGTGCAGGCAACGGTTTTGTCACTGCTCATTTAAGGACGGCAGGGTTGAACCTGCCTGACACTCGATCAACCGCGTTACGAGAGGCCCCTATCTCGATCATGACCACTCTGCCCGAGGGCGAGGACCCGATCCCCAGACGACGGAGACTTGCACGGTCGCGCCGTGCCGCTGTTCTACGCCGCGTACGGACTGGCGTTTGGACACTGGTCGTGGTGGCGGCGATTGGTGCGGCGGGGTTTGCGGCGTTTTCGGTGCTAGGCGGCGACTGGGACGTGGCGCCGATCCTGTCGGGGAGTATGTCTCCAGGCTTTCCAGTCGGTGGGGTGGCCGTTGCACAGCGAGAGCCCGTTAGTCAACTTGCTCTGCGCGACGTGATCATCTTCAGGAACCCCTACCACCCTGGCATTCAAATGGTGCATCGCATCATTCGTCTCGAGTTCAACAAGGCAGGCGAGGCAATTATCAAGACGCAGGGTGATGCGAACACGTCAGCGGATCCGTGGACCGTGAGGCTGGGAGCGAAGGACGTCTACGTCGTTCAGTTCACCCTACCGCTCCTCGGCTATCCCGGCGTATACACCAATCACGCGGTCGACTTGATCGTCGCCGGGACGATTCTGCTTCTGGTCGTGGTGGGCGCCGTAATGGGGCGAGACCGCGACAACGAAGTCGAAGGATCACTCCCTGGGAGTCCCGGTCTGACGCGGACCGCGGATGTCTGGCCGTCATATGAACCCGTGTCCTCGGCAGCCAAAGCGCGCCAGGGGCTGGGATCGACCACTGAGACGACCGAGGATGGGCCGGAGTCTCGGCTGTGAGATGCCGATGCGACTGGGCTACGCATCCCGGCCTCGATGTTGCGATAGATGCCGCGAAAGCTATCGACGGGGCTTATCATCTACAGGGGCCTCGAACCCTGGCCCTATCGAGACGAGGGAGAAGATGAAACTCCGGACCTTTGCCGTCCTTACGGCTTTTGGCCTTGCGAGCATTGCTTTCATCGGGACAGGTGTGGCGGGGTCCTTCATCGGCACGCTCACTGCCGGCCAGAAAATTGCGGCCACTACACCTTCTCAAACCCCGCCTGGGAGCAGTCCAGCTCAACATGGGGCGTCCATCCCCATCATGACTCCGACTCCAGCCGCATCGTCGACTCCGACTCCAGCCGCATCATCGACTCCGACGCCGACCTTGGCTCCCACTGGGACTCCGACTCCCACACCCACGGCCACTCCGACTCCCTCGCCGACGCCAACCCCCGCTACGAGTGCCAGCCCCACCCCGACTCCGAGTTCTTGACGTGAGCCACCGCTGGTCGTGGCTGGTCGTGGCAGGGAGCCTCGTCGGGGCATCAGCGATGGTCGTCGCTCTCGCAGGGCTGACCCCTGCCTCTGCTGCGTTGCTGCAGAGTTGCGATACTCCGGCATCGGTGGTGCCCGGGGCCTCCGGGAGCTGCTCTCTGACAGTCAGCGACACGAACGGTGCCGGATACAAGGGTCAGGTGGACGTGGCGGTGGCCCTCTATACCACTTCCAACTCGGGGGGCCGGACGACCGGCAGCGGGATTGGGACCGAGGCGCTGCTGGACGGGGAGCCCGACGGACTTCAAGCCACCGTGACCGATACGACCACCAACCAACAGTTCGTGCTCGGCACCATCACTTGCTACACGAATCGGACTGAGACGTCGCCAGCTTCCTATCCCAACGCCTCGTACTGCGCTAGTTCTTCACGTTTTCAGACGGTGGCCTCCGATGTAGACAATGCCTCCTTCAGCAACAACGTCGTCATCCACTGGTGGTTCCCCGTTGCTGCCGGCAATCCGTATCAGTGCGGCCGGGCCAAGATCATCCTCCAGTCCACATTCACTGGGACCGGTGGCAGTGGGACGCTGGGGGCCGGTACCGGTCCGACCAGTCCCAATGGCGGGGTACTGGCGGCCAGTACCACCGCTCCGACGACCGGGGCACAACTGCCAGAGGGGCTCGCCGAGCTGCTGCTGGGGGCCGGCATCCTGCTCGCATTAGCTGGTGTTCTCATGTCCAAAAGAGAGCACCTAACCGGTCGTTTCCAGCCCCCCACGTCCACTGACTGACGCAGAGCCCTGTCCGGCCGGCCTATTGGATTGACGCTATCCGGTCCGGGCCAGGACCGCCCTGCCCAGGGATGCTGCAGCCGCCACTGAGATGGCCAGGAAGATGATGGCTGCGATCAGGAAGGCCATGGGATCGCCATACGGCGGGTTGCCACCCAGCAGCACCTGGAAGCCCTCGTCCAGGTAGCTGAACGGCAGGATCTGGGCAATCCAGTACCGAAGACCTCCGGCGGGCACCCCGGTGAAGAGTCCGGAGAGGAAGAGCAGCGGTGCCAGGACCACGGCCAGGTAGAGCATGGCTTCGCCGGGGTGGTCGGTGAGAGCTGCAATGCCGAGCCCGATAGAGCCGGAAAACGCCAGTGCGGCGAGGGCCAGGAGCAACGTCGTCGCCAGGGTAGCCGCGTCGGGACGCTCGGCGATCGCGATCACCACCAGCACCAACGTCGCTTGGAGAGCGTCCACCAACCAACCGGCGAAGAACAACTCCAAGCTCACCCGCCAGGCCGGTAGGGGAAGGACCGCGAGGCGGTCCAGCCAGCCCGAGCCCCGCGCTCGGGTGATGGTCACCCCGGTTCCGATCGTTCCCACCATGGAGATGAGAACGGTCAGCAGCATCGCGGCAAAGAAGGGCGGGGCGCCGGTCGTGACCAGCGGGATCACCAGTACCAATGGGAATGCCAGTTTGATGATCAGGGCCCGGCGGCGGGCCAAAGTTCCCCGCAGCTCCAACTGCCAGAGTTGAGTTGGTCGGGGCCCTGTCCGTCTGGCGAACTGGGGCTGCGCCCGCTGGAGCGCTACCTCGCTGCGCTCAGTCATGGAGCGCCCGCCCGGTCAGTTGGAGGAAGCAGTCCGCCAGCCCGGGATCCCGCACCTTCAGGTCCACCAGGTGCAGGTCAAGATCTCCCAGGGTGGCCAGGATGGCAGGTATCAGGCCGTCTCGCTGCCGGCCGAGGATCAAGAGGCCGCCTTCCACTTCGGCCGCCCGCTCTACCCCGGTTACCGCTCTCACCGAGTTGATGGGAGATGACCCCCTGTAGCTGAGCTGGATCTCTCTGGTTCCACCGAGCTCAGCCAGCAGAGCAGCCAGTGGCGCGTCCCGGACCGCTTCCCCGTCAACCAGGAAGCAGACTCGGGTCGCTACCTGCTCCACGAAGTCGGTGTCGTTGGTCGAGATGCAGGTGGCGAGGCCTAGCTGGGCGCGAGCGTGCAAGGCCTCCGCCAGCCACTGGCAGCCGCTCACGTCCAGCCCCAGAGTGGGCTCGTCCAAGAGGAGGAGCGCTGGGTCACCCACGAGTGCCTCCGCCAGCAGCACCCGGCGCCGCATCCCATAGGAGAGGCGCGATACGGGTTCGCTCCCGAGCTCGGCCACCGCGGCTGCCTCCAAAGCCGGCTCCCAGAGGTCGCGCGCCGCCTTTCGAGCGGTACCGAAGAAGGCCAGGTTCTGCCGAGCGCTTAGCTCGTCGGCGTGGGCGGTGGCGTCAAAGACCACGCCCAGCCGGGAACGGGCCTGCTCGCGGTTGTGTTGGCCGAACCAAGCGACTGTTCCGGTGCCGGGACGGGTCCTGGTGGCGAGGCAGCGGAGAAGAGTCGTCTTGCCGCTGCCGTTAGGCCCAACCAGGGCCTGAACCTCGCCCGGCCTGACCTGGAGACTGACCGGGCCTACGCCACGGCCGTTGCGGTAGCGGCGGCTCAGCCCGTCCGCCACCAGCCAGGGTTCGGTCAGTGAGAGCTCACTCAATGAACTCAATAGTCGTGCCATCGGTGACCTCGACTAGGCCCGCCGGAACGGTGAATGCCACCTGGAAGGCGAGGATCCGCTGACCCGCCTCGACCTGATGGCCGATCAGTCGGGAGCGCACCAGATTGCTGATGAAACCGGGAACTCGACGGTTGACCTTACGGAGGACGACGCGCTGGGCCCGGTCCACAGGCCCGGGAGGCAGAATCGGTGGCACAAAGGCGAGTTTACGAGCCCCGCCGTCCAAGTGACGTGTGGCGGTGACGGACAAGTGGTACATATGCAGCTGGTGAAACTCCTCCATTGCGCCGACGTGCACCTCGATGCTGTCTTTCGCGGCCTCGGGCCCCCAGTGGCGCAGCGTCGGCGGGCAGGCCTGCGGCAGACGTTTCAGAACATCGTCAAGCTGGCCCGAGACCTCAAGGTCGATGTCCTCACCATCGGTGGCGACCTCTACGAGGACCTCCATTCCCGCCCCGACACAGCCCGCTTCCTAGCCGAGCAGCTGGGTAGCCTCAACTGCCCGGTGCTGATCTCCCCGGGCAACCACGACTACTGGCACCCGGGCTCTCTCTACGCCACCAACGACTGGCCGGTCAACGTCCACATCTTCGACCGCAACCAGTTCTCACCGGTCGAGGTGGCTGGCCACCGAATCTTCGGGATCGCCCATGACAAGCCCAAGGGCACGGGCAACCTGTTGGCGGGAGTTCACGTCCCGCCAGGAGTGCCGGCGATCGCCCTCTTCCACGGTTCCGAGCGCGGCCTGCTCCATTTCCAGGAAGAGGACAAGGAGGACCATGCCCCCTTCTCTGAGCCGGAGATCGCCCACGCCGGCTTCCGCTTCGGCTTGCTCGGCCATTTCCACAAGCCCCGGACGACTGCCCATCTCGTCTACCCGGGAAACCCGGAGCCGCTCACCTTCGGCGAGGAGGGGGTACGGGGAGCGGCCGAGGTGGAGTTCGGCTCGGGCGATCCCCGGGTGACGATCCATCCGGTCAACACCTTCACCCTGGAGGAGCGGCAAGTGGATGTCACCGCCTGCCGCCACTCAGAGGCCCTGCTGGAGCTGGTTCAGGAGGCGATGCCCGAAGGGGATAGTAGCGGGACCAGAGTCCGGCTGGTGGGCGAGATGGCCCTCGGGCTCCAGCTCGGCCCGGGGGAACTCCTCCGGAGACTCCGTGAGGGGGGCCGCTGCGTCGATGTCGTCTTCGCAACCCGGCCCGCGATCGACCTGGACCAGCTCATTTTGGCTCCCGACATCCGGGGTCAGTTTGTCCGGGGGCTCCGCGAGCGAGCCGACTTCGACTCCGAGATCGTTCAGGCGGCGCTCCGAGCCGGGGTCGAGGCCCTCCAGGGAGAGGAGCCAGCTCTCCTGTGACGACTCCTGGCCCGGTCACCGGCGGGTTCGCTTGAGAGTTCTCTCGGTCACTCTCCAGGGCTTCGGAGCGCTCAGTGGTCGCTTCGACTTCAACCCCGACATGACCGTGGTCGGTGGTCCCAACGAATCCGGCAAGAGCACCCTGCACACCGCGCTCCGGGTTGCTCTCTGCGGGGTGGACCTGCCCGCCCGGGGAAGGATGCTCAAGGAGACGGGAGAGGTGCTGCGCCACTTCCGCCCCTGGCGGGGTGGGTCGTTCCAGGTCGAGGCCGAGGTCGAGTTGGAGGGAGGCCGCTATCGCTTCGTCCGTGATCTCGACCGTCCCGACACCGCCCAGGTCTTCGACTTGATCAAAGGGGGCGAGGTTACCGAACTCTTCCGGCGCGGTCGCACAGTAGACATCTCGGTCAAACTGGGCATGGGTCGGGAAGCATTCCTGGCCGTCTCCACGGTGGCCCAGGACCAGATCCTCAGCCTCAGCGGCGCTTCCTTGCAGGAGGACCTGCAGCGGGCCAGCGCCACCTCCGGCGGCGACAGCACTGCCCGGGCCGCCATCGAGCGTCTCGAGCACTGGCGCCAGGACAGGATCCGGGGCGAGAGGACCACGACCAAGCCGCTGGACAAGAACAAGCTGCCGAAGGATCTGGAGCAAGCCCAGATTCAACTGAGCAAAGCCCTCGAGGTGCGCCGCCAGCTCGCCGAGGACCTGGCCAGCCAGGAAGCCATGCGGAGTGAGCTGAGCGCAGTTGAGGTGACCGCCAGGACTAGCGAGGCGGCCTGGAAGTCGGCCGAGCTGGCCGAGATTCAGCAGGATCTGAGCGCCATCTTGGAGATTGACCGGCAGCTCGAGACTGTTCCGGAGGCACACCTTCCCAAGGACGCGGCAACGCTCCGCGAGGCTGCTACCGGCGCCCGGGCCCTCTTGCTGCAGTGGCGAGATGCGCAGGACAAGCTGGATGCTCTGGCTCCGCTGGACCAGGAACTGGAGCGGGTCTGCCGACAGTCAGCCCCGAGCGAACTGACCTTCCTGGCGGGCGCGTTGGAGCAACCACTCCCCCCGTTGCCTCCGCGGTCGGAGACGCCCGGGCGTCTCGACCTGCTCGACCTGCGGCGCATCGCCGTGCGCCGCTGGGTCTCCGACACCATCGCCCTGGTGGGAGGAGTGGCCAGTGTCGTCTTGATCGCCTTTGGCGTGCTGCACGGGGGCGCCATCGGGATTCCTATCGCCGCCGGAGGACTGGTCTTGCTGATCGTGACCGCCACCGCCTTTTACGGGCTGCAGCGGAGGCTGCGCCTACTCTTGGCGGTCGGAGGCTTCACCTCGATGAGCCAGGTGCGGCGGGCCTCCCGTACCAAGGACCCGGAGCTGGTCAAAGCCATTGCCAGTCGCGACAAAGTGGAGGCGGAACAGGCACAGGCCCAGAAGCGGCTCGATGAGCTGGGCCTGGGACAGGCCGGGGTTGGTGGTCTCAAGGAGCTGGCCGCTCAGCTACCCGGGGCCCAGGACTCGCTGGCTCAACGGGCCACATTGAACGCCACGGTGGCTCAGTTTCGCGAGGAGCTGAGTAGCCGGGCCAAGCGGGCTGGGGTTGGGGGTCACGATCCTGTCCAGTTAGCCAACGAGCTGACCTTGCGGCTGCGTCACCTTGACGAGGCCGAGGACGCTGTTCGCCTTCGCGCCGGGCTCGAAGCAAGACGCGCCGAGCGGCTCGGAGGCCGGGACACCAATGGACTGACCAAGCGCGCTGAGCAACTGAGCCAAGAGCTGCTGGCGCTGGAAGCGATTCGTGATGGCGTCCGCAGCAAGGTCCCCTCGGAAGAGTTGCGCCATCGCTACGACGAGACGATCAAGCGCCGCGACCAGGTGCGGAGCCTCCTGCTGCCCCTTCAGGGTCGGCTCCAAGAACAGCTCAAAGATGTCGGTGACGTGGCCAGTCTGGAAGAGGCGGTAGCTGACCTCGGCGACGAGGTGGACCGGCTGACGCGGGCCGAGCAGGCGGTCAAGCTGGCCATCAGCGAGTTGCACCGGGCCGAGGGTCTGATTCACCACGACCTGGCGCCGGTCTTGGCGGAGGGCCTGCGGAGCTGGCTGCCAGCGATCACAGCCCAGCGCTACCGGCACGCCTGGGTGAATCCGGAGGACCTCTCCATGCACGTCGCCTCGCACGACTCAGGAGCGCAGATTCGGGTCGACGATCTATCCCAGGGCACCCGAGAGCAGATCTACGTGGCCCTGCGCACCGTCCTGGCCAAGGCCCTCTCACCCAGTGGCGAGGCAGTGCCCCTCTTCTTCGACGACCCCACCGTGAGCGCCGATGATGTCCGCTGCGTGGCCCTGCTAGACACCCTCAGCGAGCTCTCCACCACCACCCAGGTGGTGGTCTTCTCGCACGAGTCCCGAGTCGACGCTTGGGCCAGCAAGCGCAAAGTGTCCATTCTCAACATGAAGGTGGTGCCAGCCTCGGGCGCCGATCAGACTGAGGCCCATTCGACAACGGCCGGGGAGGACTGAGTCCAGTGCGCATCGTCTCCTTGCTGCCCAGCGCGACCGAGATCTGCTTTGCCCTGGGCTTGGGTCAGAGCCTGGTCGGGGTCACCCATGAATGCGACTTCCCGCCCCAGGCCGCCTACAAGACCGTGATGACGCGCAATCTGCTCGATTTCGAAGGGGCCTCTCCATCCGAGATCGACCGTCACGTCCGCCAGGCCCTGCACGAAGGCAGCAGCCTGTACGCCCTGGACCAGGAGGCTCTCCGCCGGGCTCGACCGGATGTCATCCTCACCCAGGAGCTTTGTGAGGTCTGCGCGGTCGCCTACAGCCAGGTGCTGGAAGCGGCCCGTCTGCTGCCCGGGCAGCCCAACGTGCTCTCTCTCGAGCCCCACACGCTGGCCGATGTCCTCCGCTCCTTTGGAGATGTGGGCCAGGCGACGGGGTCCAAGGAGCGAGCTGCTGAGCTGGTCCGCGGGCTCTGGGCTCGGCTCGACGCCGTCCGGGGCGCGGTTGCCGGCAAGGACCGGCCCCGGGTGGTGTGCCTGGAATGGCTGGACCCGCTGATGGTGGCTGGCCATTGGGTGCCGGACCAGGTCGACGCCGGTGGCGGCATCGACGTGATGGGGGAGCCTGGGGCCCGCTCGAGAGTAGTGTCGGCCGAGGAGGTGATCGCCGCCCAGCCGGAGGTGATCCTGAGTATGCCCTGTGGCTACCGCCTGGAGGAAAGCGCCGACCAGGCCATCGCGCTGACCGCAGTCTCTGGCTGGGAGAAGCTGCCCGCGATAAAGTCAGGTCAGGTGTACGCGGTGGACGGGTCCTGGTACTTCAATCGGCCGGGTCCACGTGTGGTGGACGGCATCGAAATGCTGGCCCGGATCTTCCATCCGGAGGCCTGGCGGGGTCCAGCGCCCCAGGGCTTCGAGCGGATCGGGGCTGTGGCCGCCGGCGGGTCGAACTGAAGGAGGGAGCCCGGGCAGCGCCAAGAAGTGGTGCTGCGACTCACTCGGAGGCGAGTTCTGGTTCAGCCCAACTGGATCGCCCAACAATCTTCCCTGGTGTGGGCGCCCGGTTGGATTAGCCGAATCCAAATGGGCTGCCGTGGCATCGACCAGATGGCGGTTCGCTGACTATAAGGGCGGGCCTTTGGGAACACTCGTGGCGCTAGGTCCGAAACGGGTAAGCCACCACCCGCTCGACGGGCCGTTCCGGACAGACGTACGGCCCCATCAGTGGGCGAAGCGTCGCACACAGCGATCTGAGCGGTGAGGTGGGCACCCAGGTGGCGGTCAGGGTTCCGGACCGGTCGGCTGTCTGCCGGTTGGAGCCGACGTAACCGTTTCCCCCCTCGGATACCCAGTGACCGACCTGCGCCAGCGTGGCGGATCCCCCTTGTCACGCCGTTGTGACAGAACCGTGCATTCTATTGACAGGTCTGTCATCCCATCCCACAATGAGATCGGCGGAAGGAGAATGCGACCGATTTTCGTGCGGCGAGTCGTGCTGGCGCGAGCGGTCGAGGCAGCCAGTTAAGGAACTCCCCACGACATGGGACTGGGTGGCAACTATGCGGGTGGCGCAGGTGGGGTGGGGGCGAGGCTGAAATTGGAGGAACCATTGGTATCGATGGCTGCCCGGGTTTCGGAGCCACCCGAGGGACCACGGCGCCCCAACGGAACGCCCCCGAGGGCTGTCGCTGCTGGCGGAGGCGAGTCGCTAGAAGTGGCGATACCGCTCGATATCGCCTTTGTCAACCTCATGCCCGACACCGCATTTCTGGATACCGAGGAGCAGTTTCTGGGTCTGACCTGGGACGCGGCCGGTCAGATTGGCGTCCCACTTCGAATCAGGCGCTTCTGGATGCGAGGGGTGCCTCGGGGGGCCGCCGTGATGCGGCGCATTGACCAGTCCTACTTCGAGATCGAGAGCCTCATCGGAAGCCAGGTCGATGCGCTCATGGTTACCGGGACCGAGCCGCGGACAGCCAACCTCGATGACGAGGAATTCTGGCCAGCCTTGGCGGAGCTGATCGAGTGGTCAGCTGAGGCCGTGCCGTCGGTGCTACTGTCGTGCCTGGCCTCTCACGCCGCAGCCAAGCTCTTCGACGGAGTCGAGCGCACTTTACTTCCGGAGAAGCTATCCGGGGTGTATCCCACCCGTGCCGCTCGCGGCGAGATGCTGGCGGAGGGACTGCCGTCTCCGATCCGGCTCCCCCACTCACGTTCGAACGACATTCCCGCGTCCGAATTGGAGTGTCGCGGCTACCGGCGACTCCTGAGCTCCGGCGAGCAATGGGCTGCCATGGAACTAGAGCGCTCGCGAGCGCGCTTCTTGATGTTCCAGGGCCATCCCGAGTACGGTCCCAACTCACTCTTGCGCGAACACCGGCGCGATGTTCGACGTTACCTGAACGGCGAGCGAGAAAGCTATCCTCCGCTGCCGGAAGGGTACCTAGATGACGCCGGGCTCCAGCTGCTCCAGGAGTTCGCATGTCTTCCGACCACGATCGCCCGAGTCCCAGCCTCCATCGTCGGGTTCCCGATGGAGGCGGTGGAGCCCCACATCCTGCCGCGCTGGCGCGCTCCTGCTGAGCGGCTCTACAGCAACTGGCTTACGCAGGTAATGGAGCGCCGATCCGACTCGGACCGCGTCGGCCACCTTCCGGTGCCGGCCTCCCCAGTTTTCGAGGAGGTGAGTGCCGGTGCGTGACGAGACGATTGCCATTCACGGTGGGTATATCCCCGACAGCACCCGGGCGGTGGCCGTGCCGATCTACCAGACCGTGGCCCATGAGTTCGAAAACGCAGAGCAGGCAGGGGCGATCTTCGACCTGGAAACCCCCGGCTTCCACTACAACCGGATCAACAACCCCACCACCGACGTACTGGAGCAGCGTATCTCGGCACTGGAAGGTGGAGTGGGTGCCTTGACGCTCAGCTCCGGTTCGGCGGCAGTGGTGCACTCGGTCCTGAACCTAGCCTCCCAGGGTTGCAACATCGTCAGCTCACCTCAGCTTTACGGCGCCACCTACACTCTCTTTGCCCACGTACTTCCCAACTACGGGATAGAGGTCAGGTTCGCCGCTGACGATCGAGCCGAGTCGATCGCAGCCCGGATCGATGACCAGACCCGGGCGGTCTTCTGCGAGAGCGTTGGCAACCCTGCGGGGAACGTGGTCGATATCGATGCGGTGGCCACGGTGGCGCACACCAGCGGAGTTCCGCTGATCGTCGACAACACGATCGCCACCCCCCTCCGGCTGAAGCCGATCGAGTTCGGAGCAGACGTTGTGGTCCACTCGCTCACGAAGTTCGTGGGCGGCCATGGCACGACCCTGGGGGGAGCGATCGTTGACGGGGGAAGGTTCCCGTGGCGGAAGGAGCCCGAGCGCTTCGCTATCTTCAATCGGCCCGAGCCGGCCTTCCACGGGGTCGTGTATGCAGAGCAGTTCCCCGAGTCCGCCTATATCGTGCGTTGCCGCACCATCGGGATGCGCAACTTTGGCGCTACCCTCTCACCCTTCAATGCCTTCCTACTGCTTCAGGGTCTGGAGTCATTAGCAGTTCGAATTGCGCGACACGAGGAGAACGCACGGCGGGTTGCGAAGTACTTGAAGGCCGATCCTCGTGTCGAGTGGGTGAGCTTTACGGGCTTCCCCGACCATCCTTTCTTCGAGCTCTCCCGTCGCTATCTGGGTGGACACGCGATCTCCGTTCTGACATTCGGTGCGGTCGGGGGCTACGACGCGGGGCTCAAGTTCTTCGACTCGGTGAAGTTGCTGAAGCGGCTGGTCAATCTGGGCGACGCCAAGTCGCTGGTCAGCCACCCTGCTTCGACCACCCATCGACAACTTTCGCCCGCGGAACAAGTCCAGGTCGGTGTTCGGCCAGATGCCGTGCGGCTCTCCATCGGGTTGGAGCACATTGACGACATTCTCGAGGACCTAGACCAGGCGCTTGAGGCGGCCCATGTCACCGCTGGCCTGGCTGTCGGGGCCGGGAGTCGCTCAGCTTGAGCGTCATGACGGATTTGACCGAGGGAGAGGCTGCTGGGAGCTGTCGACGCGCTCCGGCCCAGTCTCAGATTGTGGAGCCAGCCAACTTACAAGTAGGTGCGGCATCACTTCCGAGCCCGATCTTGATCAGCAACGGTCAGAGGTCGGGTTCCTCTACCCCGCTTCCCGCTCTCAGGACAACGGAAGTGGCCATCGTGGGGCTCGGCTCTTGGGGGCTCTGCGTACTTGAGCGAGTGATCGGTGCAGCCCGTGAGCAAGTTGCATCGGGCAAGAAGATCCGAGTCCACGTCATCGAGCCGTCGGCGCCGGGTTCCGGGGTCTATTCAATTGATCAGCCCGACTACCTGATCATGAATACCCCGTGTGGCGAGATCTCCCTGTATCCCTGGGAGGACAACACCAGTGGACATGGCTATGGGATGGGCTTCTACGAGTGGTTGATCTGCCGAGGCTATCGCTGGGAAGGAGACTCTTGCCGGGTCGGGGGCCGCGGTCCCGCGATATGCGAGCACGACTTCGTGCCCCGCCGGACCATGGGGGAATACCTCCAGTGGTTCTATCGCCAGCTAGTCGAGGACGCACCAGCTAATGCGGAGGTTGTACATCACCCGAGCGCTGCAGTAGATGTAGTCGCCCAATCGGACGGCTCTGAACGGGTCATCCTGGCCAATGGACAGTCGGTGCGAGTTGACAACGTGGTCCTGACCTCAGGACACACCGAGAACGAACCCTACCCCGAACAGGATGGCGGCATACCCTTCGAGTCCGCGTATCCGGTTCAGCGATTTGAGGACGCCGACCTGGGGAGTGATCCGGTCACCATTGCGGGTATGGGCCTGGTAGCCACTGATGTAGTCACGGCGCTCACGGTCGGTCGGGGTGGGCGCTATCGCGACCTTGGAGACCGCAAGGCCTATGTACCCAGTGGACGAGAGCCTCGGATCAGACTCTACTCGAGAGGTGGACTTCCCCATTGGGCCAAATCGGTCGGGACGCTCGACGTCACCGATTCTTACAAGTTGGGTATCTGGACCCCTGAGGCCATCGAGAAGCTGCGCCAGAGGAGGGGGAGAGGTGAAGTCGCTCCCGGGTGCCTGGACGCCCGACGAGACATCCTTCCTCTCGTATTTGGCGAGATGCAGCTCCGCTTCTACACACAGTCCGCATCACTCGAGCGCGGCCAAGGCGGGGCTGCCGAGGTTTCCGATCGGTTGGTGCGCGCTTGGGCAGACGGCCGGTTCGCCAGGGAAGTCCAAGCCTTGGCCCGAGTCTACGGAAGGTTCGAGCCGGCCGAGGCGTTCTTTCCTCGTCCGGACGAGGTGTTTGCGACCGCTGGGGATTATCAGCGCCATGTCTATGACGCGGTTGACGCTGATCTCACCGAAGCCCTCCGTCCGGGTGGTAGCAGTCCTATCAAGTCGGCGTCGGAGGTGCTCAGATTTCTGCGCGACCCGATGCGGGAAGTGATCGAGTTTGGTGGCCTCACACCGGAGTCCCATGTCGACTTTTTCTCCAACATCCGCACCAGGGTCACTCGACTGGTAGCTGGGCCGCCTGCTCTTCGGTCGCAGCAGTTACTAGCTCTCATGGATGCCGGAGTTGTCGAGACGCCGTTCGGCCCGTCGCCAACGCTCCGAATGGGTGATTCGGGCGTAGCGGAGCTGAACTCGGAGCATCTGCTCACGCCCTACCGAGGACCGACCGGACTCCTAGTCAAGGGTCATCTCGATGACCCGACCGTGCACCGATCGGCTTCCCAACTGCTCTCCCGCCTGAACGCTCAGGGCCGGATCCAACCGTTCCACCACGGGGGCCCGGTGCTCGGAGGTATTTCGCTCACCCAGCAGTTCCACCCAGTGAATCGAGCGATGCAACCAGAGAACACCATCTGGGTCTTCGGGGCGGTGACCGAGGGAGTGCGTTACTTCACGCATTACGTGCCGTCTCCCCATAGTCGGCTGCGAGCGTTCTTGGATGCGAAGGCGTGTGCCACAGCGATTGTTGGCTGACGGTCGACGCTCCTCCGCTATTCGGGCCACTACTGGCGAACTTTCGATCCGGCGACCGAAGCGCTAGATTACGGTTGGGACGTGAGTGACCCTTGGCCGGTCGGGCCCCGCTCCTTCGCCACCGCCTGTGGATCCGTGGACAGAGATCAGGCCCCGCGCGGACCACGCTATCGCCATCTATGTTGCCGGGAGCCGAGAAATCATGCCCCGGGGCCAGTTCCGGGAGCTTTCCGGCGACGGAGGCTAGCTAGCATGTCCTCCTCCCTGCGTGGCGGCGGCGCGTACTCGATGGCCCAGGGCTGACCTGTTGTCCACGGCTGTCGGGGCAGCACCATTTCTCCAAGGTGCCGCGCCTTCGCCAGAAACCTCTGCCGGCGCCGGACCACCGAGACCGCATCGTACATCTTGTTCGGCGGAAGCTACCCCCGGCCTCTGCTCATGAGGAGATGGCGCACTCCGACTAGCGCGGCGTATGCGATACATCATCCTAAGGCGATCATGATGAACTTTCGGAAAGACGCTCTCGCTCAGGCGAGTAGCTACATTCTTGTTACAACAATCATCACAGCCGTTCTCGGCTTCGCTTACTGGGTCATTGCCGCGCGTGCATACCCAGCTTCACAGGTAGGCGCGGCGGCGGTCAGCGTCTCAGTGATGACGCTCGCCTCACTGCTCGCCGGCCTGGGCACTACCACGGCTCCCGTTCAGAGAATCCCCGCGCGGAATCCAGGACGTGAGTGGAGCCTCACAGTCACCGTCGGACTTGCGCTAGCCGGGACGGCCGGACTCGTCGCAGGCGCACTCAGCTGGATAGTCGTGATCGAGATATTTCCTGAACAGTCGCTGCGAACCCCGCTCTACGCGCTCGTGCTTGTCGGCGGGGTGATGCTAAACAGCTGCATCATGGCCCTGGATAGCATCTGGGTGGTAGAACGCGCAACCCAGGTTCGTCTGATGAGCGCCACCCTTCTCGGAGCCTCGAAGATCCCGTTGCTTCTGCTGCCAGCGCTACAGAGCAGAGGGGCAGTCGGAATCCAAGCCGGCTGGACTGTGGGGCTACTAGCAGCGGTGGTTTTGAGCCTCTCGCTACTGGTTCGACACCGACGGTATGTGTTATCGCTCGACGGCTTCTGGTCGGAGGTGCGGGAGATGCGGCGGAGCCTGACCGGAAACTATGTGGTCGACGTAGGCACGAACATCCCAACCTACGCGGTTCCTGTCATCGTGGGCGCCGTAGTCTCGGCATCCAACGCAGCCTACTTCTACTCCGCCTGGAGAGTTGGTACCCTCTTCTTCGTGGCGAGCAGTGCCGTGACCACGGCCCTCTTCGCGGAGGGATCGCGAGTGCCGGACCAGGCGATCCGTAAAGCCCGCGGCGCGATCCTGGTACTAGTTCCTCTGCTGTTTGTTGCTACCGGTGTGCTGGCGCTTGCTGGGCCTACGATCCTGAGCGTATTCGGTGCGCAGTACCGAGAGTATGGGTATCTTCTCCTAGTGCTTGTCATCGGTGCGACCGTGCCTGACGCCCTGACCGCCGTGTTTCGAACGGTCCTTCGCCTCCGACGCCGATACGGCTACGCCGCGGCATTCATGTGGGGGATGGCAGTCCTGCAGATCGCATTGACTTGGGAGCTGCTGCATGTTTGGGGAATCGCAGGTGCCGGCGCCGCGTGGTTGTTCGCCGAGAGCGTGGGTGTCGCAGTCGCCGCAGTCGACTCGCTGTGGACAGGGTACCAGCGCGGAAGACCCGGTAGGATGCAGTCAAATCAGGAAGGGGGGTGAATTGCTGAATCAGAGAGTGAAAAGTGACGGAGAGGAAGCGATGCTAGGCTCAAAGGGCTCGGGCTGGCGACACCGACGAACAGTGCCGGCCCGGCGGCGTTTGATGGGCCTGGGTCAGGAAGTGTCCACCCGACATGGGAGAGCTTTACCCGTGAGATTTGAGAACCGGACGGTGGGCCGACGAACCAGCGCAAGGTTCAGAGGCACCGGGGCTGGAGGGATGGGTTGCGCCAGAGACCTCCAAGCGTGTCAGTATCGCAACGTCGGCCGACCGTGAATAGGCGGTGCGTCGTCACAGGCGCAGCTGGCTTTATCGGATCGCGGCTCTCCCACATGCTTCTGGCTGATGGGTGGACTGTTACCGGCATTGACGGGTTCACCGACAGCTACGATCCCACGGAAAAGGAGGCTCGGGCAGAGGCGCTTAGCGTCTGGCAGAACTTTAGTCTCGTTGTCGGGGACTTGCTCGATGTCCCTCTGGAAGCTGTGGTCGGTGAGGCGGAGGTAGTATTTCATTTGGCTGGGCGCGCTGGTGTTCGCCCGAGCTTCGAATTGGAGAGTAGATACGTCCACGACAACGTCGATGCAACTCGCAGGCTCCTCGAGGTGTGCGCGCGCGTGCCGGCAGTACGTAGGTTGGTCTACGCGTCGTCATCTTCTGTTTACGGCAATGGGAGTAGGCCGTTCCGGGAGACCGGGGCCGTCGGACCGATTTCTCCGTACGGTCGAACCAAGCTAGTGGCGGAGCTCGACTGCCTTGCGGCCGCTGGCACTGCACTCGAGACGGTAGCTCTTCGCTACTTCACAGTGTATGGCCCGGGGCAACGCCCCGACATGGGCCTTCGGATCTTCGCCGAGGCGGCATTGGAGGGTCGGCCGATAGTCCTCTTCGGCGACGGTACGCAGAGTCGTGACTTTACGTTCGTTGACGATGTGGCCCGGGCCACGATTCTGGCGGCTGACGCGCCTGTAAGTGCTCTGTGCGTAAACATCGGCGGGGGGGCTACCGTCACACTCCTCGCAGTATTCGAGCTCCTGCGTCAGGTGGTTGGTCCACTTCGCATCGAATCTCGGCCGGTCGCGAGAGGCGATGTAGTTCACACCGAGGCTGATCACACTCGGGCGCGGGAGGTCCTCGGCTTTCAAGCAGAGGTTGCCTTCGAAGATGGTTACCGTCGACAGATCGATGACTTGCGGGAACGCAGGGCGCGGCGCGTGCGAGCCAGGTAGGTGCACATCGTGCGGAGGCAGACTGGTTGACCGTGGGACTCCTTATGGCTGCCAGCCGAACATTGCATTCGCCTCGCGAGGCCCTCGGCTGTTGCCCGGAAGTGTGCGCTTGACAGGGCACCCCCCAGCGGCTTGGGAAGAGCGGGTCGGATCGGAGTGGATGCAGTGAGTGCGGAGCCAACTGGGGCGGGCGTGAGAGATTGGCTCGTACGCAACCTTCTCTCGCTTACTTCACTGGCACCTCTTTCGGTGGAGCGGCACGCCCGATACATGGTTTGCCACCGCCGTCCGGGTCACCTGCGTCATCCGAACACGTTCAGCGAGAAAGTAAACTGGCGCATCCTACATGATCGGCGACCCCTGCTCGCCGATACATGTGATAAGTTGCGGGCTAAGGCGATGGCGGAACGTCTTGGAATTGCTGTTCCCAAGACGCTCTGGTTCGGAACGGACGTCGCAGAGCTCAGCGGGATCGCGCTACCTGACCGCTGGGTGGTCAAGCCGAACCATGGCAGCGGCCATGTCTACTTCGGGCAGGGAGCGGTACCCGACGTCAGGCAGCTATCCGAGGCAACACGAGGTTGGTTGACGCCATCCGTTGCAGAGCGCAGCGGCGAGTGGGCGTATTCACGGGCTCGGCGGCTCCTTCTGGTTGAGGAGCGTTTGGGAGCTGGGGATGAGGCCCCCGTTGACTACAAGTTTTTCATGTTTGATGGAGAGCCATCAATCATCTCGGTCGAGGTGGATAGAATCTCGAACTGGTGCCGGCGGGTTTATACTCCAGACTGGGGGCCTCTCCCGGTCCGCCTCGGTCTGGGTGGGAAGATCAGGCCCTTGGCTGACGTGACCCCTGAGCCATCGACGCTTCCGGCGCTGCTCCACGCAGCGAGCGTTCTGAGCCAAGGTTTCGACTTTATCCGCGTCGATCTCTACAGTGAAGCTGGCACGGTGTACTTTGGCGAGCTTACCCCTTATCCTGCGGGAGGGCTGGCGAGGTACTGGCCGAGAGAGTTCGATTTGGAGCTGGGATCTCGGTGGCGCCTCCCGAGTCTCTAACGGCCGTGAGCCCACGAGACTCGGCCTCTCGGCGCAACTGGAACAGATGGTGTCAGAGGTCGACGCGATGGTAAACGGAAGTTGGCGGTCGACCGCTAGGGCGCAGTTGCACGAGGTCAGCTTGGCGCGTCAGTCTCGAATCACAATGCCCATTCCGCATCCACGTCTCGTTGATCTAAGTCGGGTTCCGCTGGGCCGGCCGGGTCCGCGGCGCAAGACCGAGCGATGCGAGGCATCCCTCCCGGGCTCGAGACGTGAGCGGTGGGAGAGTGCCGCATCGTCTCCAAGGGGTTCCAATCGGCTGCACGGTGATCTGCCGAACTTCGCGGCTGACAAATTCTGTCGCTTTGCATTCTGTAAGGTTTTCGGCGTACCCGGCTCAGCGGGCGGAGGCCATCCCCCAATTCACCTCATCGCCGTCAACTGTCCGGCCGGAGGAGCTAGCGGAGTGGGAGGCGCGTTCCTGGCAGTCATGAGGTGGTCAAAAGGTGATACACCTATCCCCACGTCCGCCGACAGTTGTCGCAACGCCCTCTCCACGACAAGACACGAGAGAACGGGGCTCCTGGGCTGCTGCGCATGACTCCACGTCCCCGTTCCAACCAAACCGGACTGATTGGTGCCCAGGAATTGACTGCTCCGTGTCTCGTTGCCGAACTCGATGTTGAGAAGGGGGTTCCCGACCTGATCTGGAACCCGGCTCTGCCATCCGCAAAGTGCATTTGGCTACTCGTACGAATGCACACGCGACCACTTGGCGTCATCATGATGGCCCTGCCTCCCGAAGGGCTGGGTAAAGATCAATTGGTAGCGGGACTCAGCGAAGGCCTCGGGGAACAGTTGCGCCAGCACGCAGCGGCTAACGTGGCGGAATGGCCGCTTGCTGCCGCGGGGAGCCACTTGGCCGAAGCTTCGGTCGCCCCATTTATCGCGTCTCGTGCGGAGATTCTGGCCGCCGCTCCAGCTGTAACCGTGGTCGTCTGCACGAGGGACAGGCCCGATGGCCTCCAAAGGTGCCTCGAGAGTCTAACTCGCCAGGAATATCCCCGGTATTCCATCTTGGTCGTTGATAACTCTCCGCGAAGTGATCAGGCACGAGTCCTCGTCGCACAGATCCGGTCGCGGTGGGCTGCGATTGGGTATGTTGTTGAGCCGAGACCGGGACTCGCGTGGGCTCGCAACCGTGCGCTTCAGGAGGTCAGTGGCGGGATCATCGCTTGGATCGACGATGATGAGGTGGCCGACCGCTTCTGGCTGGCGGAGCTTGCTAGGGGCTTTTACGACAATCCGGGAGCCGCCGCGGTGTCTGGAGTTATGCTGCCGGCCGAGCTGGCGACTCCAGCTCAAATACGGTTTGAGCAGTATGGCGGCTTCCACAAGCATCGGGGATTTGAGGCAGCCTCGTTCTCGCCTGACACTGTTTCGCTCCAGAGTCCGCTCTTCCCTCTCCCACCATTTGGGGCTGGAGGAAACATGGCTGTCGACAGTAAGGCGCTCGGAGCGGTCGGAGGCTTCGACACTGCCCTGGGCGCCGGAACTATGAGCTTGGCGTCCGAGGACACTAGAGCACTGACGGATCTGCTGCTGGCGGGCGGAACTGTCGTCTATCAGCCATCAGCCATTACTTACCATTTCCATCGCGGCGGCCATCGCGCGTTACGCCGTCAGATGCATGGCTACGGGGCGGGGCTTACGGCGTTCTACACGAGCATCCTGCTGTCCCGGCCGGGGTGCGCAGTTGACCTGTTGCGCCTCGGGCCGAATTTCGCGCGAGCTGCGTTCGGACCAGACAGCCTCCGAGGTGGGGATTTACCCAGTGACTTCCCTACCGATCTCCGGTGGGCTAACCGCAGGGGGCTCCTGGAGGGTCCGATTCGCTACCTTACCGCCCGCGCACTTTCCCGATGGAGGGGCCGGACCCACGCGACGGCAGATCGAGTTGAGCATGGTCGGGTGGACAACTAGTACAGCGAGCCTGAAATAACTTTCCGGTTGGCGTGGGCCAGGATCTGGTCTGGGGTCTTCACCCAGGTGAAGGGGTGGCGGTTGTCGTTCCAGGCGTCGAGGAAGCGCTGAATGGCGGTGCGG
>Ga0307373_10003615_pt1 | contig 26752 bp, 29 predicted proteins | sample OX2MG_FD_202534 | JGI IMG/M metagenome (GOLD analysis project Ga0307373, IMG submission 202534) | Soil microbial communities from Risofladan, Vaasa, Finland - OX-2 | ecosystem: Environmental > Terrestrial > Soil > Coastal area > Acid sulfate soil | place: Finland: Risofladan, Vaasa | collected...
ACGAATCGAGCCCAGAGCGCGCAAACGCAGACCCAAACCCTACCCGTGGTTGAAAGTTCCTCGCGCTCAAGCTCGATGGCAAATCGCTATCCATGGTCATCCGTAGAGACTTAAGTCAGTGCCATTCTGCTTAAGGCTGGTGTGGATTTCGCCACAATCAGCCAGTGGCTGGGGCACGCGAGCCTGAACACCACCATGCCCTACGCGCGCGCTGACCTGGATCTCAAGCGCCAGGCGCTGGCCCAGATCTTCCCCGAGAGCCTGTCGCCCCCGCGCGGCGGTCATCTGCGCTTCGATGGCAGCGGCCTCATCGAGCGGCTGCGCCAACTCTAGTAATGTTGAGCGCTTCGCCCATGTTCGCCCCGAACAATCGCTCTCGCGGTCCGCCACTCAACATAACGGCATACTTCACATTACATGACGTAGAAGGCGCCAGCTTCCGGAATCAACTGATCGAGGATGTTCACGTCGTGCAGCTTGCCGTCGCTGATATGGATAAAACTGGGGATGTTGCCGCGCAAATCGAGTGAGCGTGTGCAGCTTGATCGCCGCCTTGGTGGTTCGAAACGGCGCCCACGGGAACAGCGACAAGGACAAGTCGATGGTCGTCGAGTCGAGCGCATACGCGGTGTTCGTCAGGTCGACGCCGAACGGTTCGTCGGCGTAGAGCTTCCGGGCGATACCGATCAAGCGCTGGGCGAAGTCTGCGTAGATCCGCCAGTCGCGGGTCGCGTTGGCGTTCGCGAGCGTGTTGCGCGCGACCCCTGCGGATCCCCATGTGATAGAGCTTCTCGGCCTGGGAGCGTAGGCACGCTTCGATGTCACGCAGACTCTCCCGGAAGGTCAACTGCGCGAAGGCCATACACAGGAACTGGTCCATGCAACTGAAGCTCTTGACCTTGTGATGGCCGCCGTAGCGCGCGACGCAGCGCTCGAACACCATCGGCGGAAGGTGCTCCATCAACTGGGCGAACAGCAACTTTCCTGTGTGCATCGTCAATGCCCCCTGTGGTCCGTGCGGAGGCGACAATGGCAGCAACTGAACTCGAAATCGTTAACCTCCGCGAAACGGTGCCTTCGTTAACCACGTCAGAGAGTTACGCGTGATCGACCGACCAACGTTGGGACAGGCCCGGCGCGCGTCACAAAAAAGCTGCCCGCCTTGTGCAGGCGATGCTGTCTCTCGAAATCGATATAGCCTCAGTCCATGACGTAGAAGGCGCCGGGCTCGGGTATCAACAGGTCGAGGACATTGACGTCGTGCAGTTTGCCGTCGCTGATGTGCAGGAACGTGGGAATGTTGCCGCGCAAGTCCAGGAGCGTATGCAGTTTGATCGCCACTTTGGTCGAGCGAAAAGGTGCCCAGGAAAACACCGACAGGCACAGATCGATGGTGCTGGCATCCAGCGCGTAGACCGTGTCCTTCAGATCGACGCCAAACGGTTCCTCGGCATAGAGACGACGGGCGATCCCAATGAGCGACTGAGCCAAGTCGGCGTAGACGCGCCAGTCGCGCACCGCGTTCGCATTGGCCAAGGTGTTGCGGGCTACGCTGTTGCGGATACCCATGTGATAGAGCTTGCCTGCTTGCGCTCCCAGGCACGCTTCGATGTCGCGCAGGCTTTCGCGATAGGTAAGTTGGGCAAACGCCATGGACAGGTATTGGTCGAGGCAAGAAAACGTCTTGACCTTGTGCTCGGCCCCGTAACGCGCTACGCAGCGACGAAACGTCGTCAGAGGCAGATGCTCCATGATCTGCGCGAACACCAGCTTGCCCAAGTTCATCGATGGCCTCTGCGAGTGAGTTCCTCGCAGGATGGCAAATATCAGCGGCGCAGTTCAAATCGAGACCAGAAGAAAGCATGAATTATCGATTCCGTTTCAATCAGTTGCTGACGAACACTCGATCAACGTTGGGACACTACTGAACGTAAGTATTGGTGCCGGAAGAGAGACTCGAACTCTCATGGTGTCGCCACCGGCGGATTTTGAGTCCGCTGCGTCTACCAGTTCCGCCATTCCGGCGCGGGAGGCGCATTATCGCGGAGTTCACCGCGCGCGAAAAGCGCGCCCTCTATAATTCGCCGCCATGCGCGTTGCGGACTTCGACTATGTGCTGCCCGAGGAGCTCGTCGCGCAGCACCCCGCAGCCGAGCGCGCACGCAGCCGGATGCTGCATCTGGAGGGCGCTAGCGGCGCGCTCGCCGACCTGCGCTTCGCGGACCTGCCCGGCCTCGTCGACGCTCGCGACATCCTGGTGCTGAACGACACGCGCGTCATCAAGGCGCGAGTGGCCGGGCGCAAGCGCAGCGGCGCACGCATCGAGCTGTTCGTCGAGCGCATGCTCGGGGCCGACGAGGCGCTGGCCCTGATCCGCGCCAGCCACCCCCCGCGCGCCGGCACCGAGCTGATCGTCGGCGAAGGGCAGACGGTGGAGGTGTTGGGGCGGGAGGACGATCTGTTCCGCGTGCGCTTCACCGGCGCCCGCGTCGACGAGGTGCTCGAGCGCTGGGGCGCGGTACCGCTGCCGCCCTACATCGCGCACGCGCCGGATGCCGCCGACGCCGAGCGCTACCAGACGGTGTACGCCGCCAAGCCCGGCGCGGTCGCCGCGCCCACCGCGGGCCTGCATTTCGACGCCGCCACGCTTCATCGGCTGGCGCACAAGGGGGTACGCATCGTCAAGGTCACCCTGCACGTCGGTGCCGGCACCTTCCTGCCGGTGCGCGTCGAACGCGTCGAGGAGCACCGCATGCACCGCGAGCGCTTCGAGGTGACGCAGGCCGTCGTGGACGGCATCGCCGCGGCCCGCGCCGCCGGCGGGCGCGTCCTCGCGGTGGGCACCACCGCGCTGCGCGCGCTGGAAAGCGCCGCGCTGCAAAGCGCTGGCGCCCACCCGGCAGCTGGGCTGCGCGCCTGCTCGGGCGAGACCGACCTGTTCGTTCATCCCGGGTTCCGCTTTCGCGTCGTCGACCGCTTGCTCACCAACTTCCACCTGCCCAGGTCGAGCCTGCTGATGCTGGTAGCGGCATTCGCCGGCCTGGACAATATCCGGCGCGCCTACGCCCACGCCATCGAGCAACGCTACCGCTTCTTCAGTTATGGCGACGCGATGCTGATCGAGCGGGCGCGATGAAATTCTCGATCACGCGGCGCGACGGGCAGGCGCGCCGCAGCGTGCTGGAGCTGGCGCACGGGCGCGTCGACACTCCTGCTTTCATGCCGGTCGGAACCTACGGCTCGGTGAAAGCCATGTCCCCGCACGAACTGACCGAGATCGGCGCGCAGATCGTGCTCGGCAACACTTTTCATCTCTGGTTGCGCCCGGGGCTGGAGGTCATCGCAAAGCACGGCGGGCTGCACCGTTTCATGGGCTGGCAGAGCCCGATCCTCACCGACTCGGGAGGGTTCCAGGTATTCAGCCTCGGCGCGCTGCGCAAACTGAGCGAGGAAGGCGTGCGCTTCCAGTCGCCGGTGAACGGCGACGGGATGATGCTCACACCGGAGGAGTCGATGCGCATCCAGCGCGTGCTGGATTCGGATATCGCGATGATCTTCGACGAGTGCACGCCCTACCCGGCGAGCGAAGCGGCGGCCGCGCAGTCGATGCGCCTGAGCCTGCGCTGGGCGGAGCGCTCCAGGCGCGCCTTCGAGGGCAGCGACAACGCGCTTTTCGGCATCGTGCAGGGCGGCATGTACGAAGCGCTGCGCGACGAATCGCTTGCCGGCCTGCGTGCCATCGGATTCGACGGCTACGCGATCGGCGGCCTGTCGGTCGGCGAGCCGAAAGAGGACCGCGGCCGCATACTCGCGCACGCTGCGCCGCGGCTGCCGGCCGAGAGCCCGCGCTACCTGATGGGCATGGGTACACCGGAGGACCTGATCGAGGGCGTGGCCGCAGGCATCGACATGTTCGACTGCGTACTGCCGACGCGCAATGCGCGCAACGGCTGGCTGTTCACGCGCTGGGGCGACGTCAAGATCCGCAACGCGCGCTACCGCGACGACACCCGCCCGCTCGACGATAGCTGCGCCTGCTACTGCTGCCGGCATTTCACGCGCGCCTACCTGCACCACCTGCAGCGCGCCAACGAAATCCTCGGCGCGCGCCTCAACACGATTCACAATCTGTACTACTACCAGGTGCTGATGCGCGAGCTGCGCGAGGCGATCGAGGCCGGTGCGCTCGTCGGACGCGCGGGGCGCCTGCTCGAGGAGCGGAGTCTGCTCAAGCACCGCACCGACTAGGCGCAGCGCGCGGCGCAGCGCAGGAGCGCGGTGATATACTTTGCCGCTTTGCTCGAATCTCCAAGGAGTTGCATGTGCTGATCACCCCCGCATTCGCGCAGGGCTCGGGTGGCGCCGAACAGGGCTTCCTCAGCTTCCTGCCGATCATTCTGATGTTCGGGTTGCTGTATTTCCTGATGATCCGGCCGCAGATGAAGCGCGCGAAAGAGCAGCGCCAGATGGTCGACAGCCTGCAGAAAGGCGACGAGGTCGTCGCCGCGGGCGGCGTGGTCGGCAGGATCACCAAGATGGGCGAGTCCTACATCTCCCTGGAAATCGCGCCGAACACCGAAATCAGCGTGCAGAAGGCCACGGTGCAGACCCTGCTGCCTAAGGGCACCATCAAGAGCATCTAGCGGGCCCGCGGGTCGCTGTCGCGCATGAACCGCTATCCCCTCTGGAAGTACATCCTGATCGCGATCACCATCGTGCTCGCGTTCGTCTACGCGCTGCCCAATTTCTACGGCGATTCGCCCGCGGTCCAGGTCACCAGCTCCAGGTCCACGGTCACGGTCGATGCCGCGCTGCTGGCGCGCATCGAAGACGTGCTGCAGAAGGCAAACATCGCGTACACGGGCGCGATCGAGGACACGAACAGCGTACGCGTGCGCTTCGCCGACACCGATACGCAGCTCAGGGCGAAGGACAAGATTGCCAAGGAGCTCAATCCGGATCGGGCGGACCCGGGTTACGTGGTAGCGCTCAACCTGCTGTCGGCTTCGCCCAGCTGGCTCACCGACATCCACGCGCTGCCGATGTATCTGGGCCTCGATCTTCGCGGCGGCGTGCATTTCCTGCTGCAGGTCGACATGCAGTCGGCACTCACCAAGCGGCTGGAAAGCCTGGCCGGCGAGATCCGCACGCGGCTGCGCGACAAGGACATCCGCTACGGCGGGATCACGCGCCAAGGCCAGACGCTGCGCATTCTCTTCCAGGACGCGGCGACGCGCGAGAAGGCGCGCGAGACGATCCTGACGCTGTCCTCCGACCTGACGCTCACCAACCGCGACGACGGCAGCGAATTCCTCCTGGTGGGCGCGCTCAGGACGGCGGCCGTGAAGCGTGCCGAGGACTACGCGATCACGCAGAACATCACCACGCTGCACAACCGGATCAACGAGCTCGGCGTGGCCGAGCCGGTGATCGAGCAGGAGGGCGCGGACCGCATCGTGGTGGAGCTGCCCGGCATCCAGGATACCGCCCGGGCGAAGGAGATTCTCGGACGCACTGCCAGCCTCGAGGTCCATATGGTCGACGAGGACCGCATGACCCCCGACAATCTCGCCGCGGCCGCCAAAGGCCAGGTGCCGTTCGGCGACGAGTACTACGTCGACAGCGACGGCCAGGCGCTGCTGGTCAAGAAGCAGGTGGTGCTCACCGGCGACCGGATCACCGACGCCGAGCCCGGCTTCGACTCGCAGACCGGCGAGCCGGCGGTGCACCTCACGCTGGATGGCGTGGGCTCGCGCATCTTCCGCGACGTGACGCGCGACAACGTCGGCAAGCGCATGGCGATCCTGCTCATCGACCGCGGCAAAGGGGAGGTGGTCACCGCCCCGGTGATCCGCAGCGAGATCGGCGGCGGCCGGGTGCAGATCTCGGGCCACATGAACACCATGGAGGCCAACAACATCGCGCTGCTACTGCGCGCTGGCGCGCTGGCCGCGCCAATGGATATCGTCGAGGAGCGTACCGTTGGCCCCTCGCTGGGGAAAGAGAACATCCAGAAGGGCTTCGATTCGACCAAGTGGGGCTTCACCGCGATCGTCATCTTCATGTCGCTCTATTACCTGCTGTTCGGCGTGGTGTCGTCGATCGCGCTGGCGGTGAACCTGATGTTCCTCGTGGCGCTTCTGTCGCTGCTGCAGGCCACCCTCACCATGCCCGGCATCGCGGCGATCGCCCTCGCACTCGGCATGGCGATCGATTCGAACGTGCTGATCAACGAGCGCATCCGCGAGGAAATCCGCGGCGGCGCCACGCCGCAGGCGGCGATCGCGGCCGGCTACCAGCGCGCCTGGGGCACGATCCTCGATTCCAACATCACGACGCTGATCGCCGGCCTTTCGCTGCTCATCTTCGGCACCGGGCCGGTGCGGGGCTTCGCGGTGGTGCACGTGATGGGCATCCTGACCTCGATCTTCTCGGCGGTGGTGGTGTCGCGCGGCATCGTCAACCTGATCTACGGGCATCGCCGCCGGGTGGCAAAGCTCTCGATCGGCAACACCGCCTGGAAATAGCGCGCGGAGCGACTGCACATGGAATTCTTCAAGATCCGGCGCGTGATCCCGTTCATGAAATATGCGTTGATCTTCAACGTCATATCGCTCATCACGTTCTGCGCCGCGGTGTTCTTCCTCGTCACCAAAGGCCTCAACTTCTCGATCGAATTCACCGGCGGTACGCAAATCGAGGTGCACTACACGGATACTGCCGACCTGCACAAGATCCGCGCGATTTTGCACAAGGCCGGCTACAAGGCCGAGGCGCAGAACTTCGGCTCCTCGCACGACGTGCTGCTACGCATGCCGATCGCGAAGAAGCAGTCGAGCGCCGATCTGTCGCAGGACATCTCCAAGCTGCTCAAGGCGCAGGACCAGAGCGCCGACGTGCGCCGCGTCGAGTTCGTGGGCCCGCAGGTGGGCGCGGAGCTCGCGCAGTACGGGGCGCTCGCGCTGATGGTCACCGCGATCGGCATCGTGCTCTATCTGTGGATGCGCTTCGAGTGGCGCTTCGGCCTGGCGGCGATCATCGCCAACCTGCACGACGTGGTGATCATCCTGGGCTGCTTCGCGTTCTTTCAGTGGGAGTTCTCGCTGCCGGTGCTGGCGGCGGTGCTGGCGGTACTGGGCTACTCGGTGAACGAGTCGGTGGTGGTATTCGACCGGGTGCGCGAGAACTTCAGAAAGATGCGCAAGGCGAGCGTGCCGCAGATCATCGACGCCGGTATCACCGGCACCATCTCGCGCACCATCATCACGCACGGCTGCACGCAGACGATGGTGACCACCATGCTGATCTTCGGCGGGCCGGCGCTGCACTACTTCGCGCTGGCGCTCACCATCGGCATCATGTTCGGCATCTATTCCTCGGTGCTGGTGGCGAGCCCGCTGGTGATGTGGTTCGGGGTGAAGCGCGACCAGTTCGTCAAGCCGACGAAGAAGGACCGCCGCGACCAGCACCAAGGCGCGGTCGTCTAGGCACCCGACCCGGAACGGGTCAAATCCGCCGCGCGAGCGCGGCAGCGAGCCCGGTGTAGGTCGCCGGCGTCATGGCGAGCAGCCGCGTCCTGGCCGCAGCCGGGATCGGCAGGCGGCGGATGAATGCGGCGAGCTCGCGGCGGCCGAGGCGCTTGCCGCGCGTGAGCGCTTTCAACTGCTCGTAGGCCTCCGGCACGCCGTATCGGCGCATGACCTGCTGGATCGGCTCGGCGAGCACCTCCCAGTTGCCGTCCAAGTCCTCGGCCAGCCGCCGCGGGTCGGCCTCGAGCTTGCCCAGGCCGCGCAGGCAGGCGCCGTAGGCGAGCAGCGTATGCCCGAGCGCGTTGCCGGCGTTCCTGAGGGCCGTGGAATCCGAGAGGTCTCGCTGCCAGCGCGACACCGGCAGCTTCTCGGACAGGTGGCGCAGCAGCGCGTTGGCGACGCCGACGTTGCCCTCCGAGTTCTCGAAGTCGATCGGGTTCACCTTGTGCGGCATGGTCGACGAGCCGACCTCCCCCGCGAGCAGCTTCTGTCTGAAATAGCCGATCGAGATGTAGCCCCACAGGTCGCGGTCCAGGTCGAGCAGCACGGTGTTGGCGCGCGCGTAGGCGTCGAACAGCTCGGCGAGCGCGTCGTGCGGCTCGATCTGGACAGTGTAGGGGTTGAACTCCAGCCCGAGGCGCTCGACGAAGCGGAGGCAGAAGCGCTCCCAGTCGATGCTCGGGTACGCCACCCGATGCGCGTTGTAGTTGCCCACTGCGCCGTTCATCTTGCCGAGGATGGAAACGCCGGCGATGCGCTCGCGCGCGCGCTGCAGCCGGTGCGCGAAATTCGCCATCTCCTTGCCGAGGGTCGTCGGCGTGGCCGGCTGGCCGTGCGTGCGTGACAGCATCGCCAGCCCGGCGTGCCGGTGCGCGAGCATGCGCAGCGCCGCGATCAGCTCATCCAGCCGCGCCAGCATCACCTTGTCGCGCGATTCCGCCAGCATCAGCGCATACGAAAGGTTGTTGATGTCCTCCGAGGTGCAGGCGAAATGCACGAACTCGAGCGAGCGCTGGACCTCGCGGTTGCCGGCGAGCCGCTCCTTGAGCCAGTACTCGATTGCCTTGACGTCGTGATTGGTCCTGGCCTCGATGTGCTTGATCTGCGCCGCGTCCTGCTCGGAGAAACTCGCGACCAGCCGCGCGAGCGCCGCGGCGGTCGGCGCGGAGAAGGCCTTGAGCTCGCGGATCGCCGTATTTGCGGCGAGCGCCCGTAACCACGCCAGCTCGACGCGCACCCGGTAGCGGATGAGCGCGTATTCGCTGAGGTACGGGCGCAGGGAGTCGGCGGACCGGGCGTACCGGCCGTCGAGCGGCGACAGCGCGGTGAGCGGCGTGGGCATGGGCATCGCGGCCGTTTTTGACGCGCTATTATAAGTCCGATGCCCCGTCCGACCGCGCTCGAAAAGCTCGCCCGCGAAGCGCGCGCCTGCCGCCTGTGCGAGCCGCACCTGCCGCTCGGAGCTAAGCCGGTGTTCCACGTCGGTCGCGCTGCGCGCCTGCTGATCGTGGGGCAAGCGCCGGGCCGGCGCGTACACGTCAGCGGCATATCCTGGAACGATTCGTCCGGCGACACCCTGCGCGCGTGGCTCGGCATCGATCGCGACAGCTTCTACGACACCTCGAAGATCGCGATCGTGGCGACCGCCATGTGCTACCCGGGAACCGGCCAGGGCGGCGATCTTCCTCCGCGCCCCGAATGCGCGCCGACCTGGCATCCGCGCTTTCGCGCAGCGCTGCCCGGCATCCGCCTCACGCTGCTTATCGGCCAGCACGCGCAGGCCTATTACCTGGGCCAATGCCGCGCGAAGACGCTGGCGCAGACCGTGCGCGCCTATCACGATTACCTGCCGCAGTTTCTGCCGCTGCCGCATCCCAGCCCGCGCAACGCGCGCTGGCTGAAGAACAATCCGTGGTTCGCACGCGAGCTGATCCCGGCGCTGCGCCGCGAGGTTCGCAAGGTACTGGGCTAGTCGCTGCGTGCGCACTGTATAATCCGGGCCCCGTTCGCACTTCCCCCGCCGCCGCATGAAGCTCCTCGCCTCGCTCACCAGCCCCTACACGCGCAAAGTGCGCATCGTGCTCGCCGAAAAGCGCATCGATTGCGACATCGAGCTGGTGGACCTCTCGCGCGAGGACTCGCCGGTCGCCGGCTTCAATCCGCTGGGCAAGATCCCCACCCTGCTGCTCGACGACGGCACGGCGATCTACGATTCGCGCGTCATCGTCGAGTTCCTCGACAACGTGTCGCCCATCAGCCGCCTGATCCCGGAGGAAAACCGCGAGCGCGTCGCGGTGCGCCGCTGGGAGGCGCTCGCCGACGGCGTCCTCGATGCGGCCGTCTTGCTGCGCCAGGAGCTGGCGCGGGCGAAGAAGGAGCAAAGCGGCGCCTGGGCCGACAAGCAGCTCGGCAAGGTGAACCGCGGCCTGGCCGAGATGGCGACCGAGCTCGGCGAGCGGCCCTGGTGCCACGGCGAGCGCTACACGCTCGCCGATATCGCCCTGGGCTGCTGCCTGGGCTGGCTGGAGTTTCGCAGGCCCGGCGGGGTGGACTGGCGCGCGCAGTACGCCAATCTCGCGCGCCACGGCGACAAGCTCGCCGAGCGGCCGGCGTTCGCCGACACCGCCCCCCGCTAGCGCGCCTACAGGTTGTCCTTGAAGAAGCGCAGCGTGCGCCGCAGCGCGTCGCGCCCGTCCGCGCTGGTGAGCCGTGCGTTGAAGCGGTGCCCGGCGTTCGGATATATCACGATGTCGTAGCGCGAGCCCGAGGCGCTCAGCGCGTCGGCGAGCCGGTGCGCCTCGCTTACCGGCACCACGCGGTCGGCGTCGCCGTGCAGGATCAGTGTCGGCGGCAGCGGGCCGAGGCGGCCGCGCAGCACCGGCGGGACGCCACCGTAGAACTCGACCACTGCGCCGACGTCGGGGTCGGCGGCCGCCACCGCGATCGCCAGGTAGGCGCCTTGCGAAAAACCCAGCAGACCCAGGCGCGATGCGTCCACGCCCGGCTCGTCCGATACCGCCGAGATCACTTCGCGCACACCCTTCACCCAGGCGCCGAGGTTGGCGGCAAGAGCCGCGCCCAGCGCCTGCGGCGTCGCCCCCGGCACGCTCTGCGTGCGGGCGTAATAATCGACCACGTAGACGTCGTCGCCCGCCAGGGCCAGGGCGCGCGCGTAAACCCGGTACATCGCGCCGTCGACCTGCGGGCCGCGCGCGCCATAGAGCAGGAATACGGCCGGGTGCAGCCCGGAACCGCCGTCGCTGTACGCGGTCACCGGGATCGCGGAGACGCCGGCGCCGTAGAGCTTGTGTCCGATCTGGATCGGCGCCGCCTGCGCACAAGCGAACTCCGCGACGAGCGCCAGCGCCAGCCCCCAGGCCGCCAGCCGCGCACGGGCGGCTAGGCGATGATGGCGCCGCCCAGGCATACCTCGCGGTCGTAGAGCACGACCGACTGTCCGGGCGTGACCGCCCATTGCGGCTGGTCGAACTCGACCGAGATCGTGCCATCGGCCACCCGCGTCAGCATGCACGCGGCGTCGGCCTGCCGGTAGCGCGTCTTGGCGCCGTGCTGCGTAGCCTCGGGCGGCGCCTCGCCCGATACCCAGCTCGCGTCGAGCGCCGCGAGCGAGTGCCGCACGAGCAGCGGATGGTCGTGGCCCTGCACCACGGTAAGCGTGTTGCTGGCGGTGTCTTTGTTCGCGACGTACCACGCCGCGCCGGAGCCGTCCCGGCTGCCGCCCAGGCCGATGCCTTTTCTCTGGCCGATGGTATAGAAGGCGAGCCCAATGTGCTCGCCGATGCGCTCGCCCTGCGAGGTCACGATCGGTCCCGGCTTTCTCGGCAGGTAGCGATTGAGGAATTCTCGAAACGGCCGCTCGCCGATGAAGCAGATGCCGGTGGAGTCCTTCTTGGCATGGTTGGGCAGCCCGGCTTGCTGCGCGATGCGCCGCACCTCGCTCTTTTCCAGGTGCCCCACGGGGAACAGCACGCGCGCGAGCTGCGCCTGGGTGAGCCGGTGCAGGAAGTAGCTCTGGTCCTTGGCGGCGTCCGATCCGCGCCGCAGCTCGATGCGTCCGTGGTGCCGTCCGAGCTGCGCGTAGTGGCCGGTGGCGATCCTCGCCCCGCCCAGCCGCATGGCGTGATCCAGGAAGGCCTTGAACTTGATCTCAGCGTTGCACAGCACGTCCGGGTTCGGCGTGCGTCCCGCGGCGTATTCGCGCAGGAAATCGGCGAACACCCGGTCCCTGTACTCGGCGGCGAAGTTCACCGCCTCGAGCTCGATGCCGAGCACATCGGCGGAGGCTGCGGCGTCGATCAGGTCCTGGCGCGTCGAGCAGTATTCGCCCTTGTCGTCGTCCTCCCAGTTCTTCATGAACAGGCCGACCACCTCGTAGCCCGCGCGCTTGAGCAGCAGCGCGGCCACCGAGGAGTCCACTCCCCCGGACATACCGACGATCACGCGCTCAGCCATGAAGACTCAGGCGTACTCCCGCGACAGCACCTCGAGCGGGAAGTGCCGCCCAGCGAGGTAATCCTCGACGCAGCGCATCACCAGCGGCGAGCGGTGCTGCGCGCGGCGCGCGGCGAGCTCCCCGGGCGTGAGCCAGTGCAGGCGCACGATCTCCGTGTCGAGCGCGCGACCTTCGTCCACCCCGTCCAGCCGCCCGCGGAACGCGAAGCGCAGGAAGGTGACGTCCCGGGGTGCGAAGTACCAGCGGTAAATCCCCAGCAGCGCGGTCGGGGTGAAGCGGTGCGCGGTCTCCTCCAGCGCCTCGCGCGCGCAAGCCTCCACGAGCGATTCGCCCGGATCGAGGTGGCCGGCCGGCTGGTTGAGCACCAGCTGTCCGTGCGCCTGCTCCTCGACGAAGAGGAAGCGCCCGTCGCGCTCGATCAGCGCCGCCACGGTGACGCTGGGCCGCCAGACTGCGCTCACTTCGCGCCCTTGCGGATCAGCTCGGCCATGCGCGCGACTCCGCTCTCGATCGCCTGCTTCGAGGCCGCGTAGGAAAAGCGCAGATGCTGGCCCTCGCCGGGCACGCGCGCCCCGAAATGAATATCGGCGAGGACCGCGACGCCGACCTCGGTCAGCAGCCGCTTCCGGAACGCCTCCGAATCGGCCGCACCCACCATGCGGCAGGCCTCGGTGACGTTCGGCCACACGTAGAACGCGCCGCCCGGCACCTTGCAGGTCACGCCCGGCACCTGATTGAGCCGTCCCACGATCAGGTCGCGCCGCTCGAGGAAGCTCGCGCGCATCGCCTCGGCCGCGTCCTGCGGCCCGGTCACCGCCGCGAGCGCCGCCCATTGCGAGATCTGCGAAGCGCACGAGTCGGTGTTGGTGATCCAGCGCGTGAACACCGGCGCGAGCGCCGGATTCGCAGCGAAGCCGATGCGCCAGCCGGTCATGGCCCAGGTCTTGGACGCGCCGTCCGCGATGATGGTGCGCTGGTACATGCCGGGCACCTGCGCGATCGAGAAGAACTCGCCGGCGTAGCACAGCCGACTGTAGATCTCGTCGGCATACACCCAGACCTGCGGGTGGCGCTGCAGGATCGCGGCGATGCTCTCCAGCTCCGGACGCGACAGCAGGCCGCCGGTCGGGTTGTGCGGGTAATTCAGGATCAGCAGCTTCGTCTTCGGCGTGATCAGCTTCTCGAGCTCGGCCGGGTCGAACGAGAAGCCGCGCGCTTCGCGCAGGTGCACCGGTACCGGCCGCGCGCCGCAGGCGAGGATCTGCGACTCGTAGATCGGAAATCCGGGATTGGGGTAGATCACCTCGTCGCCCGCACCGTGATCGGTGGTGGACAGGATCGCATAAGCGATGAATGGCTTCGCCCCGGCGCCGACCACCACGTCCTCGGTGCGTATCGGCAAGCCGCCGCGCATCCTGCCCAGATACCCCGCGGCCGCTTGGCGCAGCTCGTCGATGCCGGCCGAGGGCGTGTAGCCGTGCTTGCCCTCGCGGATGGCGAGTATGCCGGCCTCCTGCACGTTCGGCGGCGCCGGGAAGTCGGGCTGACCAATGCAGAACGAGATGATGTCCTTGCCCTGGCGCACGAGCGCGTTCACTTCGGCCAGGACGACGAACGCGTTTTCGGTGCCCAGCTCGCGGGCGCGACGGCTGATCTCAGGCATGGGCTTGCGCATGGGAGGAAAACTGCGCATTCTAGCCGATGGCGGTGCCGCGCCGGCTGCAAGCATGCGCCGTCCGCCGCCGCGCGAGACGCCCATGCTGATCGGGGTGCCGAGGGAGATCAAGATCCAGGAGCACCGCGTCGGGCTGGTGCCGGAGAACGTGCGTGAGCTGGTCGCACAGGACCACCAGGTGCTGGTCGAGTGCACTGCCGGCGCCTGCATCGGCGTCGCGGACGACGAATACCGCGCCGCCGGGGCGAGCATAGCCGCCGATACCGACGCGCTCTGGGAACGCGTCGAGCTGGTCGTGAAGGTGAAGGAGCCGCAACCCCGCGAGCGTAAGCGGCTCAGGGCCGGGCAGGCGCTGTTCACTTACCTGCACCTGGGCGCGGACCGGGCGCAGGCGATGGATCCCATCGCGAGCGGCGCCACCCGCATCGCCTACGAGACCGTGACCGCGGCCGGCGACGCTCTGCCGCTGCTCGTGCCCATGTCCGAGGTGGCCGGGCGGATGGCGGTCCAGGTGGGCGCGCATTACCTGGAAAAGCTGCACGGCGGCCGCGGCGTCCTGCTCGGCGGCGGCACGGTCGGCAGTTAGGCGATCGAGGTCGCCCTTGGGCTCGGCGCCGAGATGTGGGTGCTCGGGCACGAAGACGGTCGATTGCGCGCGCCCGCGCGGCGCTTCGGCCGCGCGCTGCGCACCGTGCTGTCCACGCGCAGCGCCGTCGAGCAGCACGTGCGCGGCGCCGACCTCTTGATCGGCGCGGTGCTGGTGCCCGGCGCCGCCGCTCCGAAGCTCGTGTCGGCGCAGCTGGTCAAGCGCATGAAGCCCGGTGCGATAGTGGTCGACGTAGCGATCGGCCAGGGCGGCTGCTTCGAAACCTCGCGCCCGACCACCCACGACCAGCCGACCTGCGTCTTGGAGCCGGCACCGAGCGCGGCTTCGCGGAGGTGCGCGCGCGCTGCGAGCGCGAGCCGGAGCTGTCGCGCTACGGCCCGGGCTACGTGCTGTACGCGTTGATGGACGCGGTGGTGGACCGCTATTTCCCGGTGCTCGACCAGGTCGAGACGAGCCTCGAGGCGATCGAGCAGCACATCTTCACCGGCAAGTCGGTGCGTGCCAAGGTCGAGGCGCTGTACGGGCTCAAGCAGAAGCTGATGACGCTCAAGCACGCCGTCGGCCCGCTACTCGAGGCCACCGGCAAGCTCTAGGGCGGCCGCGTGCGGCACGTGTGCGCGAGCATGGGCGAGTATTTCCGCGACGTCTACGACCACCTCGTGCGGCTCGGCTCCACTATCGACTCGATCCGCGACACGGTCACCACGGCGATGACCGTGAACCTTTGACATCCTCCCCTAAAGGCCGGAGATTCCTACGGTGTCTGAAACGATGATGCACACCACATCTCTCACATCACTTCGGTGGGTTCCTGTTTCAACGAGACTGCCCAGGGGCGCGTGGTTTGGTTATCGCCATTACGTTCCCTTTTTGTGGGGAGCTTTACGGTGCGGAACCGACGCCATGCGCCCCCAGGTCTCACACTCTTTCTACAGGCTCTCTCTACAGGCGTTACTTCCGGCAATGCCCTGCCGTAGGTCTTTCGACGCGGATAACCTACCACGGGACGCCTGCGGCGTTGCGCGCTTTCCTTCCCCGCCCTGAAGGACGGGGCTTGACGCGCACCCCGGTCAACGATCTCGCTGCAGGAGAACGAGACCACCAAGCGCCTCGCCGCCTACGCCGCGCTGGTCGCGGTGCCGACCCTGATCGCCTGCATCTATGGCATGAACTTCAAGGCCATGCCGGAGCTCAAGCTTCGCTTCGGCTACCCGCTCGCGCTCGCGGTGATGGCGGGCATCGACTTCTGGCTGTTCCGGCGCTTCCGCAAGGCCGGCTGGTTGTAACGACCGCGCTGCGCCGGGCAGCGCGGGCTCAGGCCAGCCCTTTCAACACCTGCGCCACCGTGCCGAACATCTGGTCCAGGTGCTTCTTCTCGGCGATGAGCGGCGGGCAGAAAGCGAGCGCATCGCCGATCGGGCGCACGAACACGCCCTTGTCCCAGCACTGCTCGAACGCCTCGACGGCGCGCGCGCCGACCGCACCCGGCCGCGGCGCGAGCTCGACCGCGCCGATCAGACCGAGGTTGCGGCAGTCGATGACGTTCGGCAGGCCGCGCAGGGCGTGCACTCCGTCTTCGAATGCCCGGCCGATCTCGCCCGCAGCGCGGGTCAGCAGATCGTCCTCCGCGTAAGTGTCGAGCGCGCCGAGCGCCGCCGCGCAGGCAAGCGGATGGCCCGAGTAGGTATAGCCGTGGAAGAACTCGATCCCCGCGCCAGGCGAGTGCATGAACACCTCGTAGAGCGCGTCGTGCACCAGCACGCCGCCGAGCGGCGCCGCGCCCGAGGTGATGCCCTTGGCGAAGGTAATCAGGTCGGGCTGCACGTCGAAGTATTGCGCCGCGAACGGCTTGCCCAGGCGCCCGAATCCGCAGATCACCTCGTCGAAGATGAGCAGAATGCCGTGACGCGTGCAGATCTCGCGCAGGCGCCGGAGATAGCCCTTCGGTGGCACCAGCACGCCGCCCGCGCCGGCCACCGGCTCGACGATCACTGCGGCGATGTTCTCGGCGCCATGCAGCGGCACCAGGCGCTGCTCGAGCTCGTCGGCGAGCTCGGCGCCGCTCTCGGGGCAGCCGCGCGCGTAGGCGCGGCTCGCCAGGTCCTGCGTGTGGCGCAGGTGGTCGACCGCCGGCAGCAGCGCGCCGGCGAACGCCTTGCGGTTGGACGGCACGCCGGAGACCGAGATGCCGGCCAGGTTCACGCCGTGATAGCCGCGCTCGCGGCCGATGAAGCGCGTGCGCGTCGCCTCGCCGCGCAGGCGGTGATACCCAAGCGCCATCTTGAGCGCGGTGTCCACCGCCTCGGAGCCCGAGTTGGTGAAGAACACGTGCGACATGCCCGCCGGCGCCAGCTCCGCCACGCGCGTGGCGACGCGGAACGGAAGCGGATGGCCGAGCGAGAACGAGGAGGCAAAATCGAGCACGCCAGCCTGGGCGCGGATCGCCTCGACGATCCGCGGCCGGCAGTGGCCCGCGTTCACGCACCACAGCGTCGCCAGACCGTCGAGCACCTGCCTGCCATCGGTGGTGGTGTAATACATGTCCTTCGCCGAGGCCACCAGTTTCGGCGCGCGCTTGAAACGCCGGTTGTCGGTGAATGGCATCCAGAAGTGCTCGAGATCGAGCACGGCGTCGGCGCGTGGTTGCGCGGTCATGGTGGCGGGCGATCAGCCGATATGCGACCGCGCCATGTTAACCCGGCGCTGGCCGGCGCCGGCAGAAATGCCCTATGCTACGGCTCGAGCTCCCCGCGTCGCGAGGATGGGCACGGTGCTGACCTTCCGCCAGCTGCAACCCGGTTTCGCCGCTGAGGCGAGCTCGCTCGACCTGCGCCGCGTCGAGGACCGGCGCACGCTTGATGAGATCCGCGCCGGCATGGACGAATTCCTGGTGCTGGTGTTCCGCGATCAGGCGTTCGGCGACGACACGCAGCTGGCGTTCGCGCAGCGCTTCGACGGCGCGCTGCACAGCAGGACGGGGGCGGCGGTCCTCGGCAAGAACCGCCTCGGCAACGAGGCGCTCACCGACATCTCGAACGTGGCCGCGGACGGCGCGATACTCGCGCGCCACGATCGCCGGCGCCAGTACGCGCTCGGCAACCGCCTCTGGCATACGGACGCCTCGTTCCAGGACCCGCCGGGACGCTACTCCCTGCTGCATGCGCGCGTGGTGCCCACGGAAGGCGCGGATACCGAGTTCGCCGACACGCGCGCGGCATTCGAAGCCCTGGACGACGCGACCCGCGCAACGCTCGCCGGGCTGCGCGCCCACCACTCGATCGCCTACTCGCGCCAGACGCTCGGTTTCGAGTTCTCGGCCGCCGAGCAGGAGGCGCTCAAGGGCGCGCTCCAACCACTGGTGCGTACCAATCCGCGCACCGGGCGCCGCTCGCTGTACCTCGCCTCGCACGCCTCGCACATCGTCGACTGGCCGGTGCCCGAGGGGCGGCTGCTGCTGCGCGACCTCGTCGAGCACGCCACCCAGCGGGAATTCGTGTACCGGCACGTCTGGCGCGCGGGCGATCTGGTCATCTGGGACAACCGTGCCACCATGCACCGCGGGCGGCCGTTCGACGACGCGACCCAGCGCCGCGAGCTGCGCCGCGTAACCACGCTCGACATCGCGGCGGCCGCCGCCGCCTGACTCAGGCCGCGAACCGCAGCTCGGCGCGCACCGCGTCCCACTCGACCGCCACCAGTGCGTGCTCGCGGCGCGCAATCAGGCCGAGCTCGGCCAGCCGCCTCACGTCCGTGTGCACGTTCTTGTAATCGCGCTGCAGGCGCTTGGCCAGCTCGTACACCGACAGCGGCCCGTCGGCGCGCAGCCGCCCGAGCAGCGCCCAGCGCGCCGGCGTGAGCGTGCGCAGCAGCAGCGGCAGCTCGGCGAACGTCAGCACCCGCTCGGGCGCGAGGCGCCCGCCCTCGGCGAGGTGGTTCCAGCCCGCCTCGAAGCGGTCGAGCGCCTGCGCGGCGCTCGCCACGCGCAGGCTAAGGGTGCGCGCCATCGCCAGCCTGCGCGGCCTCGACCGCGCGCTCGAAGTCGTAACGCAGCTGCTCGATCGAGCGGAACTCATAGGGCAGCGTGCGCCCCCGCAGCCGCCGGTGCGCGCGCCCCTGCTCGTTGTCGTAGCGCACCAGACACGCCCCGGCGCGCGTGAAGCACAGCCGGTAGCGCAGGGCGCCCGCGCCTTCTCGCCACAGCGCGAGCGCGATCCGCGCCCCGCCTGCGAGCACCAGCGTCTCGTCCAGCAGCGGCGCCGGCAGCTCCTGGCTGCGACATTTCATATGGCCTAGGATACCATAATCACGGTGGGGTAGAATGCCCGCAGGAGCGGCTCTGCGATGGCCTCGCGCGAAGAATTCTTCAACCTGTACCTGCACGGCTTCGTGCGCGTGGCGGTCGCCACGCCCGCGGTACGCGTCGGCGATCCGGCGTTCAACGCCGCGGGCACGCTGGCGCTGATGCGCGAGGCCGCCCGGCGGCAGGCGATCCTGTGCGTGTTTCCGGAGCTGGGCCTGTCGTGCTACAGCGCCGAGGACCTGTTCCATCAGCAGGCGCTGCTCGCCGCCTCGGAGGCCGCGCTCGCCGCGCTGCTCGAGCGCACGCGCGAGCTGCCGCTCGCCACGCTGGTGGGGCTGCCGGTGCGCATCGACGGGCTGCTGTACAACTGCGCCGCCCTGCTGTGCCGCGGCCGGCTGCTCGGCGTGGTGCCGAAGACCTACCTGCCGAACTACCGCGAGTTCTACGAGCTGCGCCAGTTCACTCCCGGCGAGACCTGCCCGCGAAGCAGCGTCGCGCTCGCCGGCCAGGAGGCGCCGTTCGGCACCGACCTCGTGTTCCGGCTCGAGGAGCAGCCCAAGCTCGCGCTGTTTGCCGAGATCTGCGAGGACCTGTGGGTGCCGGTGCCGCCCTCCTCGTACGCCGCGCTCGCCGGCGCGACCGTGATCGCCAACCTGTCGGCCTCGAACGTCGTCGTCGGCAAGCACCAGTACCGCCGCGAGCTCGCCTCGAACCAGTCCGCGCGCTGCCTGGCGGCGTACCTGTACAGCGCCTCGGGTCCGGGCGAATCGACCACCGACCTCGCCTGGGACGGGCACGCGATGGTCTGGGAGAACGGCACGCTGCTCGCCGAGTCGCAACGCTTCGCCGCGCAGGCGCAGCTCGCCGTGGCCGAGCTCGACCTCGACCGGCTGCTCGCCGACCGCATGCGGCAGAACTCATTCGGCCAGGCGCTCGCGCGCCACAAAACCGAGGTGGCGCGCTTTCGCGAGATCGGCTTCTCGCTCGCGCTGCCCAAGGGCCGCTTGCCGCTCGAGCGCCGGGTGGGACGCTATCCGTACGTCCCCGAGAATCCGGCGACGCGCGACGCGCGCTGCGAAGAGGTGTACCGCATCCAGACGCAGGGCCTGGCGACGCGCATGCGCGCCACCGGCACGCAAAAGCTCGTGATCGGCGTCTCCGGCGGCCTGGACTCGACACACGCGCTGCTCGTTTGCGCGCACGCCATGGACGAGCTGAAGCTCCCCCGGCGCAACATCCTCGCCTATACGATGCCCGGATTCGCCACCAGCACGCGCACGCGCAACCAGGCCTGGCAGCTGATGCGCGCGATCGGCGCGAGCGCCGAGGAGATCGACATCCGACCCTCCTGCCTGCAGATGCTGAAGGACCTCAAGCACCCGTATGCCGCGGGCCGGCGCGGCCGCCGGGTGTACGACGTCACCTTCGAGAACGTGCAGGCGGGCGAGCGCACCAGTCACCTCTTCCGGCTCGCCAACCTGCACGGCGGCATCGTGGTTGGAACCGGGGACCTCTCCGAGCTGGCGCTCGGCTGGTGCACCTACGGCGTGGGCGACCAGATGTCGCACTACGCGCTCAACGCCAGCGTGCCCAAGACGCTCATCCGCTACCTGATCGGCTGGGTCGCGCATTCGGGCGAGTTCGACCGCCCGGTGACGCGCGCCCTGGAGCGCGTGCTCACGACCGACATCAGCCCGGAGCTGGTGCCGGGCAAGAACAGCGACAGTCCGGGCCAGCTCACCGAGTCGGTGATCGGACCGTACGCGCTGCAGGACTTTCACCTGTATTACGTCCTGCGCTTCGGCTACGCGCCGACCAAGATCGCCTTCCTCGCCTGGAATGCTTGGCGCGGGAAGGAGGGCTACCGCCTCGCCGAGATTCGCAGGTGGCTGGGCGTGTTCCTCGAGCGCTTCTTCCACACCAGCCAGTTCAAGCGCAGCGCCCTGCCCAACGGCCCCAAGGTGGGCTCGGGCGGCTCGCTTTCCCCGCGCGGCGACTGGCGCGCGCCGTCGGACGGCGTAGCGAATGCTTGGCTGACCGACCTGGAGCGCGTGCCGCTGCGCGAGTAGTGACGCGGGGGGAGGGGGGAGTACCACCCTACCCCCATACCCACTCTTGGACCGGTCAGTCCTGCGGGCCGCGACGCGTGGCCCACTCCTTCGCCTTGGCGATCGCGACGCGGATCGCGTTACCTTCCGTCCATGCCCTACTCGAGCAGCGCGTTGGCGATTTCGATCGCCTTGTCGCGCATCGGCTCGGCCAAGTGGGCCATGGCGGGCGGGTAGCGATCAGGTGTCCACGGCATGGGCTCATGCCTGCCGCGTCCGCAAGGCGCGCGCTTGATCGGCGTCAAGTTGTTGCCGCCGAAGCCGGTTATTCTGGCGTCATGGCGCGCGCTGGCGCAGCCGACGGGACCATCGAGTACAAGGAACAGAAATCATGAACCCCGCCCCCTTCCTCGGCATCATGACGCTGCTGACGGTGGCACCAAGCACCTTCGCGGCCGCCGATACCGGACGCGGCTCAAACGGGCTCTACGCGCCGCCGAAAGCGCACGTCGCCTCCTACAAGGCGCTGCTGAAGGAGGTCGAGCGCTGGAGCGGCCGCTACGACCCGCGGCTCTCCAGGCAGGACATGGCCGATGTGGCCGACTGGCTGAACAGGAACTTCTACAAGTTCGACAAATAGCCCGCGCTGGCCGGCCGTCAGGCCGCCTGCTTCTGCTCGGGCGCGGGCAGCTCGCCGATCGCGCAGCGCACCGCGTCCTCGACCCTCTCCAGGAACACGAACTCGAGCCTGGCGCGCGCCTCGGCTGGCACGTCCTCGAGGTCCTTCTCGTTCCTCCTGGGCAGCATCACCGTCCGGATGCCGGCGCGCAGCGCGGCGAGGGTCTTTTCCTTCACGCCGCCGATCGGCAGCACGAGGCCGCGCAGCGAGATCTCGCCGGTCATGGCGACGTCCGAGCGCACCGCCTTACCGGTGAGCAGCGACACCAGCGCGAGATACATCGCCACGCCCGCGCTCGGGCCGTCCTTGGGCGTCGCGCCTGCCGGCACGTGCACGTGGATATCTACCTTCTCGAGCGGGTCGTCGATCAGCTTCTTGGCGAGCGTCAAGGCCGCCTGCGCCGACTCCTTCATCACCTCGCCCAGCTGCCCGGTGAGGATCAGCTTGCCGCGACCCGGCACGCGGGTCGCCTCGATGAACAGGATGTCCCCGCCCACCGGCGTCCAGGCGAGGCCGGTGGCCACGCCCGGCACGCTGGTCATCTGCGCGATCTCGCTCTCGAACCTGCGCGCGCCGAGGATCGCCTGCAGGTCGGACGCGTCCACCGTCACCGCCTCGGCGTTGCCTTCGGCGATGCGCATCGCGGCGTGGCGCAGCACCGATCCGATCTCGCGCTCGAGGTTGCGCACGCCCGCCTCGCGCGTGTAGTCGCGCACCAGCGCGGCGAGCGCCGCGTCGGTCAGGGCCGCCTGCTCCGGCTTCAGACCGTTCGCCTCGAGCTGGCGCTTGACCAGGTAGCGCCGGGCGATCTCGACCTTCTCCTCCTCGGTGTAGCCGGGCAGCTGGATGATCTCCATTCGGTCGCGCAGCGGCCCCGGGATCGTGTCGAGCACGTTCGCGGTGGCGATGAACATCACCTTCGACAGGTCGAAGTCCACGCCCAGATAGTTGTCGCGGAACCTCGCATTCTGCTCCGGATCGAGCACCTCGAGCAGCGCGCTCGAAGGGTCGCCGTGGAAGCCGCCCATGCCGAGCTTGTCGATCTCGTCGAGCATCAGCACGCCGGTGCGCGAGCCCGCGCGCCGGATCACCTGGATGACGTTGCCCGGCAGCGCGCCGATGTAGGTGCGGCGGTGGCCGCGGATCTCGGCCTCGTCGTGCAGCCCGCCCAGGGCCACGCGCTGGAACTTGCGCCCCGTGGCGCGCGCGATCGACTGGCCAAGCGAGGTCTTGCCCACCCCCGGCGGCCCGACGAAGCACAGGATCGGGCTCTTGCCCTCGGGATTGAGCTTGCGCACCGCCAGATACTCGAGAATGCGGCGCTTGATCTTCTCCAGCCCAAAGTGGTCCTCGTCGAGCACGCGGCGCGCCTCGGCGATGTCGATCGACTTCTGGGCGTCGGCCTTCCAGGGCAGCTCGGTGAGGCACTCCAGGTACGTGCGCAGCATCGAGCTCTCGGCCGAGCCTTCGCCCATCCTCTCCAGACGCCTGAGCTCCTTGCGCGCGTGCTTGAGCGTGTCCTCGGGCATGCCCGCTTCCTCGGCCGCCTTCTTAAGCTCCTCGATTTCGGCGGCGGAATCCTCGCCCTCGCCCAGCTCCTTCTGGATCTGGCGCATCTGCTCGCGCAGCACGTGCTCGCGCTGGCGCTCGTCGAACGCCTTGCGCGTCTGGTCGCCGATCTCCTTGGAGATCCGCAGCACCTCGACACGCTGGCCGAGCAGCGCCAGCACCTTGTCGAGCCGCGGCTTGAGCCCGAAAGCCTCCAGCAGCTCCTGCTTCTCCTCGGGCTTCACGTCGAGGAAATTCGCGACCATGTCGGCGAGCGCGCCGGGCGCATCCACGCCCTGTACCACCGCCGTCAGCCCCTCGGGGGCATTCGGCAGCAGCTCGACCGCCTTCACCGCCTGCTCCTTCAGCTGCAGGAAGCGCGCCTCGATCTCGGTGCCACCTTCGGCGGAATCCTCGACCATGGCCACCCGCGCCACCAGGAACGGCCAGCCCTCGAGGAACTCCAGCACGCGAAAGCGCGACTGGCCCTGGACCACCAGATGATGCGCGCCGTCGGGCGCGGTGACGTAGCGCGCCACCTGGGCGGCCGTGCCGATCCAGTACAGGTCCTCGGGCCCCACCTTCTCCTTGGCGGGATCGCGTTGCAGCAGGAAGCCGACTTGGCGTTCCGCGCGCACCGCCTCCTGGGCGGCGGCCACCGAAGCCTCACGCCCGACCGTCACCGGCACGATCACCCCCGGGAACAGCACCGTATTGCGCATCGGGATCAGGGCGAGCGCACCCTCGGGCAGCGGCTTGGCGCTGCCGCTCGTGCGCGCCGGCTTGGGCGGCGCTGCGGGCGCGGCTTCGTCCCCCGACAGGGCTTGCTGCATTTTGGGCCAGAAGTTCATGCGGTCTCCTCGCCTGCCGAAGCTAGGCGCGTCTGGCGAACGCGAGCGTGAGCACGCCGTTCGCGAGTGATTTTTCGGTGAGCTCGAACGCGTGCAGCGGCAACGCGATGCGCCGCTCGAAGCGCCCATACGGAATCTCAAGCCGGTGGATGCGATCGCCCCCTTCGCACGAGGGAAACGGCCGCAGGGCGGCGACCGTAATCGCCTCCTGTTCCAGACCGATCACGATCGATTCGGCCGCCACCCCGGGCAGAGCGACGTGCACCCGCACGCCATCCTGGGTCTCGATCACGTCGACCGGCGGCTCCCAATTCTGCGCACGCGCCGCCGGGCCGACGCGAAAAAACTGGCGCTGCAGGCGCTCGGCCTGGTCCAGGAGCGAAAGCGCCTCGCCCCACATGAGGCTGCGCACATCACGGGATCTCATGCACGTTAAATGGCGACCCGGACGCCGGAATCAAGGGCCAGAAAAAGATGTTCCCGCTCAGCGGCTTGAGCGGCGCACCGCCCTCTGAGTGGCCGAAACCCGCCGGCGCGCTATCATCCCCGGCGCATGAAACCGCATCCGGTGCGCTCCGCCGGCGCAGTCATTTTCCGCCGCACCGATCGGGGCGTGCGCTACCTCGTGCTGCGCGCCTACCGAAACTGGGACTTCCCGAAGGGCAGTGTCGAGCCCGGGGAGAGCCAGCTCGAGGCCGCCAAGCGCGAACTCGCCGAGGAAACCGGCCTGGTCGCCCTCGACTTCCCCTTCGGCGAGGTGCATCAGGAGACCGTGCCCTACGCCGGCGGCAAAGTGGCGCGCTACTACCTGGCCGAAACCAGCGTGGAGCGCATCGAGCTCCCCGTTGCGCCCGAGCTGGGCCACCCCGAGCATCACGAGTGGCGCTGGGTCGACTTCGACGAAGCCGAGGAACTGCTGCTGCCGCGGCTGTCGGCGGTTCTCGACTGGGCCAGGCAGACAATCTGCGGGCATTAACACAGGCCAAAGGCCGCATCGGGTTCCCGCGATCTCCGCTTTTCCGATGAGGCCTGGTATGCGCGATCGCAAAAGCGGAGACACTCGGAATGCCGCAAAGAGCGAGCGCCTCCCAAGCGCCGCGGTGGCCCCGCCTTACCCGAAATACGCCTTGGTCACGTACTGGTCGATCATGCGCTCGGTGTTGAAGAATGATCCGTTGAGCGCGATCGCGTTGCGCATGACGCCCACGTACCCCTGTCGATTGCCGTAATACAGCGGAAGGATCAGCTTCTCGAGCTTGTCGTACAGCGACCCGGCGTCGATGGCCGCGTAGTCCTTGGCGCCGATGTCGCCGTTGCCGATCGCCCAGCCGGTCACGCCCTCGATCCACCAGCCGTCGAGCACGCTGAGCGAAGGCACGCCGGTCAGAGCCGCCTTCATGCCGCTGGTGCCCGAGGCTTGGAGCGGCGGCAGCGGAGTGTTGAGCCACGCGTCGGCGCCCGCGGTCATGAGCTTGCCCAAGCCCATGTCGTACTCCACCAGGTAGGCGATGCGCACTGGGCTGCCGGCAAGGGTCTGGTGCGCGCGGTAGATGTGCTGGATCAGCTCCTTGCCGCGCTGATCGTGCGGGTGCGCGTTGCCGGCGAACACGAGCTGGATCGCTCCGGCGCGCGCCGCGATTTCTTTCAGGCGCCCGGGGTCGGTGAAGATCAGGTCAGCGCGCTTGTACTCGGTGGCGCGGCGCGCGAAGCCGAGCGTGAACGCATCGAGGTCCATCCCGGCGTTGCGCTCGCGGTTGACACGCTCGATCAGCGCGCGCTTGTTGGCCTGGTGCGCCTCCCACACTTCCTCGCCCGGCAGGCTCAGGGCGTGGCGCAGGCTAGGGTTGTCCTCGCGCCAGCCAGGGATGTGGCGGTCGAACAAGGCCTGCACCGGCGCCGAGGTCCAGGTGGCGGCGTGCACGCCGTTGGTGATCGAGTCGACCTGGTAGCGCGCGAACATGTGTTGCGAGCTCTCGCGGTGGCGCTTCGCGACGCCATTGACGTAGTGGCTGTGCACCAGGGCGAGGTAGGTCATGTTCAGCCTGCCCTCGTGGCAGAAGTCCTGCTCGAGCTCGCACAGCGGCTCGGGCAGGCCGACCACGCGGTGGAACAGCTCGAGGTCAAACTGGTCGTGGCCCTCGGGGACCGGGGTATGGGTGGTGAACACGCACTGCGGCCGGATCACCTCGACCTGCGTGGCGCCGGCCACCTTGACGCCGTCTTTCTGCGCCTGCTCGTGCAGCAGCTCGAGCACCAGCAGCGCGGAGTGCCCTTCGTTCATGTGGTAGCGGCTCAGGTTGCCGTAGCCCAGCGCGCGCAGCACGCGGATACCGCCCAGGCCGAGGATCGCCTCCTGCGCGAGCCGGTATTCCGCGTCGCCGCCGTACAGGCAGTAGGTCAGGCGCCGATCCGCCTCTGCATTGCCCTCGAGGTCGGTGTCGAGGAACAGCACCGGGACGGTCTTGCCAGTGACGCCCTTCATCTCGTAGCGCCAGGCGCGCACCCGCACCGGGCGCCCATCGATCGCCACCGTCGCGCGCTGCGGCAGCTCGGCGAGGTAGTCCTCGACCCGCCAGGTTTCGGGCTCCTCGGTCTGCCACCCCGTCTCGTCCACGCGCTGGCGGAAGTAGCCCTTGCGGGCGAGCAGCGACACCGCCACCATCGGCAGCCCAGCATCGGCCGCCGAGCGCACGGTGTCGCCGGCGAGCACCCCGAGGCCTCCGGCATAGGTCGGCATGCCGCTCGCCAGGCCGATTTCCATCGAAAAGTAGGCGATGCGCGCGTCGCTCGGCACGCGAGTCTCCGGCAGTCAATCGATGCCCTGTAGAAGAGCACACGCGCCGCCGCAGTGCATCACGCACGTTCCCGGGCACATGGTGCTCACCGACCTGAAAAACGCGAGCCTCGCGGTGCTCTAGCCCATCTTTCTCAACTGGGCACCGACACTGTGGCTAAGTAGTTGATTCTGTGTGGCGCGGTACCGAAGGTCTCCACTACACGGTGGCGGGTTCCGCAGTCGTTTCTCGAACCTGCTTGGCGGT